>Ga0315298_1005655_pt1 | contig 17566 bp, 14 predicted proteins | sample WHS_1_MG_FD_203077 | JGI IMG/M metagenome (GOLD analysis project Ga0315298, IMG submission 203077) | Extremophilic microbial mat communities from Washburn Hot Springs, YNP, Wyoming, USA - WHS_1_MG | ecosystem: Environmental > Aquatic > Thermal springs > Hot (42-90C) | place: USA: Wyoming...
GTGCCGCGTCGGCGCTTCTAGTCTGCAACGCCCTGGTAACAACTCAAGTGGGCGCACTGGCCGGCTTTGAGGAGTTTCGGGGAATACTAGGAGGCACCCTCGTACGTGCTGTGGTTACGTTGCCGGCAACCGCCGCCGGCGCGTGGCTTTGGGGGCTGACTGGCGCGGTGTGGTCGTTGAGTGTCTCCGCAGCTTCTCAATACGTCTTCAATTTCGCGGTATTGAGGCGCACCTGCCGCCGCCATGGTATTTCTGTAAACCTCGGATCAGCTCTTGTTGAGGCGCCCCTGCTATGGCGCTTCTCGCTCCCCGCGGTGCTTTCCAGTTCCATGACCTCCCCGGTGCTGTGGCTTTGCAGCGCCATGTTAGCCAATCAACCGTCAGGCTACGCCCAACTGGGCATCTTTGCAGCGGCCACCCAGTGGCGAAATGCGGTTGCGTTTTTTCCCACGGTGATTAGCAACGCGACGCTTCCGATTCTCGCGAGTGTGCGAGCCACGGCGCAGCCACTTGCGTACAGAGGCGCACTGATCAGGAACCTGACCGTGGCGTTGCTCAGCGCAACCATGGTCGCCGTGCCGCTGGCCGTCTGGCCCCACAAACTCATGGGCGTTTACGGAACAGATTTCACGACGGGCAGTTCGGTCCTGGTCATTAGCGCCATAACGGGCGTTCTGAACGCAGCGAACGCCGTGGTCGGCACGGGCATCGCCGCAGAGGCTGCCATGTGGTGGGGGTTCACGTTCAATTGCCTCTGGGCCGCAGTTCTGCTTCTATGCGCGCGAGTGCTGGTCCCGACCGGGCTTGCTCTTGGGCTGGCGGAGGCTTTGTTGTTAGCTTACCTCTCGCACACGGTGTGGCAAGGCACGTACTTAGTGCTTCGCGTGACGAATCGCGATACGCGATCTCAGTGCCTGGCGAGGTGACATGAGACCTGCCGCTCCGAGTGTTCGCTGGTTGTTTAGCATTCACTTTTGGTTGCTTCTGATTCTGTGGTCTTTTTTGCCCTCGCGCGCCTTCCCTCTACTACACTGGGACGGCTTGTCGGTCGACAGTCGCGACCTGCCCCTCCTTATTGCCGCATTCGTCACGCTTTTCAACAAGAGACTATTCCGCTTTCTTGGCAGCGCTTGTTCACGGTTCTGGGCCGGTCTGGTCCTGTTCTGTTTCTACTGTCTGGTTAGTTTCTTGTGGAGCACACTAGACACAGCAGACAAGTATGCAATGGGGCTCTCCCTAGCGCTCTTTGCGGCGAGTGTCACGTTCGCGTATTCTTATACGAGCATCCTGTCACAAGCCGACTTGCAGGCGGTCTGTCTCGGATCGACGCTCTTTGTCGCTGCTACCGGTGTGCTTTACTCGGCTGATTCTTTCTTTACCTTGGGCCTGCGTGGCGCCGCATTTGCCGTCAAGGAAGACGCCTTTGGCATCGTGCGTGTCGGGGGGCCCCTGTACGGCTCTAGCACGGGCTATTTTGTTCTTGTTCCTGCCCTGGGCTTCGTCGGTGACCAATTCCTACGCAAGGGCGGCAGGAAACTTTCCTACGTTTTGGCGGGGGTTGCATTGGCCCTCACTTTAATTGGACTCGGCTCACGGGGAGGACTCTTGGTCGCAGTTGTCTTTGTCGCCCTCGCCCTGAGCGCTGTTCTGTCGCCCCAGACGCTGCTCAAGGTTGGCGTGTTTCTGCTAATCTTGACGTTCTCAACACTTGCGCTGCTGAGCAGCCTAGAGACAACCGAACGGCTTTACCACCCAGAGGATGAAGGAAGGTTGAAGTTACACGCCAAAGCTTTTCAGATTTTGAAACACCGCAGCGTCATTGAGAATGTGGCCGGTTCGGGCTATGGTTCCGTCTGGCCGTGGTATCGCCTTGATTCTGCTATCTTCCGGCGCCAGTACTGGCAGCAGGTTCAAACGGAGTATGGCCTCTATACAGCAGGTCAGTATTTGTATCACTCTCACTCTGTCTTTCTCTTCGCCGTCGTGGAGCTTGGATTGCCAGGAAGCCTTTGCCTGTTCGCGCTAGTCGGTACCCTGTGGCGAATCTACGGGCTATCGCGCAAGCTCGGAATGTGGCGGCTTGGCGCCGCCGGGCTCGCCGCATCTGGCCTGGGGCTGTTTTTAGATCTCTTCTTGTTCTATCGGCCGCGTCAATGCCTTATCTGGTGGGTTTGGCTCTTTTCGCTGATTCGCCTTTTGACTGAGCGGGAGGCCAGACCAATTGCATGGCTTGCCGTTACTGACTATGAACTGCCCGGCGTGCACGCAAAACCACCGAAGACATCCATGGAGTATGAGCTTGGGGCAGGGGGAAGCTGATAGATCGACCGCCAGCACTACGGAAGCGGTTGCCGGACCCGACAAGCCAGTCGCCGTGATCGTTGCGCACAGCTTTCTCGACAGGGCGACGCTTGAGCCGGTGCGGGGTGGGAGTGTTCGGTACCTCCGAGATCTCGCGTATCTTCTGCGCGATCTTGGATTCAATGTGCGAATTATTCAAAAGGGATATCGGGATTTGCGGGTCAATTTCGACGAAGGCATTGATATTGAGATCCTTCGCGTTCCGCTCCGGGCTTGGGCGGATTTCATCTTCGCAGGGCGAGTGGCTAGGCGGCTACGGGGTGTGGCGCTCTGTGTGTATGGGACACCGGAGGCGGGCTTTCCTTTTTACGCCCGGGGCAGCGTTGTGATTCAGCACGGCGTATGGTGGGACCGCCTTGACTACTCTCGACTTAAGGGCGCTGCGATTCGACTTGTGCAGCGTGTTCGGAACGCCACGCTTTGCAGGCGCGCGCGTGTCATCATATGCGTAGACACGAACTATATAAACTACCTTCGGGTTACGCACACTGCCCGGTTGGGTAACATAGCGAAGTGCCGTTATATCCCGAACTACGTAGACACTGCCGGGTTGCCTGCTGTCAGCGACGAGAGTATTCATAAGAGATTCGCGAAAAGGAAGCTGATTTTTTTGCGCCGGCTTGAGCCCCAGCGCGGAGCGTTACTGTTTGCATCTGTTTGCAGATGCCTGAGGGAGCAGGGTGTTGTATTTCAAGCTACGATGGTGGGAGAAGGCAGCCAGCGGGGGGCCGTGACAAGATATATTGCTGCACACCGGCTGGAAGATACTGTTAGGGTGACGAAGTGTGATTTTCACGAGGTATTCCAAGAATTGAGCGATTCAACAATTTCTGTAATCCCGAGCTGCTGGTCGGAGGGGACCAGCTTGGCTGCAGTGGAGTCGATCGGTTGCGGGATTCCCGTCGTAGCCTCAGATGTTGGCGGGCTTTCAAACGTTATCGTACCTTATCACAACGGACTGATCGTCCCGGCTGAGGTTGAAGCTTTGGCTGCAGCGTGCACACGGCTTTTGGATGATGAGCGTCTGTATTCGCGTTTAGCCTCAAACTGCGTGTCAATGCGGGACGCTCTGTCTTACGAACGGTGGCTCTCGGAGGTCAGGGAGGCGATCTTCCCATCGAAAGGGCTAAGGGTGAAGGGGTGCAAATCGGAGCGTTGAGAGATCGGATAGCGAAGAACTGCGAGACATGAGAGTTGTGGTCGGTGTGGACAGCCGGTTTATGGCAATGCCGGATGGCGGGATTGTGACGCCCACAGTACTGGCCTATTCGTTCTGGAAACGATACCTGGAGATCTTCGAGGAAGTAATCGTAGCAGCAAGGGTAAAGACAGCACTGGTGGGTACGCAGGTATCTAGGGTGACAGGTCCAGGCGTTAGATGCTTGGCATTGCCGGATTATCGAGGGCCTATTGCGTATGCGGGCCGACATTTAGGCATCGTGAAGATCGTTCGCGGCGTTGCCTTGAGCAGTGACGCAGTCATTATCAGAGCACCATCGCAAGTGGGAAATATACTCTTCGGGTTGTTGGGTAGGAGTGAGAAGCCCTTTGGGGTTGAACTGTGCGGGGACCCGCACAGCGCCTTCTCACCGGGGGCGGTGCGTCACGTGCTTCGCCCTCTTTGGCGGCAGTGGTTCACTTGGCAGACCAAACGACAGTGTGGCGCGGCCGCGGCCGTTTGCTATGTAACTGGACGGGCGCTACAGGAACGGTATCCTTGCCGGGGTCAGACTTTCAGCGCTTCAGACGTCGAATTGGAGGAGGACTGGTTTGCGGGTGATGTTACGGGCGAGGGGGACTCATGGAGCAGAGAGAACCGGCGCGAGCCCTCTCTCCTGTTTGTTGGATCGCTTGAGCAGATGTACAAAGGACTGGATCTGTTGCTGGATGCTCTCGTGATTTGCAGAGGCCACGGCATAAAGGTCACGTGCACAGTGGTCGGAGATGGATGTCACCGGTGTGCGCTGGAGAAAAGGGCGAGAAGTCAAGGCCTTGGTGAGAGCGTGCGATTTCTTGGCACCGTCGGCTGCCGAGTATGCTTACGCGAGCTGTATCGGAATACTACCCTGTTCGTGCTCCCCTCGCGAGCTGAAGGGCTCCCTCGGGTCTTGATCGAAGCTATGGCTTGCGGCACGCCTTGCATTGGAAGTCTTGTTGGAGGAATCCCTGAGCTGTTGGCGCCTGAAGACTGCTTCCGTCCAAATGATGCCGTAGCTCTGGCTGCGAAGATCAGGGAGATTCTCACCAAGCCAGAGCGCCGGGCAGAAATGAGCAGACGAAACCGCGCCATCGCTTCACAATACTCCCCGGACCAGCTAAAACCCCGCTGGCGTGCTTTCCATGAGGCTGTGAGGACGCAGACGGCGAACTGGCTCGCCAGAAAGGTTCCCCTAGCCAGTTAGCTAAGCTCGAAAAGCCGGAAGCAATCGCTTTCCACAACAAAGCGAAGGGATTACGAGACAGGGATATCGAGTGCAAAGATCGAGCGGAACGACGGCCTATTCTCCCTGCGGCGTCCCCGGGCGGGTGCGCACCGCAGGCAGCCCCCGGGTACTGGTAGTCTGTACTCTCGACATGATGGCTTGGGTGCTTCTCAGGCCTTACTGGCAAACGCTGTTGCAGGCTGGCTGCGAAGTTCATCTGGCCTGTTCCCGCACAACCTATGTCGAGTTGCTGGCGCGTGAGGGGCTGACAGTCCACGAAGTGCCTCTTCGACGGCGTCTGAATCCCCTGGTTAACCTCCCTGCTCTCTGGTTGCTCTACCGGTTGATGCGGCGCTACAAGTATGCTCTGGTCAACACGCACAGCCCGGTGGCTGCCGCGGTGGCTCGACTGGCGGCCTGGGTCTCCGGGGTGCGACTAGTTGTTTATACAGTTCACGGATTTCACTTTCACGAAGACATGCCGCGGGTTTTCCGGAAGCTGTTCATCACAATCGAGTGGCTCCTCGGTAAAGTTACCCGGCACTTCCTCTTTGTATCCGAGGAAGATCAGGCAACCGCGCTCCGCGAGGGAATCGCCCCCAATGCCGAGGCTACCACTGTGATCTCCAATGGCATAGATTTAGATTCCTTCCCTTCCAAGCTGTCATGCGAAGCCGAAGGGCTTGCTACGCGGGCGCGGCTTGGGATACCGCCCACGGCCCGGGTAGTGGTGATTGTGGCGCGGATCGTGAAAGAGAAGGGCTACCGCGAGTTTCTCGAGATGGCCACCGCTATCAGTTCGAGCCGCACGGATGTTTTTTTTCTTGTAGTTGGTGACGCTTTGCCCAGCGACCATGGGCGCATTGGTCACCAGTTCAGAACCGGCGTCAAGATGGCTGGTTTGGAAAGCCGATTTCGATTCACGGGATTCACCCCGTGCGTTTCGGAGTATCTTCGGGCAGCGGATATTTTTGTCTTACCCTCTTACCGGGAGGGGTTCCCACGGTCTGTGCTTGAGGCAATGGCCTCCGGACTCCCTGTGGTGGCGACCATGATCCGCGGGTGCCGCGAGGCAGTGGTTGACGGAGTGACCGGGCTTCTGGTTCCCCCCAGAGACAGTCGAGCACTGACCTGCGCAGTGGCGTCATTACTCGATAATCCGGACGCTGCGCGTCGTATGGGCGCAGCGGGGCGGCTCCGCGCTGTGCGGCTTTACGACCAACGGCTCATGCAACACCGGATCATCACTGCATTTGAACGCCTCCTCGGATGGTCCGAGGTGAGGACCGGCAGGTCGAAGGCGATGGGAAGCAATGCCGCTGCAACGAACGCGACGTGCGAAGACTGACCCGGCTTGGGCGATACTCCGATGAGGTTACTCAGCCGAACCCTTGACGTGGTGGCTGCGGCGATTCTCTTGCTGGTCCTCGCCCCCCTCATAGTGACCCTTGCGCTAGTGGTGGCCGTCAGCTTGGGTGCAAATCCGCTCTTCCGTCAGAGCCGACTGGGCAGGTGTGAAATTCCGTTTAAAGTGTGCAAGTTCCGCACGATGACTGACGCTTGCGACTGCGACGGTCACTTGCTTCCAGACGAACTCAGGATCACAAGACTGGGAGGGTTGCTGAGGGCGGCCAGCCTCGACGAATTGCCCCAACTCTGGAACGTACTAAAAGGCGACATGAGCCTGGTGGGACCCCGCCCGCTGTTGGCCCACTATCTCCCCCGCTACACCCCCTTCCAGCGGCGGCGCCATGAGGTAAGGCCCGGAATCACGGGGTGGGCTCAGGTGAACGGGCGCAACGCGCTTACCTGGGAGCAGAGGTTCGAGCTGGATGTCTGGTACGTTGACAACTGGTCTTTAGGATTGGATCTGAAGATTCTCTGGCTCACATTGTGCGCACTGCTCCGCCGTGAAGGCATCAGCCAACCCGGTCACGTGACCATGCCGGAGTTTCCAGGGAGTTCGCAGCAATGACGCTCCCTCCCGAAAACATTTTCGTCGTCGGCTCGTCCGGCCACGCCGCCGTCATTATCGACATTCTCGAAAAGCAAGGGCATTTTCGCATCGCAGGCCTGATAGACACCTTCGCGGCCCCCGGCAAGCGCTTCCTGGATTACGAGGTCCTTGGCCCTGAACACGAACTGCCGCGCCTTTGCGGGCTCCACTCGGCCCGCGCCGGCATCGTGGCGATCGGCGATAACTATGTGCGCAGCCAGGTGGTGCACCGGATCCTGGAAATACTGCCGGAGTTCCGTTTTGTGACCGCTGTGCACCCATCCGCCCGGATCGTCCGGGGCGTGACAATCGATCCGGGCACGGCGGTGATGGCTGGGGTTGTAATTAACACCAATGCCCGGGTTGGGAGCCACTGCATTTTGAATACAAATTCTTCGCTTGACCACGACTCCGCAATGGAGGATTTCAGCAGCCTCGGCCCAGGAGCCGCGACCGGAGGCAAGGTTCGAGTCGGCCGTTTCTCCGTCCTGGCACAGGGCGCCAATGTAATCCATGGCATCCGCATCGGGGAACATGCGGTCGTCGGCGCAGGAGCCACGGTTTTGCAGGACTTGCCCGGCTACGTTGTCGCCTACGGATCCCCCGCGCGCATCATCCGGCCCCGCACCGCCGGCGAGGAGTACCTATGAGCGGCCCGGCATCAGGCCTGAACAAGCCCCGGCATTCCATGTCCCGCCACACTACCGGGGAAGGCAGTCCTTTGGTGCCGGAGCGGTTCCGTTTCATCCGACCCACGCTGCCGCCGCTGTCGCGGGTGCTGGCCCTTTACGAGAGGGCATATGCGGACGGGCTCGTCACGAATGGGGGACTGGTAAGGCGCTTTGAAGACGCCGTTGCGGAGCGGCTCGGCGTGAAGCACTGTGTGGCGGTGTCCAGTTGCACGTGCGGTCTCGCCCTGGTCTTCAAGGCCCTCGATATAAGGGGCGAGGTGATCTTGCCAAGCCTTACCTTCTTCGCCACAGGCCACGCCCTGCTATGGAACGGTCTGAAACCGGTCTTCGCCGATTGCGACCCGGCAACCTGGACACTCGATCCAGCCGATGTGGAGAGCAGGATCACCCGCCGCACCGCGGCCATACTCGCAGTGCACTTGTACGGCAATCCCTGTGACACGGAGCCACTGGAAGGAATCGCGCGCCGGCACGGGATCAAGCTCGTTTTCGACGCGGCCCACGCCTTCGGCAGCCGGCACAACGGCCGCCCGGTGGGAGGTTTTGGCGACGCGGAGGTCTTCTCACTTTCGCCGACCAAACTTCTGGTGGCCGGTGAGGGTGGCCTGGTGACCACCAACGACGCCGTGCTGGCAAACCGCCTCCGCGCGGGGCGCAATTACGGGGACCTGGGGAACTACGATCCGGAGTTGCTCGGCCTCAATGCCCGGATGACCGAGTACAGCGCCGCGCTGGGTCTCGCGGGCCTGGAGATCCTCGACCAGAAGGTCTGCCGCTACAACGAACTCGCCGCGCGGTACACCCGGCAGCTCGCCACCCTTCGCGGACTGACTTTCCAGAAGATCCGCGCGGGCGACGTTTCGACGTTCAAAGACTATTCGATCGTGGTAGACGCACGCGCTTTTGGCATCGGCAGGGATGAACTCGCCAGGCGCCTGCTTGAAGAGAACATTGAGACCAAGAAGTACTTCCATCCACCCCTGCATGAGCTCAAACTCTACCGCCGGTTCCACGGCCGGGGCCGGGCCGGCCTTCCGAATACCGGGCGCATTTCGACCGGTGTTCTGAGTCTTCCGATTTATGATGCGTTGCCGGAGGAGACCATTGACGCGGTCGCTCTGGCAATTCGCTCCGCCACTCACTGAAACGCTGATGATGTGATGAATACCGCGAATCTGTTGCGGCAGAGGAAACATTCCTGGATGCCGCGAGCATTTGAGGACTTCAAGCCCGCCGAGGGCGTCCCCCGGATGGCCGTCGATTTTGCCATCGTGCACGTGAGCATGATGGCGGCCTTGGCAGTGGCTGTCTTCTACCTTGCGGCCCGGGGCAGCGCTGGGGAGGCCCAGGCTATCGCCGCAGGCTTCCTCCAGTACTACAGTGAATTCTTTCTGGGCCTTTCCCTGGTTTTTCCGGTTGTATTCCTGTTGAACGGCTTCTACACGCACTCCAGGGCATACACCGGCAGGCACAAGACCTGGGTGATCCTCCGGGGAGTCGCCTCGGCCGTGATGACCTATTTCGGCGTGACCTTTCTCCTGTTCGGCCATGAGAGGGTTGGCCGGAGCGTGGCCATCCCCTTCGCCGTAATCGCCGGCGCCGGCCTCTGTTCCACGCGCCTGCTCAAGGCTCTGTTTGAGAAACGCTACGACGTGAGGCTCCGGAACGAGGCGTCCCGCGCCAGACACCCCAGCCGCGTGCTCGTCGTCGGGGGGGCCGGGTATATCGGTTCGCTGCTGGTCGAGCGCCTCCTTGAGCGGGGCTACACGGTTCGCGTTCTCGATACCCTGCTGTATGGCGCCGAATCGCTGCGCCCGGTCGAAAACCACCCTAAGTTCGACCTGATTGCCGGCGATTGCCGGAATATCCGGGACGTCGTCAAGGCCGTGCAGGGCGTGGATTCCATCATCCACCTGGCCGCCATCGTCGGCGATCCGGCCTGCGAGCAGGACCGGCTGCCCGCCCTCGAGATCAACTACGCCGCCACACGCATGCTGATCGAGATCGCCAAGGGGCACGGCGTCAACCGGTTCCTGTTCGCCTCCAGTTGCAGCGTCTACGGGGCCACGGAGCGGGAGGTGGACGAACGAAGTCCGGTCCACCCCGTCTCACTCTACGGCCAAACGAAGGTGGATTCCGAACAGGCTCTTCTGGAAGCCGCCAGCGCGACCTTCCACCCTACCATCCTGCGTTTCGCCACGGTCTTCGGGCTCGGCTACCGGCCCCGGTTTGACCTCGTCGTCAACCTGCTCACCGCCAGGGCGCGGCAGGAAGGCGCCATCACGGTATTCAACGGGCGGCAGTGGCGTCCGTTTATTCACGTCCGGGATGTGGTGGCGGCCACCATCCGGGCGCTCGAAGCGCCGGTAAGCGTGGCCGGCGGCGAGATATTCAACATCGGCGATTCGCGCCTGAACCATACCCTCTCCGACATCGCCAGGATTGTCCAGCAGGTGTTGCCCGGCACGCGGATCGAGCACGTGGAGAATCCGGACCGGCGCGATTACCGGGTCAATTTCTCGAAGGCGTCCGCCCGCCTCGGGTTCCGCGCGCGCTACTCGGTCCGGGACGGCGTCGAGGAACTCCGCAGAGCCTTCGACGAAGGATTGATTACGGACTATACCGACGTCCGCTATCACAACCAGCGCTTCCTGAAGGCCGCCGGAACGCCCGGCCACAAAAATGAGGTGGACGGTCTGGTGATGGCCGCGTTCGCCACCGCCCGGATCCACCGCGCGCCTGCCGCCGGCGCGTAGCCAGCCTCGAGCCGGGGCGGCCTATCGGGGCTCCTCGTTCAAAGAGAGCCCCCGGATGACTTCGTAGGAGCCTTGCGGCTGCACGGGACTCTCGGGCGCCCGCGCCGGCGGTGTGGGAGGCTGTGCCGGCGGGGTTTGCTGGTGCGCGGCGGGAACCCCGGTAGCGCGCCTGAGGGGATGTTCTTCCGGAAGATCCTGGCGGGGAGGTTGCGGACGGGGCAGCCGGGCAGCCGATTTCAAGGCGTTGCGCCGGACGCTTTCATCGGGGTCCTGAGTCATTTCGTCCAGCAGGGGCAGGAATTCCGGGTTGCCGGACTCGCCCATCGCCCAGGCTGCCGAGGCTCGGAAAGCAGCCTCCGGGCGCCTGGCCATGCGCTGCAACTCCGCCGCGGCGCCCGGCGCACCAAGGCGCATCAGCGCCACCAGAGCATTGGCTACCACACGCTGATGAGGGTCCCGCGCGAGCCGCCAGAGCGTATCACGGACGGCTCTGGAATCGAGTCCGCCGAGGGCTTCAACTCCGTTGGCCCGGACTCTGGGGTCGGGATCCTGAATCGCCCAGGCGACCTGCCCGGTACCGCGTCTAAACAAACGGGCCACCTTCGAGCGCACGACTTTGTCGCTGGTCCTGAGTAGCTGGATCAACTGGGGAATCAGGCGGCCTCCAAGGCCGGCCGCATCGTACACGGCAAGCACCTCCCGGACCAGCGCAGTGGCGGCCTCACCGTCGGCTTGGGTCACCCGCTCCAGCAGGCATTGCAGCAGCTTGGCGTCCAGCAGGGGTTCAATGAGCAGGGCGCTCCGGACCAATTCCACAGCCTCGTCGAGGTTCAGCCGGTTGCGGTCGGCGACGGCTTCCAGCAACCCTCCGGTCTCCAGCAGGATTCCCACCAGACGCCGCTGCACCAGCGCCTGGCGTTCGGTCAGCAGCAGATTGAGGGCAGCCAGGGCAAACCCCCGCGGATTCGAGTGCGCAATGCGGCGGATGGCCGCTTTCGCCCCGATAGGATTGGTGGGGAACTTTTCCAGCGCGAGACGGAGTACGTCCGTCACCGTCAGTTCCGGCGAAGAGTTCGCGTTGCCTTCCTGGACACCCATTTTGCCCTGCCTCTGATCCTATATCGGCAGAGCCGGTTCAAAGCATGAGCTCGCACGGGAAGCGCTCTGAGGATCTGGGGAGAGGCCGCCCGGGCGGGCCGAAACTAATGTCCTGCGGCAAGTCAGCCGATCATTACCGGCAGAAGGCGCAAAAGGACCTTCCGGAATGGATGCTTGCTTAGCCAGACAGGCAATCCTGGACCGAAACCAGAGAATTGCGGGTTACGAGATCCTGTTTCGCTCGTCGCCGCTGAGCATGTTCTGCGACACTGTAGATGGCAGCCAGGCCACCTCGCGGGTCATTGAAGACAGCCTGCTCACGCTGGGACTTGACCGCGTGCTGTCCGGCAAACGTGGCTTTATCAACTTCACCCGTGAGCTCCTGCTGAACGGAAGCGTAACCATTCTGCCACCGGCGGCTACAGTAGTTGAGATCCTCGAAACCGTCCCCCCGGATCAAACCGTCATTCTGGCATGCCGGGACCTTAAGGCGCGCGGCTATGTGCTGGCGCTGGATGATTTCGTCTGCGAAGACCGATTTGAGCCTCTGGTAAGCCTTGCCGACATTATCAAGGTCGATTTCCTGGCCACGCCCCGCCCCGAGCAGGAGCAGCTTGTCCGGCAGTACGCACGCCGCGGAATCGCGATGCTTGCCGAAAAGGTCGAGACCGGCGAGCAGTACGAGTGGGCGCGCCGGATCGGTTACTCCTATTTCCAGGGCTACTTCTTCGCCCGGCCGGTGGTTCTGAGCGGCAGAAAACCTCCCGCTTTCAAACTGCATTACCAGCGTCTCCTCAGCGAGATCCACCGTCCGGGCGCGAGCCGGCGCCAGTTGGAGGAGATCATCAGACAGGAGATGTCGCTGGTGTTCAAACTGCTTCGCTATGTCAATTCCGCGCGCTTCGCATTCTCCGGCCACGTTGAATCGATCCGGCAGGCCTTGGTTCTGCTGGGCGACGACGGAATCCGCAAATGGGCCTCGCTGGTCATACTATCCGCAATGGCGGACGACAAGCCGCGTGAACTGGTCGTGCTGGCCATGATCCGCGCCCGGCTCTGCGAACTGATCGGACCGCTGGTGGGACTGGGAGAGAGGACCGCCGACCTCTTTCTGATGGGGATGTTTTCCCTGTTGGATGCCATCATGGACTGCCGGCTGGAAGAGACCATCCCGGAACTTCGTCTTAATGAAGAAGTTACCTTGACGCTGCTCCACTCCGCTCCCGCAAGCAGCCGGTTGGCGAAAGTCTACGAGCTGGTTTGCGCCTACCAGAAGGCGGATTGGAACCTCGTCTCGGAGTATGCCGGCCGCCTGGGGGTCACCGAGGCGGCCATTGCGCCTCTTTACGTGGATTCGGTGCAATGGGCCGAATCGATCTTTCAGGCCGCTTAATTAAGAGACAACCCGGCGGACGCCGGTGAAAGCAAGTGGTAGGCGCGGCTGGACTCGAACCAGCGACCCTCTGCTTAGAAGGCAGATGCTCTATCCGCCTGAGCTACGCGCCCGGCGCCCCAACTTCTTTGATTCTACTACTGGAGGCTAAGCCTTCGAATCCAGAACGAAGGTGGGCGCCAGTCCGGCCGCGGTGGAGAAACCGCCCGCGCCGGTAGCCGTCAGCCAGCTCGAACAGCCCAAAACCTTGCCCAGGTAGGCGTGGGGATGCACGTCCACGCGCATCTCGCGGAACTCGAGTTGCCCCCAGGTGGAGAGCGGAAACACGGAGCGGGCGAAATCCACACGCTCCTGCACCACGTACGGGGTCCGCAAAGCCTCGCGAAGCGCGCGCTCCCAGCCGGCCGCATCCATCTCCGAACCGAAGAAGATGCCCTTGCCCGTGTAGTCGTCGTTGGGCTTCAGCACCAGGCGCTCGCGGTTCTGGAGGATGAACTCCGGCAGGTCGACGACCTTGTCGTTGTAAGTAGTCTTGGTGGCCGCGACCAGGCGGGTCCAGGGCACGTGCTCGCGGATGGCCTTTCGCTCCGCGGCCGGGAAGGAAGCAATCAGAGATTCGTCCGTCAGCAGGCCCAGGGTGGCTTTCTTGTGGGCCAGCTCCGAGCGGAATCCGTTCACCACGCAAACCGCCCGCTCCCGGTAAGCCCGCACCAGCGGATGCGTCAGGTCGAAGCGCATCAGGAACTCCTGGACGCTCACCCGGCGGTAGATCAGGTTGATCTGGAAATTGCCCCGGCGCAGGACCCCGCCGCGGTATTCCAGCCGGTCCGGGGAGACAATCTCGGTCTCATAGCCTTCCCTGCGGAAGAAGTCGCAGAACAATTCGAATTCGCTGGGCGCGCCCGCCTGGAAGGGTCCCCGCAGCTCGAGAATGCCGATGTGCGGCTTGGAGTGTCCGCCGAATTGCTTGTAAGCCTTCAAGAGCGCGTTCAGAAGGTGCTTCTTCCCGCCCACCTTGGTCAAGGTGTATTTCTTGCGGAACTCCTTCATGGGCGGAATGTCATAGAAGATATCCGCCAGGTTCTCCGCCCAGGCCACGCCGGTCGGCGAATCCGCGTTGTATTGCACCAGATGAAGGGTGCCGTTGTTCAGGTGGGAGTCGATCTGGGACGCCACATCCGGGACCTGATATCCGGGGTCGATGGATGCCAGCATCTTCTCGGCCGGCAACAGCTCCATGCGCGCCATCAGCGCGGGGCTCGAGAGCACCATCTGCTGCATGCGGTCGATGGCGGAAACCAGTGATTCGCCGGTGCGGACCAGGTTGTCGTACTGGCGGCGGCTCAGGAAGTTGGGGCGAAGAAACGGGCAAAGCAGCCGGCCGCCGGAGGACAAGCGTTCGGCCTCCATTCGCTCGCGCAGCGGTTTGACCCATTCCAGATCCCGGTAGGGATCGCTCTCCAAAATCCTATGGTAGCGGCTGATGGCTTCGTCCAACTGGGACATGCTAACTACTTACCGTTCCTACATTTAGTATCGCACACGGAGGTCCCGGCAAAGAAGAGGCGCAACTCTGGTTCCTTGTAAGACAAACAAAACAAACCAGATATTTGATTACCCGGAAGCGGTGGCGGGAGGGGTCATACTCCACCAGCCCGGGGTGTACCACCGCAGACTCAGGCTTTGACGCCGAAAACCCGCTCGGCATATTCCCGGCTGAGGCGGATGTTCTCTTCGAGCGGACGGGTCACCCGGGTGGCTTTTTCATAGGCCAGCTCGACCACCAGGTAACCGGAAAACCCGCTTTGTTTCAAATAGTTGGCGATGGCGTGGTAGTCCGGATCGCCGTCTTCGAGCGCTTCGGCCCAGACGCCGTTGTGGCCGGTCCGGAGGTGGAGGCTCAGCAGCCGGGGGCCGGATTCGCGCAACATGCCGATCGGGTCCTCGCCGCTGCGCAGGGCCCAATCGGTGTCCACGCAGGTGTAAACCAGCTTCGGGTCGGTGTGCTTGAGCTGGTAGCGCCACTCGCGGCCATGAGCCTTAAGTTCCGGTGTGTGGTGGTGAGTCATCAGACGCATCCCGCGCTGGCGCAGTGCGGCGCCCAGGCGGTTCAGCGACTGCGCCTGGAGAGCCAGCTCGGCATCGGTTTTCAGTTCCTGGTTCGGTTTGACGCCCGGGTTCACGTTGATGGCGCGCGCGCCGGCCGTTTTCGCCACGCCGGCGAGTTCCAGAACGCGGGCGATCTCCTTCTCGGCCCGGGCGGCCTCATGCACGACCGCTCCGCTGTAGGCGACCGGGCATTCCAGCCCGTGCTCCTGAAGCAGGGAGATGGTCTTCTCCCTCAACTCCGGCGAAAAGAAAGAATCGACCAGTTCCACGCGGTGGTATCCGGCGCGCCGGATGGCGGGGAACGCCTCGGCCATGCCCTCGGCGAGGGTCTGCTTGCGCGCGGCAAACTGCTGCGTAAACACGTAGATCTGTACGGTGAGGGTGGGATTATAGGCGGCCCCGGGCAGCGCCGCGGTGGCAGCCAGGGTGGAAAGCGCCTCGCGCCTGGTAAGGTTCATAGGATGTTGCTCTCCGAATCATCATACAGGAAGCGGAGGGCGCTGCCGGTCTACGGTTGGCCGTTGGGTTTGCCGGTGACCATCGGCCCGCCGCGGGGCTGGTCGGGCACGGGGTCCACGCCCGCGCGGCGCTTCAGGCGGCCTGGAGCGGGGTCCTCAGCCGGCTGGGGCTCTGCGGCCGGCGGCGGGGAAGAGGCCCGCACCACGACCGGCGCTTCGGAGCCCGGGCTTGCGGAAGCAGCCACGGTTTCCGGGGCAAGGTACACCCTGCGGTAGCGGACCTCGGCGGCGGGATAGCGCCGCCGCGCGGCCTCGGCCAGTTCCACCTGGATGTGACGCTCCTGGCCGGGCTTCACGTCCGGCGGAAGGTAGAAGTGCAGCGCGTAGCGCTGGCGGATCCGCGCCAGGGTGGTCTCGAAAGCCGAGGCGTCGTCGACGCTCATGCTGTCGCCGCCCGACTGGCGGGCGATCTCGGCTGTGCCCGCCGGCTGGGTGTGGGGCCGCATGATCACCGGACCGCGTCTGCGTCCGCCGCCGTAGGGTCCACCGCCGCCCAAGGGTCCGCGGCGGCGCCCCAGGATGATGCCGCCCAGAGGATCATTGGAACCGCCCCCCGGCCAGCTTCCGCCGGTTCCCCAGGTGCCGTCTCCCCGGCCGGGCGCCCGGTTTCCGCCGTAGCGCATGGCGTCGGGGGCCAGCAGCGCGCTCAGCACCGCATCGGCCTTCGTGAGGGCCCGGGAGACCGCCGCCTCGTCGCGGTTCCGCTCGGTCTGGTCGTCGGTCACGATGACGATGGCTCTGCGGGCCTCGCGGCGGGCGTTGCGCCCGACGTAGTTGGCCGCGTCCAGCAGGGCGCGGGTGATATCGGTGCCGCCGTCGAAGGTTTCCTGCCTCAGCAGCGACTCGAACTCGCGTTCCACCTCGTCCCGGTTCTGGCGGAACGGCAGGCGCACCCGCGAGGAGCGGTCAAATACCATGATGGCCACGCGGTCGCCGCTGCCGAGCACCCGCAGCGCCTCGTGGGCCGCCGAGGCGATGCGCTCGACGTGCGGGCGCATGCTCCGGCTGACGTCCAGCAGCAGGACCACGTCGACGGGCATATTTTCGAGGCCGAAGTTCCGGATCGGCTGCGGGCGTCCCTCCTCGGTGAGGATAAAGTCTTCGGCGTGCAGACCCGTGATCGCGCGATTGTCCCGGTCCAGCACCTGTGCATCCACGCGCACCAGCGAGACGTCGCTCCGGAACACCACGTCTTGCCCGGCGGCGCAAGCCGCGCCGGGACCCAGGCTCGCGGCGGCGAGCGCGAACCCACACACCCAGCGGTTCATCGACTCTCACTTTCCGAGCCGGTCAGACAATTGAAGGTATAACCAGCCTGCTTACGTTGGTGTTACGTGCCGGCGGCCGGCTGCGTTTCACCGCTGAAAGGCAGCCGGGTTCATTCTTCACTACAATGGTCCTTACGGTTGCCATGCGGGCGGTGATCACAGAGAGGGATATTCCCCAAGGCGGCGAGTTGCGGGTGGCCGTGGGCACTATTTTCACGCCCTCGGCGCGCGACCTGGCCGCAAGCCGCGGTGTGCGCGTTGTGGAACTGCCCGCCGATCAACTGAATGGCTGTGCGCCGCCGGAAAAGACCATCGCTATCGGCGCCGACCACGGCGGATACCGGCTCAAAGAGTGCCTGAAGCCGGTGTTGATCGAATTCGGGTTGGAGGCTCGGGATGTGGGCGTGTACGACGAATCCCCGGCCGACTATCCGGATATCGCGCTGGCGGTGGCCGAGTTGGTGGCCGGGGGTAAAGCCACTCGGGGAATCGTCATCGATGGCGCGGGCATCGGCTCGGCGATGGCGGCCAACAAGGTGCCGGGCATCCGTGCGGCCCTGTGCTATGATAGAGCCTCCGCGCGCAACAGCAGGGAGCACAATGACTCGAACGTGCTCACCCTCGGGGGGCGGCTGCTGACCGCGACCCAGGCCGAAGACGTCTTGCGAACCTGGCTCGACACGCCTTTCGCCGGCGGCCGGCACGCGGACCGGGTGCGGAAGATCTCCGAAATCGAGCAGAAATACCTCAGGCGATGACCTCAACGGAACTCGATCAACTGGTGGCGCGGGTCGGGGATCAGATTCTCGCCCGGCTGGGAGTGATCACTTCCGGCGATCGGGGAGCCGTTCTGCCGGCAGGCGACGGCGGCCGGGGGACAGTGGAAACTCCGGCGGTGACGCGTTTTGACCCGGCCGTCGCGCGCCTGATCGACCACACCCTGCTCCGCCCC
>Ga0315298_1005657_pt1 | contig 17564 bp, 14 predicted proteins | sample WHS_1_MG_FD_203077 | JGI IMG/M metagenome (GOLD analysis project Ga0315298, IMG submission 203077) | Extremophilic microbial mat communities from Washburn Hot Springs, YNP, Wyoming, USA - WHS_1_MG | ecosystem: Environmental > Aquatic > Thermal springs > Hot (42-90C) | place: USA: Wyoming...
GGGAAGCCGCCGCCGAGATTGAGCAGCCGCAGGTCGATCCCGCGCGCCCGCAGGTCGGTGAACACGGCGGCGGCCTGGCCGATCGCGGTGCGCCAGGCGCCGACGCCGGTCTGCTGGCTGCCGACATGGAAGGAGACGCCCCAGGGGATCAGGCCGCGTTCGGCGGCGCGGACCAGCAGGTCGCGCGCATGGGTGCCGCTGGTGCCGAACTTGCGCGAGAGCGGCCAGTCCGCCCCGTCCTGGCTGACGGCGAGGCGGCAATAGACTTTCGCGCCGGGCGCGGCCTCGGCGAGCTTGTCCAGCTCCTCGTCGGAATCGAAGGCGAAGAGATCGACGCCGCGCGCATGCGCCTCGGCGATGGCGGCGCGCTTCTTGACCGTGTTGCCGAAGCTGATCGCGGCGGGGGCGGCGCCGGCGGCGAGGCAGGCGCGGATTTCCTCGATGCTGGCGGCATCGAAGCGCGAGCCGAGGCCGACCAGGCGATCGAGCACCGGGGCGGCCGGATTGGCCTTCACCGCGTAGTAGATCGCGGCATCCGGCAGGGCGGCGCGCAGGGCGGCGAAATTCGCCGCCACGCGATCGAGATCGACGAGGATGGCCGGCGTGGAGACCATGCCGGAATCGAGAAAACGGGCGAGCTTGGGGGTCATGACCCACTCCCTTCCCAGATCCATGGGCCCGGCGCTTGCGGCGCAGGGCGGGTTGCGAAACGGTCGAACGAACCAGCGACCAGACGAAACCGGCACGAATGCCGGGTTGTTGCCAGAACGCTTGACGTCGTTGCGTAACCCCCGACGGGAGGCAGAGGCACGTGCGTTGCTGCGTGGAGCGCGACATAGGGCCATCACCCCGGGGGCGCAAGTAAAATCTTGGACGCCGGGGCATGATCATTTTGCGTAAGGAAATGCAACGGTGCGCCCAAAGTGAAACGATCCCGGCTATTGTAACAGCCATGGACATCATGCCGCACATCCTCGTGGTCGACGATGACCGCGAAATCCGTGAACTGCTCGCCCGCTTTCTCGAACGCCAGCGCTTCCGCGTCACCGCCGTGCGGGATGCGCGCGAGGCGCGGCGGGCCTACCTCAACGGCCATTACCAGCTCGTCGTGCTCGATCTCATGCTGCCCGGCGAATCGGGGATCGATTTCGCTCGCTGGCTGCGCGGGGAATCGCAGGTGCCGATCATCATGCTCACGGCGCTGGGCGAGGAGCCGGACCGGATCATCGGCCTCGAACTCGGCGCCGACGACTATGTGACGAAGCCGTTCAACCCGCGCGAGCTGGTGGCGCGGATCCGCGCGGTGCTGCGCCGCGTCGGCGAGAACGAGACCCCGGGCCGCGAAAGCTCGGCGCGGCTCTACCGCTTCGCCGGGTGGGTGCTGGAGACGTCGCGGCGCCGGCTGCTCGACCCGCACGGGGTCGAGGTGCCGCTGACCGGCGGGGAATACGACCTGCTGCTCGCCCTGCTCGACCGGCCGAACCGGGTGCTGACCCGCGACATGCTGCTCGACCTGCTGCGCGGGCGGCAGGCGGGGCCGTTCGACCGGGCGATCGACGTCGCGATCTCGCGGCTGCGGCGCAAGCTCGAGGATGACGGGCGGCACGCGCAGATCATCAAGACGGTGCGCGGCGGCGGCTATGTGCTGGCGGCGCCGGTCGAGCGTTCATGACCCTCGGCCGGATCTGGGCACGGCTGAAATTCTGGCCTTCCAGCCTCGCCTGGCGCACCGGGCTCGTTCTGCTGCTCGGGTTTTCGCTGATCCAGGCCATCGGCCTCGGCGTTCATGTGCTCAACCAGATCGAGGTGAACGGGATCGTCGCCGAACGCGCGATCGCGACGCGGGACGGCGCGCTCTATCGCCGGGTGGTGAGCGCGCCGAAGCCGCTGCGGACGCAGATCGTGGCGGAGGCGAACGGCGTCGCCGGCGACCGGGTCAGCCTCGATCCGGTGCCGCCCTATTCCGGCACCTTCACCCTGCCGCTGCCGACCCGGCAGATCATCCAGGGTTCGCTGCTCGCCTTTCCGATGCCCGATTTCCTGCAGCCGAGGCAGGTGGTGATGCGGGGCACGACCGCGCCCTCGACCACGATCCTGAGCTTCGAGCTGCCGGATGGCGGCTGGCTGACGGTGCAGAGCCCGTTCCGGCCGCGCCCGCCCTGGGAACAGCCCGGCTTCGCGAGCGCCTTTCTGGTGATGTTCGCGCTCGGCGCGCTGCTGATCTTCTGGGGGGTGGTCAGGCTGACCGCGCCGGTCCGCACGCTGGCCGCCGCCGCCGAGCAGCTCGGGCGCGACATCGCCAATGCGCCGTCGCTGCCGGAGGGCGGGGCGACCGAGATCGCCACCGCGGCCATCGCGTTCAACACGATGGCCGCGCGCATCCGCCGCTTCGTCGAGGACCGGACCTTCCTGCTCACCGCCATCGGCCACGACCTGCGCACGCCGATCACCCGGCTCCGGCTGCGCGCCGAATTCCTCGACGACGACGCGCAGCGCGAGAAGATCCTCGCCGATCTCGACGAGCTGGAGGCGATGCTGACCTCGACCATCGCCTTCGGGCGCGACGTGGCGCAGACCGAGGCCTCGGTGCCGGTCGACCTCGCGATCCTGCTGCGCACCGTGATCGACGAGACGGCCGATATCGCCCCCGCCGCTTCGGCCAGGCTCGCCTATCAGGGGCCCGATCACATCACCATCCGCGGCCGGCCGCTCTCGCTCAAGCGCGCCTTCGCCAACCTGATCGGCAACGCGGTGAAATACGGCCAGTCGGCGCGGGTCTCGCTGCACCAGACGGAGCGGCATACGCTGCGCGTCGATATCGAGGATGACGGGCCGGGCGTGCCGCCGGGCGAGCTGGAGCGGGTGTTCGAGCCGTTCCGCCGGCTGGAGACCAGCCGCAACCGCGAGACCGGCGGCTCGGGGCTCGGCCTCGCCATCGCCCGCAACGCGATCCGCGCGCATGGCGGCGACATCACGCTGGCGAACCGGCCGGGCGGCAAGGGGCTGATCGCCAGCGTGTATCTGCCCGCATGAACGCAGGCGCATCGCCGCGAGGCCGGATCTGGCGGCGATGCGCCGGTTGAGGAAGATCGAGTAAAATACAGGGATATTTCCGCGCGTTCGCCGGGAATGACATGACTCCTGCGATTTTTTCTTGATCCGTGAGCTGCCGCCTCCATATCTGGATCGAGACTGCAATCTCAGATGGTGCCCGTCGGGCGCCTGATTCATGAGCCGCCGCGTGCCCCGGTTGCCGGGGCGCGGCGGGCCGGGCGCCGCGACGAGGCGACCGGCGCCGTGATGACGCGCTGACGCCGTCCGGCCGCAACCCAGGACCCGACCGGTTCGCCCCGCGCCGCCCCTCACCGGGGCGCGGCGATGCGTCGCCGCCGTTCGGGAAGAACGAAAGCGAGGTCCAAGATGCCGCACCCTGCTTCTGAGCCGCACCCGGCTTCCTCCGCCACCGCGCCCTCGCGGCGCAGGAAACGCCGCACCCTCTCGCTCGGCAATCTCAGCGCCGGCACGATCGGGAACGTGCTGGAATGGTACGATTTCGGCCTCTACGGCTATCTCGCGCCGATGATCGCCAGCCTGTTCTTCCCCTCGTCCGACAAGATCGCCTCGCTGCTCGGCGCCTATGGCGGGTTCGCCATCGGGTTCATGATGCGGCCGATCGGCGGGGTGATCTTCGGCCATCTGGGCGACCGGGTGGGGCGGCAGACCGTGCTGGTGACCTCGGTGGTGATGATGGGGCTGGCGACCACGGCGGTCGGGCTGTTGCCGACCTATCAGCAGATCGGCTTCTGGGCGCCGGTGCTGCTGCTGGCGGTGCGGCTGTTCCAGGGCCTGTCGGTGGGCGGGGAGTTCACCGGCTCGGTATCGTATCTCGTGGAAACCGCGCCGGCCAACCGGCGGGGCTTCGCCGGCAGTTTCGCGAATTTCGGCTCGACCGGCGGCTATCTGCTCGCCGCCGGCTTCGCCGCGCTGACCACGCTGATGGCGGGCCATCATGCGGTGCAGGGCTGGGCCTGGCGCGTGCCGTTCCTCGCCGGCGGCGTGCTCGCGGTGCTGGCCTATCTGGTGCGTTCGCGGCTGACCGATACCGGCTATGAGCCCGACAAGGCGGCGGAGGATGACGAACTGCCGATTCGCCAGGCGTTCCGCCGCAGCCCGAAGATCATGCTGCTGGCGATGCTGTTCACCTGGGGCTATGGCGTCGCGGATTATCTCACCCTCGTGTTCCTGCCGACCTTCGGGTCCAAGTTCGGCGCGATTTCCGACAGCCTGGCGCTGGAGATCGTGACCGTCACGCAGCTTTTCGTGCTGGTCCTGATCCCGCTGACCGGCTGGCTGACCGATCACTGGATCCTGCGCCGCTCCTGGCTGATCGGCAATTTCGGCGCGCTGCTGGTTCTGGCGCTGCCCTTCTTCGCGATGGCGCAGGGGGCGTTGACGCCCTTCGCCATCGCCCAGGTGATCTCGGGCCTGATGCTCGGCTCGATCATGGGCGTCGCCCCGGCGATGCTCTCCGAGCAGTTCCGCTCGGAATACCGGCTGTCGGGCTATTCGCTGGCGTTCAATGTCGGGCTCGGGATCGGCGGCGGCACGGCGCCGCTGATCGCCACCGCGCTGATCGGGCTGACCGGAGTGAAGCTCGCCGCCGGCGCCTATCTGCTGGTCGGCTGCGCGATGTCGGTGGTCGCGCTGTGGATGCTGAAGGACCGCGGCCGCCAGCCCCTGAGGTGAGCGCCGTGCGGCGGCGGGGCGATTGACGCGCCCGCCGCGATCGGACAGGTTTCGGGCGAGGAATGTCATGAAACCTGCTCCATTCGATTACGTCCGTGCCGGGTCGGTCGCCGAGGCGGTCGGGCTGCTCGCCGCCCATGAGGGGGCGAAGCTCCTCGCCGGCGGGCAGAGCCTGCTGCCGGCGCTGAACTTCCGGCTGTCGGCGCCGGGCCTGCTGGTCGATATCGGCCGGATCGCGGACCTGCGGCGCATCGACGTCACCGCGACGATGCTGCGGATCGGCGCCGGCTGCACCCATGCGATGCTGCTCGACGCACCCGAGATCGCCGCCCATGCGCCGCTGATCGCGACCGCGCTCGCCCATGTCGCGCATCCGGCGATCCGCTCGCGGGGGACGATCGGCGGCAGCCTCGCCAACGCCGATCCGGCGGCGGAACTGCCGGCCTGCATGCTGGCGCTCGATGCGACGATCATCGCCGAGGGGCAGGCGGGCGCGCGGCGGATCGCGGCGGCGGATTTTTTCACCGGCCTGTTCGAAACCGCGCTGGAACCGGGGGAGATTCTGACCGCGGTGGAGATTCCGCTGGTGCCGGGGCGGCGGCATGGCTTCGCGGAGCTGGCGCGGCGGCATGGGGATTACGCGCTGGTCGGGCTTGCCGCCGCGGCGGAAGGGGAGGCGGTGCGGCTCGGGTTCTTCGCGGTCGGCCATGCGGCGCTGCGCGCGCCTGCGGCGGAGCGCGCACTCGCGGACGGGGCGGCGGGGATCGAGGCGGCGTGTGCGGCACTCGCGGAGGATTTGCCGGCGCATGCGGACCCTGAGATTTCGGCGCCGGTGCGGCTGCACCTGGCGCGGGTGCTGCTGCGGCGGGTGATGAAGGAATGTCTGGCTCCATGACGGCGATTTCCCTGATCGTGAATGGCGAGCGCGTCGAGGCCGAGGTGCCGGCCCGGCTGCATCTGGCGGATTTCCTGCGCGAGCGGCTTGGCCTGACCGGCACGCATCTCGGCTGCGAGCATGGCGTGTGCGGCGCCTGCACGGTGCGGCTGGACGGGGCGATCGTGCGCGGCTGCCTCGTCCTCGCGGTGCAGGCGGAGGGGTGCGTGGTCGAGACCATCGAGGGGGTGTCGGATTCGGGCGAGCTGGCGGATTTGCAGGAGGCGTTCTGGCGCCGCAACGCGCTGCAATGCGGCTATTGCACGCCGGGGATGATGCTGGCGGCGGCGGATTTCCTCGCCCATGCGCCCGATCCGACCGACCGCGCGGCGATCCGCGCGCATCTTTCGGGCAATTACTGCCGCTGCACCGGGTATGAGGCGATCGTCGACGCGGTCGAGGCGACGGCGCGGGCGCGGAGGGCGGCATGAACGGCGCCGACCGGCCGATCGGGCGGGCGATGGCGCGGCCGGATGCGCGGCGGCTGACCCAGGGGCGCGGGCTGTTCGCCAGCGATATCGCGCTGCCGCGCATGGTGCATGCGGCGTTCCTGCGATCGCCCTATGCGCATGCCGAGATCGGGGCGATCGACCTGGCGCCGGCGCGGGAGATGCCGGGGGTGGTCGGCGTGTTCGACGCGGCGGCGCTGGAGGGGCGGTGCGCGCCGTGGGTCGGCGTGCTGACGCATCTCAAGGGGTTGAAATCGGCGCCGCAATATCCGCTGGCGCGAGGCCGGGTGCGGTTCCAGGGCGAGCCGGTGGCGATGGTGGTGGCGGCGAGCCGGGCCGAGGCGGAGGATGCGGCGGAGCGGATTCTCGTGGAGTATGAGCCGCTCGCGCCGGTGGTCGATCCGCTGGCGGCCCTCGCGCCGGGGGCGGCGGCGATCCATCCCGAACTCGGGGATAATCTCGCGTTCGCGCGGACGATCGAGGCGGGCGGCGGGGCGGCGGCGGTCGACGCGGCGGCGGAGCGCGTGGCGCTGGAGTTCGATTTCGCCCGGCATACCGGGGTGACGCTGGAGCCGCGGGCGCTGGTGGCGGACTGGAACGAGGGCGAGCAGCGGCTGACCGTGCATCTCGGCACCCAGGTGCCGCACATGTTCCAGACCGTGCTGGCCACATTGCTCGGCCTCGCCGAGCGGCAAATCCGGGTGATCGGGCCGGACGTGGGCGGGTCGTTCGGGATCAAGATCCATGTCTATCCCGACGAGATGGCGGCGGTGGCGGCGAGCCGCATCCTGCGCCGGCCGGTGCGGTTCGTGGCCGACCGGCTGGAGAGTTTCACCGGCGATATCCATGCGCGCGGGCACCGGGTGTCGGCGCGGATCGGGGTGGCGGAAGACGGGCGGATCGAGGGGTTCGCGGTGGACGATCTGACCGGGGTGGGGCCGTATTCGGCCTATCCGCGCACCTCGGCGGTGGAGGCGAACCAGGTGATCAACCTGGTCGGCGGGCCGTATGATTTCGCGCATTACGCGGCGCGGGCGCGGGTCGTGTTCCAGACCAAGGCGATGATGTCGCAATATCGCGCGGTGGGGCATCCGATCGCGACCGCGGTGACGGAGGCGCTGGTGGACGAGGCGGCGCGGCGGCGGGGGATCGACCCGGTCGAGATGCGGCGGCGCAACCTGATCGCCGACGACGCCTATCCCTGCGCCTCGCCGGCGGGGATGAAGTTCGAGGCGCTGTCGCACCATGCCTGTCTCGACGAGCTGGTCCGGCTGATGGACTACGACGCGCTGCGGGCGGAGCAGGCCGGGCTGCGGGCGCGCGGGGTGTGGCGGGGCATCGGGATCGCGAGTTTCATCGAGATCACCAATCCGGGGGCGGCGTTCTACGGCGTCGGCGGGGCGCGGATCGCCGCGCAGGACGGGGCGACGGCGCGGCTCGATGCGGCCGGCGACGTGGTGCTGCATGCCGGCGCCACCGAGCAGGGGCAGGGGACGACGACGATCCTCGCCCAGGTGACGGCCGCGGCGATGGGGGTGGACCCGGCGCGGGTGCTGGTGAAGCTCGGCGATACCGACGCCACACCCTATGGCGGCGGCACCTGGGCCTCGCGCGGGGCGGGGGTGGGCGGCGAGGCGGCGTTCCGCGCGGCATCGGCGCTGCGGGAGAATGTGCTGGCGCTGGCGGCGAGCATCCTGCAGGCCGCCCCGGAGGCGCTCGATATCAGGGATGGCGTGATCGTCGATGCGGCGGGCGGGGCCGAGCGGATGAGCCTCGCCGAGCTGGCGCGCATCGCCCATTTCCGGCCCGACACGTTGCCGCAGGGGGTGGAGCCGGCGCTGGTCGCGAGCCGGCATTACGTGCCGCGGGAGTATCCCTTCGCCTTCACCAACGGGGTGCAGGCGGCGGTGGTGGAGGTGGACGCCGAGACCGGTTTCGTGCGGCTGCTGAAGCATTTCGTGGTCGAGGATTGCGGGACGATCATCAACCCGTTGCTGGTGGACGAGCAGATTCGCGGCGGCGTGGTGCAGGGGCTGGGGGCGGCGCTGTTCGAGGAATGCCGCTACGATTCCGAGGGGCAGATGCTGAACGCGACGATGGCGGATTATCTGGTGCCGATGGCGGCCGAGATGCCGGACATCGTGATCGGCCATGTCTGCACGCCGACGCGGGAAAGCCATATCGGCGCCAAGGGCGTGGGCGAGGCCGGCACGGCGGCGGCGGCGGCGGCGGTGCTGAACGCGGTGAACGACGCGCTCGCACCGCGCGGCGCGCGGATCACGGCGCTGCCGATCACGCCCGCGCGCGTGCTGGAAGCCCTCGGCATCGGCTGACGCGGAGGGCGCCGGCCGCGGTCAGCGGCCGGTGAGGATCTGACGCGGTCAGCTTCCGGTCAGGATCTGACGCGGTCAGCTTCCGGTGAGGATCTGACGCGGTCAGCGGCCGGTCAGGATCCGTTCGATGAGCTGCTTCACCGTCGGGATGAAGCCGTTGGAATAGAACGGATCGGTCGCGAAGCGGTAGCCGTTGTGGCCGCTGAACATCAGGTTGTGGTCGACCGAATCGGGGTCGTTATGGGTGTGGGCGATGTCCTGCAGGGTCTTCTGGATGCAGAAGCTGCGCGGGTCGGCCTTCTTGCCGGTGGAGAAATCGGGCTCTTCCTGCGACCAGTTGGAGAAGCGGCACTGCGAGAGGCAGCCCATGCAGTTCACCTGGTCGAGCCGGATTTCCTCGGCGGTTTCGGGGGTTTCGAAGACGAGGGTGGAATCCGGGGTGCGCATCGCCTCGGTGAAGCCCTCGCGCTCCCAGGCGTGGACGTCCTTGAGGTCGGCCGGGGTGAGCCAGACGGGGCGCTTGCGCGGGCCGACGCCGTATTCCTCGGTATGCTCGCCGACCGGCTCGGTGGTGTAGGCGACCTGCCGCTCGTTGCGGGCGCGCAGGCCCTGGATGAAGCCGTTGTTCACCGCGCTGGAATAGAAGCCGGTGGGCGAGAAGCGGTTGAGGAAGACGTCGCCCTGCTTGAGGGTGAGGAGCTTCTGCTTCCAGACGTCGCTGATCGGGCTTTCCCTGGTCAGCAGTGGTCGGGTGCCGAACTGAAAGGCGACGGGGCCGAGATCCGGATTGTCGATCCAGTCCTCCCATTCCTCGAGCCACCAGACGCCGCCGGCCATGATGATCGGCGTCTCGCCGAGGCCGAACTCGCGCATCTGCCGGCGCAGCGCGATGACGCGGGGCAGCGGGCTTTCGGGCCTGGTCGGGTCTTCGGAGTTGGACAGGCCGTTATGGCCGCCGGCGAGCCAGGGGTCTTCGTAGACGACGCCGCCGAGCAGTTCCTGCGCCTTGTGGTAGGCGCGGCGCCAGAGCGCGTTGAAGGCGCGGGCGGAGGAGACGATCGGATAGTAGTGGATGTTGAATTTCGAGGCGATTTCCGAGAGCCGGTAGGGCATGCCGGCGCCGCAGGTGATGCCGTTCACGAGGCCTTTCGCGCCTTCGAGGATGCCGGTGATGACGCGCTCGGCGCCGCCCATCTCCCAGAGGATGTTGGCGTGGATGCGCCCCTGGCCGCCCGATTCCTCGTGCGCGCGCCGGGCCTGGGCGATGCCGCCCTCGATCGCGAAGGCCACGAGCTCCTCGTGGCGGGCGCGCCGCGTGGTGCCGTGATAGACCTGCGGGACCGGACGGCCGGAGTCGTCGTAGCTGTCGGCATTGACGGCGCTGAACGTGCCGACGCCGCCCGAGGCGGCCCAGCTTCCGGCCGAAAGTCCGTTGGAGACCGCCACACCCTTGCCGCCTTCGACCAGCGGGAGAACATCGACGCCGCCCATCCTGATCGCGTTGATCGTCTTCATCGTCTCGATAACCTGTTCATCGCCTGCGCGATGCCATCCTGAGTTTCACTGCCGCCCGCCGTCCATCGTCGCGCGCCGCCCCGTGCCGGGCCGCCCGTGGGCGAGGATCGGGTGTCGGGCGGGGGGTGCCGCCGAAACGCCGATCCGGCTTGCTGGGCCGGCTTGCGGTGCCGCATCGCGAACGCCTGCACCGTCCGGATACGAATTCATATCATCATTCGGATGCACGAGAAACCGCCGCGTGAGACGCCGATACACGAAACCGTCATGCACCGTCCACAAAATCCGCACGCGCCGCGCGCCAGCGCTGCCAGCCCGCCGCGCGCAGCTCGCAGGCCGGGCAGGTGCCGCAGCCATAGCCCCAGTCGTGCAGCGTGGCGCGCTCGCCGCGATAGCAGCTGTGGCTGCCGGTCCGCAGCGCCTCGACCAGCGCAGCGCCGCCGAGTTCGGCGGCGAGCTCCCAGGTGGCGGCCTTGTCGCGATACATCAGCGGCGTCTCGACCGTGACGGCGCGGTCGAGGCCGAGCGAGAGGGCGAGCTGCATCGCCTGCATCGTCGTGTTCCGGCAGTCGGGGTAGCCGGAATAGTCGGTCTCGCACATGCCGCCGACCAGCGCGCCGATGCCGCGGCGATAGGCGAGGGCGGCGGCATAGGTGAGGAAGAGCAGGTTGCGGCCGGGGACGAAGGTGTTGGGCAGGCCGGCCTCGGTGGTCTCGATCTCGATCTCGGCGGTCATCGCGGTGGCGCCGAGGGTGGCCAGCGCGGCGCTGATGTCGAGCATCGTGTCGGCGCCGAGTGTGGCGCGCCAGGGGCGCAGGCCGGCGATGGCGGCGCGCAGCGGGGCGCGGCACTCCAGCTCGACCGCGTGGCGCTGGCCGTAGAAGAAGCCGATCGTCTCGACCCGGTCGTAGCGGTCGAGCGCCCAGGCGAGGCAGGTGCCGCTGTCCTGGCCGCCGGAAAAGAGGACGAGGGCCGCGCCGGATGCGGCGGGAGGGGAGGTGGTCATGGCCGGAACATGCCGGGCGGGCCGGCCGCGATCAAGCGCGATCGGGGGCGTAGATCCGCGCCCTTGCGGCGGGGCGGTGCGGATGCGATTCTATGCGGCATGGATCTCGACTTCACCGAAACCGAAATCGCCCGGTATTCGCGCCACATCCTGCTGCGCGAGGTGGGCGGCACCGGGCAGGCGCGGCTGCGCGCGGCCTCGGTGCTGATCGTCGGCGCGGGCGGGCTCGGCTCGCCGGCGGCACTTTATCTCGCGGCCGCCGGCGTCGGGCGGATTTCCATCGTCGATGACGACGTGCTGGAACTCTCCAACCTGCAGCGGCAGATCGCGCACGGGGTGGCGTTTCTCGGCGCGCCGAAGGTGGAGAGCGCGGCGGCGGCGATGCGCGGGCTGAACCCGGAGGTGAGCGTCAACCCGGTCCGCGCCCGGCTGGACGCGGGGAATGTCGGCGCACTGGTCGCCGCGCACGACATCGTGCTCGACGGGACCGACAATTTCGCGACCCGCTTTCTCGTCGCCGATGCCTGTGTCGCGGCGCGGCGGACGCTGGTTTCGGCGGCGGTGCTGCGCTTCGAGGGGCAGCTTTCCACCTTCAAGCCGCATGCGGGGCCGGATTGCCCCTGCTATCGGTGCCTCTATCCCGAGGCGCCGCCGGCGGGCATGGTGCCGACCTGTTCGGAGGCCGGGGTGCTCGGCCCGGTGACGGGGGTGATGGGCACGTTGCAGGCGACCGAGGCGATGAAGGAGATTCTCGGCATCGGCACCTCGCTGGCCGGGCGGCTGCTGCTGTGGGACGCGCTGGATGCGCGGTTCCGCACGATCACGATCCCCCGCGTGCCGGACTGTGCCGCCTGTGCGGGCGTCTAGCCGCCTCGCCCGGCTCGGGCTGGTCGTCGTGGCGCTGGCGCTCGGCGCCTGGCACGCGCCGAAGGTCGGGCCGGGACCGGGGCCGGGCAAGGGGTCGGCCACCGGCTGGCCGGTGCCGCGCTTCGAGAGTTTCCGCTCCAGGGAAATCTACATGCGGGCGGGGCCGGGCTTCCAGTATCCGATCATCTGGGTCTATCACCGGCTCGACCTGCCGGTGGAGGTGACCGGGGAATTCAATGTCTGGCGCCACGTCGTCGCGCCGGATGGCGGCGACGGGTGGGTGCACGAGGCGCTGCTGCACGGCCTGCGCAGCTTCATCGTCATCGGCGGCCGGCACACGCTGCGCGCGGGACCGCACAAGGATGCGGCGCCGGTCGCCTATCTCGACAAGGGCGTGATCGGCGTGATCCGGCGCTGCAAGGCGGGGGCGGCGTGGTGCCAGGTGGAGGTCGATCACCGCGCGGGGTGGCTCCGGCGCGACCAGTTCTGGGGCTCGTTCGCCGGCGAGGCGATAAAATAGCCCTTCGACGTGGGTTTTCCACAGAAAACTGCAAGGCAGAACTCAACTAGATGTTGAGTGAGGCCGGTCGCTCGGCTACAGAATGTTGTAGCACATGAGAGGGACAGGACAGGCCATGGAATGGACCGACGAGATCATTGCCCGCCTCCGCCAGCTCTGGGACGAAGGGCTTTCGACCGCCGAAATCGGGCGACGGCTGAACATTTCCAAGAATTCGGTGGTCGGCAAGGCGCACCGGCTTGATCTGCCGGCCCGTCCCTCGCCGATCCGGCGCGACATCAGCGGCGCGCGGCCGTCGCGCCCCGCGCCGGCGCGGGTGACCGGGCCGACCCTGCCTTCGCTGGCGATCGCGGCGGAGCCGGTTCCGGTGATGCCGCACGTGACGGCGGCGCCGGCGGGCGGGGCACCGACGGTTGCGGCGGTGCGGACGGCGCCGCCGCGCCCGACCCTGGTGGCATCGCGTCCGGCGGCGCCGCCGCGGGCGGTGGCCCGGGTGCCGGCCTGCTGCTGGCCGATCGGCGAGCCCGGAACGCCGAGCTTCCGGTTCTGCGGCGATCCCGCGATGAACGGCAAGCCCTACTGCCAGCCGCATGCCGAGATCGCCTATGTGCGGGTGCGGGACCGCCGCGAGGACGTCGCCTGAGGTGTTTTGCCGCCGGAGATGAATTCCGGGCTTGCATGTCCGGCCCGCTTCACGCAGTGTTTGTCCTGCCCGCGCCGCGGGCATGAGGCACGCGCCTTCGGTCTGCTGTCTTGCGCCCCTGGCGGGCGTGCTGCGCTGCCGATCGTCGGTCGCAAGTGACGGGTCGACAGGAGCAGCGTCCGAAAATGAGCGAAGCCTACAAGAGCGCCCCCAACACCGGCGAGGCCGAGAGGCTGGCCAGGCGCGCTTCCGCGCTCGACGCCGATGCGGTGCGGGCTGCGTATCGGCGTTGGGCCGGGATCTACGACGGCGTGTTCGGCGCGGTTTCGGCGCCGGCCCGCCGCGCCGCGGTGGACGCGGTGAACAGGGCGCCGGGCACCGAGGTGCTGGAGGTGGGCGTGGGCACGGGCCTCGCGCTGCCGCACTACCGGCCGGAGAAGCGGATCACCGGCATCGACCTCTCGACCGACATGCTGGACCGCGCGCGGGCGCGGGTGAAGCGCGAAGGGCTGCGGAATGTCGAGCAGCTGCTGGAACTCGACGCCGAGGCGACCGGGTTCGAGGACGGGCGGTTCGACATCGCGGTGGCGATGTTCGTCGCCTCCGTGGTGCCGAATCCGCGCCGCCTGGCGGCGGAACTCCGCCGTGTGGTCCGGCCGGGCGGGCTGATCCTGTTCGTCAACCATTTCGCCGCCGAGTCGGGCCCGATGGTGTGGATCGAGCGGGCGCTGGCGCCGGCCTCGCGGGCGCTGGGCTGGCACCCCGATTTCGCGATCGAGCGGCTGATACCCGCCGACCAGCGGGGGCGGCTGAGTGTGGCGCGGATGCGACCCTTCGGGCTTTTCAGGCTGATTTCGTTCCCCAATCCGCGGGGCGAGGGGAACCAGCCCGCTTTGTGACATCAGGTCTCTTGATCGAGGGGTGGGCCTGTTATATCCAGTTTGTTGAATGCGCGTGAAAGGGGCGTAATCGGCCCCGGCTGCGCTGTGACGTATTTTTATTTCAACTGACTTCGACGGCCGCGCCGAACGCGGTCCGAGTACACGGAACTGGCGGAGCTGATGAAACGATCCAACAAATATCTGTTCCTGGGCCTGGTCGGCTTCGCGGTTCTCGCCGCGGGCGCGCCGATGGCGCTTGCCGCCGCGAAGAATGCCGTCGGGTTTCCGGTGCATGCGCCGACGCCGTGGGAATGGTGGTTCCAGCCCGCCGCCAGCCCGATCCAGAAGAGCATCGACTGGCTCATGCAGTTCGTGCTCTGGATCATGGCGGGCGTGGTCGGGCTGGTGGGCCTGCTGCTGGCCATCGTGATCATCCGCTTCCGCGCCTCGAAGCATCCGGTGGCGACGACCACGACGCACAACACGCTGATCGAGGTGATCTGGACGGTGGTGCCGGCGTTGCTGCTGGTCGTGATCTTCGTGCCGTCGCTGAACCTGATCTACGAACAGTCGAACTACACGCACCGCTACATGACCGTGAAGGTCACCGGGCACCAGTGGTATTGGGAATACGACTATCCCGCCGCCAAGGGGGTCGATTTCACCTCGTACCCGATTCCCGACAACCAGATCAAACCCGGGCAGATCGCGCGGCTTTCGGCGGATCACCCGCTGGTGCTGCCGGCGAACGAGAAGATCGTCTTCAAGATCACCAGCGCCGACGTGCTGCACTCGTTCTTCATTCCCTCGCTCGGCGTGCAGCGCTACGCCATTCCCGGCCAGTACTGGCATCAGTGGACCAAGATCGACGCGCCGGGCATCTATTACGGCGAGTGCAACCAGATCTGCGGCATGAACCACGACAACATGCCGATCGAGATCGTCGCGCTTCCGCTGAAGCAGTTCAAGGCGTGGCTGGCCGAGGCGAAGGCCGACGCCGCGCAGGGCAATGTGCCGCCCGTGCGCAAATACGAGGTGCTGGCCATGGCCGATGCGGCGAAGAAGGCCGCATCGCGCGCGCAGGGGCACATCGCCCTGGCCAGCGCAACCACCGATGAAACGACGCGTTAATCTGTAGTCGGCGATCATCAGGAGCATATGACAATGTCCGCGACCGCACTGCACGATGCCCATGGCGAACATGCCCACCACCAGCCGGGATTCTTCCGGCGCTGGGTGATGAGCACAAACCACAAGGATATCGGCACGCTCTACATCACCTGGGCGATCATCGCCGCGATCGAGGGCGGCGTGCTCTCGATGATCATGCGCGCGCAGCTGGCCCATCCGAACAACACGATCATCACCTCGGGCCAGACCTGGAACGCGATCGTGACCGCGCACGGCCTGCTGATGATCTTCTTCTTCGTCATGCCCGCGCTGATCGGCGGTTTCGGCAACTGGATGGTGCCAATGATGATCGGCGCGCCGGACATGGCGTTCCCGCGCCTGAACAACATGAGCTTCTGGTTCCTGTTCATGGCGTTCATCTTCGTCAACCTGGGCCTGCTGGTCGGCGCCGGCTCCGGCGTGGGCTGGACGCTGTATCCGCCGCTGTCGGACATCACCTACCAGCCCGGGGTGGCCGTCGACTTCACGCTGTTCTCGCTGCATCTGGCCGGCATTTCCTCGCTGCTCGGCGCGATCAACTTCATCGCGACGATCCTGAACATGCGCGCGCCCGGCATGACGATGCACAAGATGCCGCTGTTCGTGTGGTCGATCCTGGTGACGGCGTTCCTGCTGCTGCTGGCCATTCCGGTGCTGGCCGGCGCGATCACCATGCTCATCATGGACCGCAATTTCGGCACCTCGTTCTTCGAGCCGGCGGGCGGCGGCGATCCGGTGCTGTTCCAGCACCTGTTCTGGTTCTTCGGCCATCCCGAAGTGTACATCATGATCCTGCCGGCCTTCGGCGTGATCAGCCACGTGGTCTCGACCTTCTCGAAGAAGCCGATCTTCGGCTATCTCGGCATGGTCTACGCGATGGTGGCGATCGGGTTCGTCGGCTTCGTGGTCTGGGCGCACCACATGTTCGTCTCGGGCATCTCGGTGGACAGCAAGGTCTATTTCGAGGCCGCGACCCTGGTGATCGCGGTGCCGACCGGCGTGAAGGTGTTCTCGTGGATCGCCACGATGTGGGGCGGGTCGATCGAGCTGAAGACGCCGATGCTGTGGGCGATCGGGTTCATCTTCATGTTCGTGCTCGGCGGCGCCACGGGCGTGGTGCTGGCGAATGCCGGCCTCGATACCGAGCTGCACAACACCTATTTCGTGATCGCCCACTTCCATTACGTGCTGTCGATGGGCTCGGTGTTCGCGATCTTTGCCGGCTTCTACTACTGGATCGGCAAGATGTATGGTCAGCCCTATCCCGAGGGCGCGGCGAAGCTGCATTTCTGGCTGTTCTTCATCGGGGTGAACCTGACCTTCTTCCCGCAGCACTTCCTCGGCCTCGCCGGCATGCCGCGCCGCTACCCGGACTATCCGGTGGCGTTCGCGGGGTGGAACTACGTCTCCTCCGTGGGGGCGCTGATCTCCGGCATCAGCACGCTGGTGTTCTTCTACATCCTGTTCAAGATCTTCACCGGGCGGCAGCAGCTGGCCGCCAACTACTGGGGTGAGGGCGCGACGACCCTCGAGTGGACGGTTCCCTCGCCGGCGCCGCACCACACCTTCGAGGATGTTCCGGTAATCCGCTGACGCGCGGGTTGCCACTGACGAGAGCGGGCGGGTGATGGTTCTCTCCGGCGGGGAGAACCATGCTCGTTCCCGCAAGGCAAAATCCGGATGCGAATCTTCGCGCCGGCTGGATTGATGGAATGAGCGATACGATCCTGCGCACCTCTGCCACCGCTGTCCCCGATACGGCGCTGCTCGACCAGTCGCTGCTCGGCGCGACGGCCGGCGACTGGCTCGCCCTGCTCAAGCCGCGGGTGCTCTACCTCGTGGTCTATACGGGCGCGGCCGGACTGCTCGTGGCGCCCGGCGGGATCAATCCCATCCTCGGCTTTGCCGCGATCCTCTGCATCGCCATGGCCGCCGGCGCGGCGGGGGCGATCAACATGTGGTATGATCGCGACATCGATGCCGTGATGCGGCGGACCGCCGGGCGGCCGATCCCGACCGGGCGGATTTCGCCGGATGGCGCGCTGGCCTACGGCGTTGCGCTTTCCGCATTGTCGGTGCTGTTGATGTGGCTCGCCACGAACCTGCTGGCCGCCGGGCTGCTGGCCGCCTCGATCGGGTTCTACGTGTTCATCTACACGATGTGGCTGAAGCGGCGGACGCCGCAGAACATCGTGATCGGGGGCGCGGCGGGGGCGTTTCCGCCGGTCATCGGCTGGGCCGCCGCGACCGGGCATGTCGGATTGCTGCCGGTGCTGCTGTTCGCGATCATCTTCTTCTGGACGCCGCCGCATTTCTGGGCCCTGTCGCTCTTCGCGTCGGCCGATTACCAGAAGGCGGGCGTGCCGATGCTGCCGGTGGTGGCCGGCCAGAAGGCCACGCGCCTCGCGGTGATGCGCTACACGCTGTGGCTGGTGCCGCTCTCGCTGCTGCCCTACGTGCTGCACCTCGCGGGCCCGGTCTACGGCGCGAGCGCCATGGT
>Ga0315298_1005658_pt1 | contig 17560 bp, 15 predicted proteins | sample WHS_1_MG_FD_203077 | JGI IMG/M metagenome (GOLD analysis project Ga0315298, IMG submission 203077) | Extremophilic microbial mat communities from Washburn Hot Springs, YNP, Wyoming, USA - WHS_1_MG | ecosystem: Environmental > Aquatic > Thermal springs > Hot (42-90C) | place: USA: Wyoming...
TCTCTCGGCTACTGGCCAGACTGCCGATGCTGCTCATGATACGCCTCCGTTGCATGTTTGGCGGCTCGGTGAGTCCCACTGAAGCGGAGCCGTGAGGATCTCACCTCAGGCCTCGATGGCCTTAAGCAGGTGCGCACCTGGAGAGGGGTCCGGCAGCGGCTCAGCCGTCGGATTCCCACCTGGCGCCAGCATTGAGCCAGAGTGTACAGAGGGCCTCTCGCAATAAACTCGCAAAGGCTAGGCATGGGGTGCTCGAAAGGGAGAGAACGGGCGGATCGCCGGATCAGGATTCGTTTCGAGTCCAGATCGAGTAGCTGTTGGCGGGTGAGGCGCCGTCCGTTGACCGCGCTGGCGCGACGCTGCGGCCGCGGTATGAGACGCTCATATTTTCGGACGCTCCATCCTGCATGCCCAGCAGCGAGTCGCCCCCGGGGGCCGCTGTGGTCTCGATGACGGCAGGGCGCGGTCAGGGGCGACCGCGCCCTGCTGGAAGCGTGGGTGGTCACCCGGAAACTTGACGCGCACCCTCGGGCATGACGGCTGTTGCTGCATCTTGGAGAGAAGTGCTAGAATGCTTTCCGTGGGAGGGGGTACGGGGTATCCCGATTCCCTGCGCTTGAATGGTTAGGAAGATCGATGATGCATCGCCTATCGCCGGCCCCTGGCCGGCGGTTTCGTCGTTAGGCGCTTGATGCAGTTCACCTGTGGTAGTGATGATACATGTCGACCAGCGTGGTATGTCCCTCTTCGGTGATTCGAGTCCACGATGATCCATCAGCCTTCTCGCGTCTGGAGGAGGGCTGGAAATCGCTCTTTCAGGAACACGGGGGCTGGAACGTCTTTCTCAGTTGGCAGTGGTTCCACCACTGGTGGAACCACTTCGGTGCCGGAAGGCAGTTGCAGCTCCTATCCGTGAGCTATCGGGACCGGCTGGTGGGGATCGTGCCCATGATGATAGAACCCGGCGAGGGGGACCGTTCCCATCTTGTCCTCATCGCTAGCGACCGCACTACCGACTACGGGGATATACTAGTGGCGCCCCCGGCTCTCCAGACGATGGTCGAGGCCTTGGCCGACTTCGTGGTGGAGGGCTTCGGGCGCTGGGAGCGGGTGGAGCTCCGAAGCATCCCTGGAGAGTCGCTGCTGATCGGCCCCTTCCTGGATGCCGTTCGCCGAAGGGGGGTGGTCGCTGATGTTCGCGTCACCTGCACCTGTCCTGTGGCAAGACTGCTGCCGACATGGGATGAGTACCTGGCCAGCCTGAGTAAGAAGGACCGGCACGAGCTTCGGCGCAAGATCCGCCGTGCTCAGGCGGCCGGGAACCAGAGCGTGCTCTTTCTGAAGGGGCGTCAGGAGGTGGCCGACAACCTCGACGCTTTCTTCCGGCTGCATCGTGCCTCGGATCCCGAGAAGGCCGACTTCCTGGACGAGGGCATGCTCTCGTTCTTCACGGATCTGTTCCTGGCCTTCGCGGAGGAGGGGTGGCTGCGGCTCAACCTGATGAAGATCGATGGACGCGAGGTGGCGGCGTCCGTATCCTTCTCGCGAGGAGACAGGGTCCTCCTGTATAACTCTGGTCTGGATCCCGACTACAGGGTGCACTCGGTGGGGATAGCCCTTCACGCCGCGGAGATACAGCAGGCCATCCAGGAGCGCAAGACCTTCTACGACTTTCTGCGCGGAAATGAGCCCTACAAGTACGGGCTTGGCGGTCAGGACAGCCCAACCTACACGCTCACGCTGCTGCCCCCCGACGCCGAAGACACAGAGGGGAGGGGCAGAGCAGGGTAGCCATGCTACGGGTGGCAATGATCAGCGTCCATACCTGTCCTCTGGCGCGCCTGGGCAGCCGCGAAACCGGCGGAATGAACGTTTACATTCGAGAGCTGAGCCGCCACCTGGGAGCCAGGGATGTGAAGGTGGACGTCTTTACTCGACGCCAGGACACCGGGACGCCGGAGGTGGTGGAGTTCGCCGACAACGCCCGGGTGATCCACCTGGAGGCCGGCCCGCCAAGGCCCATGGACAAGTACAGCGTTCTCGAGCAGCTTCCCCATTTCTCCTGGAGCCTTGGCCGATTCCGGGAGAGGGAGGGGCTGGAGTACCAGTTGGTGCACAGCCATTACTGGCTCTCCTCACGGGTCGCCGGGCTGTTTGCCGAAACGTGGAAGGTCCCGCTCGTCACTATGTTTCACACCCTGGGTCGTCTCAAGAACCGGGTCATGACCAACGGCCACGAAAGAGAGCGGCTGGCTCGCATCCAGATCGAGCGGGAGGCCATGCTGGGATCGAATCTGGTGGTGGCGGCCAGCCCCACCGATATGGAGCAGATGGTCAGATACTACGGGGCGCCTCCCTCCCGCATTCAGGTGGTGCCGGGGGGTGTGGACACGGCCATCTTCCGCCCCACCGATCGGTCCATGGCGCGCCACCTGCTGGGAATGGGACCGGAGAAGCAGCTCCTGTTCGTGGGCCGCATCCAGCAGTTGAAAGGCATCGACCTGCTGCTCAAGGCCTTCGGGTACCTACTGGAGGGCTGGGGCAGTGAGCCAAAGCCCCGGCTGACGGTGGTTGGCGGCCGGAACCCCGTGGATGCCTCGGATCCGGAGGCGATGGAGATGGAGAGGCTGCGGGGGCTCGTCCGGGAGTTGGGGCTGACGGGCAGCGTAGTCTTTCAGGGGGCGGTTCCTCAGCAACGGCTGCCTCTCTACTACTCGGCGGCGGACGTGGTGGTGGTTCCCTCCCTGTACGAGTCCTTCGGACTGGTGGCTCTCGAAGCGATGGCCTGTGGGGCGCCTGTGGTTGCCTCCCGGGTAGGTGGTTTGCAGTGGACGGTTAAGGACGGCGAGACCGGTTTCCTGGTGCGAAGGCGCAACCCGGGGCTGTTCGCCATCGCTGTGGGTAGGATTCTGCGAGATGGGGATCTGCACGCTCGGCTGTCGCGGAGAGCGGTGGAGGTGGCCGGGGGTTACTCCTGGGACATGGTGGCAGACCGCATCCTGGACATATATAGAAAGCTCGCACCGGCGCCCAGATCGGAAGGGCGGTTGGTGTGTCACTGTTGAGGTTAGAGTTGGAAGTCGGACAGATCGAGAAGCCAAAGACGGTCTTGGTGGTCGCGGCTCACCCCGATGACCCGGAGTTCGGTGCCGGCGGCACGTTGATCCGCTGGGTCAACCAGGGCGCCACGGTCCACTATCTGTTGTGCACCTCCGGGGACAAGGGATCGAAACAGTTGGATGTCTCCGTGGAGCAGTTGGTGACAACTCGGGAGAGGGAGCAGCGGGAGGCGGCACGGAGGATCGGAGTGGCCAGCGTGACCTTCTTGCGAGAACCGGATGGCGAGTTCCAGCCAACCTTGGCGAACCGGGAGCGAATCGCGCGGCTCATCCGCCAGGTCCGCCCGGACGTGCTGGTTACCCACGACCCGTGGCGCCGCTACCAACTGCACCCCGACCACCGGAACGTGGGGCTGTGCACCCTGGATGCCATGGTGGCGGCCCGTGACCATCTCTACTTTCCGGAGCTCTTTCAGTCGGGGCTGATGCCCCACACGGTCCCGGAGATCCTTCTCTTTGGAACTGATGACGTGAATGCCTGGGTGGATATCTCCTCCACCATCGAAGGGAAGCTGGAGGCCCTCCGAGCTCACGAGAGCCAGGTGGCTCGGATCCCCGACCTGGCGCAGAGGATCCGGGAGCGGGGGCGACTGGCAGGACAGTCTCACGGTCTCGCGCTGGCGGAGGAGTTCCACCGCATAGAGCAGAGATGAGGGCGATCCGTTGGATATCGATAGCGTAGAGGCCATCCTGGAGGAGATCGCTCCCAGCTCTCTAGCCGAGAACTGGGATAACACGGGCTGGCAGGTGAGGTTTCCGGCGCAAGCAGTCTCCGGTGTTATGGTGACGCTGGACGTCACTCGCGAAGTGCTGGCGGAAGCTACGGCCAACGGCTGCAATCTCATCTTCGCTCACCACCCCATGCTGTTCAAGCCGGTGAAATCGGTGGACGCCGGCTCGCCCCTCGGCTCGCTGCTGGCGGGATTGTTTCAGCACCAGGTCTCGGTCTGGGCCGCTCACACCAACCTGGACGGGATCCCCGATGGCACCAGCTTCGCCCTGGCCAGGACCCTGGGGCTGAGCGACGTGACGCTGCTGGCCAAAGTGGAACGGAGGGACTACAAGATCATAGTCTACGTGCCGGCCAGCCACGTGGAGGCCGTGAAGAACTCCATGGCCGAGGCAGGAGCGGGTCAGATCGGGAACTACTCCCATTGCTTCTGGCAGGTGCTGGGAACCGGCCAGTTCAGGCCGGAGCGGGGGGCTTCCCCCTATCTGGGGTCGCTCGGCGAAGTGGAGAGGGTAGAGGAGTACCGGGTGGAGGGGGTTGTGCCCCAGGCGAAGCTGGCCGCTGTACTGGAGGCCATGCGGCGCGCCCATCCCTACGAGGAGATCGCCTACGATCTGCTGCCGCTGGCGAATCAGGTAACTCCCTTCGGCTTCGGGGCCGTGGGCTCCCTGGCGTCGCCGCTCTCGACGGCCCAGATCGCCCGTGATGCCGCGGCGAGGCTAGCCAGTCCTGTCTGCCAGGTGGTGGGTGATCTGGAGCGGTTGCACTATCGGGTGGCGGTGATGGGGGGCAGTGGTAGTCCCTTCATTGCCGATGTGCCGCGGAGCGGCGCGACCCTTTTCATTACCGCCGATGTCAGGTACCATGAGGCCCAGGACGCCGTGGCGCGGGGTCTCGATCTGGTGATCTTGGATCACTTCGCGACGGAGAGTCCCGTCCTGGAGACCGTTCGCGCCCGATTGGCGGAGAGGCTGCCCGATGTCGCCGTGAGGGTGGCCACGACGCCATCATCCCCCTACGCGAGTATCACACCGTGAAAAAGACCGACCTCTTGCGCGAGCTACAGGAGATTGACACCGAGCTGGATCGAGTCCGACAGGAGTTGGAGCAGTGCCGGGTCCGTCTGGGAGATGACAGCGAGCTGGTGCCGCCACGGCAGGAGATGGAGGCGGCACAGCAGCGGTTGCGGTTCTTGCGAGAGAAGGGCCGCGAGATGGAGCTGGAGCTGGAGAAGCGGACGGCCAGGGTGAAGGCCGAGGAGAAGAAGCTGTACGGCGGCACCGTAAAGAGCCCTAAGGAGCTCTCCAGCCTGGCCGAGGACGTTGGACACGAGCGGCAGCAGATCAGCTTGCTAGAGGATCGGATCCTGGCGAACATGGACGCTGTGGACGAAGCCCTGGCGGCGGCGGAGTCGGCGAGCCGAATCTATGCCGAGAGGGAGCAGGCCTGGAAGAACGAGCAGTCGCAGCTGGATAAGAAGTGCAAGCTGCTTACGGAGCAGGTGGAGGAGCTGGAACGGTGCCGCGGTGAGGCTGCCTCCCGCATCGACGCCGCCACTCTTCGCATCTACGAAAGCATCCGACGAACCCGAGGTGGCCTGGCGGTGGTTCCAGTCGAGCAGCGAGCCTGCAAGGGGTGCAGGATCAGCCTCTCTTCCAGCGAGGTCCAGCGAGCCAGGTCCAGTTCGGAGCTGGTGTTCTGCCAGAGCTGCGGCCGAATCCTCTACGTCCCGTAGGGAATGGGGAATAGGGGTTGGGAACCAGGACAGGTCCCTGTCCCCTCTCCGCTGTCGCCTATTCCCCCGCTCCCTGCTTGGCTTCGTTTGAAGGTGGGCTCTTGCTTCTCCACCAGTGCCGACAAGGCCAGGGATGTGTCAACACTGTTGCGGGTGAGCCGCCCCTCCCCAGATCCGGGACGCTGATGCCCGCGCGGCCGGAGCTTCTGGATGTCCTGGCGGGATCGGTGAAGAAACCTCTGGGGCGGTCGTCTAGCGCTCGATCCGCGGTGGCCCTCATATGGTGATGCTGTTGCAGGCGTGTCTGGCGCTAGGGGCTCGCTTGGGAGTAGGAGCGAACGTAGGACAGGGAGAGAGGGATGGGCAAGGGATACTGCGACAGGATACTTCGAGCTGATCTGACGAACCGGAAACTTAGCTGGGAGGAGCCCGGGGAGGGCTTCTACCGGAGGTACTTCGGTGGGGCCGGGTTGGCGACCTACTATCTGCTCAAAGAGCAGAAGCCGGGGACCGACCCGTGGAGTCCCGATGCCCGGCTGATCTTTGCTGCGGGGGTGGCCACGGGGGCGCCGGTGACCGGAGTGGGGCGGCACTCGGTGTTGGCTCGGAGCCCGATGACGGAGACCGTGGGGCACTCGGAATCTGGAGGGTACTGGGGAGCGGAGCTGAAGCACGCCGGGGTGGACGCCATCGTGGTGGAGGGGACATCGGAGAGGCCGGTGTACCTTTGGATTCACGATGGGGAGGCCGAGGTCCGCGATGCTTCGGAGCTGTGGGGTCTGGATACCAAGGAGACGGAGCAGGCCCTTCGCCGGGGGCTTGGAGACGAAAAGATCCGTGTCGCGAGCATAGGGCGGGCCGGGGAGAAGCTGGTCCGCTATGCCTGCGTGATCAATGACCTGCACGACGCGTCAGGGCGAACGGGGATGGGCTCCGTGATGGGGTCCAAGAGACTGAAGGCGATAGCGATCAGGGGCAAGGGGCTGCTGCCTCTAGGGAATGGCGAGAAGCTGAAGGCGGTGGCGAAATGGGCGGCGGCGAACGCACGGGCCCTGGAAGGGGGCATGGGGATCTACGGGACGGGCAGCGGAGTGGTGGCCTACAACCTGGCTGGTAACCTGCCGAGCAGGAACTTCCGTGATGGGTACTTCGAGGGGGCCGAGAAGATCACGGCGCAGGTGCTGCAGGCGAGTCGGGGGATAGGAATGGAGACCTGCTATGCCTGTGCCGTTCGCTGTAAGAAGGTGGACTCGGTGCCCGAGGGCCCCTACTACGCCGACCCGGCCTACGGGGGTCCCGAGTACGAGACCCTGGGAGCCTTTGGCTCCAACTGCGGGATAGACAACCTGGACGCCATCGTCCACGCCAACCACCTGTGCAACGCTTACGGGATAGACACAATATCGGCGGGGTGCACCATCGCCTTTGCCATGGAGTGCTACGAGAGGGGGCTCTTGAGCCTCGCTGATACCGATGGGATAGATCTGCGGTTCGGGAATGCCGACGGGATGATCGCGGTGCTGGAGAAGATAGCCCGCCGAGAGGGGATCGGGGACCTGCTGGCGGAGGGGGTCAAGAGAGCGGCCGAGAAGATAGGAGGGGGCTCCGATGCCTTTGCGGTGCACGTGAAGGGGTTGGAGTTTGGAATGCACGAGCCTAGGCTGAAGTTCGCCCTTGGGCTGGGCTATGCGACCAACGCGCATGGGGGGGACCACAATCTTGGCTTCCACGACACCAACTACGACAAGGAGAAGACCAGTGGGTGGCCGAGCAGTGGCACTGCCAGCATTCTGGAGATGAGGGCGTTAGGGTTCCAGGAGGTGCTGCCGGCCAACGACCTGAGCGCGACGAAGGTGGGCATGTACGCTGCCGGGCACAACTGGAGGAGCCTGCAGGACTGTCTGGTGATGTGCGGGTTCATGCCGTACACCCACGAGCAAGTGGTACAGATCGTCGAGGGTGTGACCGGCTGGGATACCAACGTGTACGAGCTGATGAAGGTGGGGGAGAGGGCGGTGACGCTGATGAGGGCTTTCAACGCGAGGGAGGGCTTCACGGCGAAGGATGACCAGCTACCCCCAAGATCGTTTGAACCTACCACCAGGGGAGCCCTGGCCAACCAGGCGCAGGACAGGGCCATGTTGGAGAGGGCGAAGCGAGACTACTACACGCTGATGGGGTGGGATGTGGAGACCGGAGCCCCAACCAGCGCGAAGCTGGGGGAGCTGGGGATTGGCTGGGTGGCCGACGAGTTGGAGAAGCACGGCAAGCTGCCCCGATAGGAGGTGGTCTGAATGGCACTGGTGCTCACCGGTGAAGAAGTCCGCGCTGTCCTGAACATGGCGGAGGCCATCGACGTCGTGGAAGGCTCCCTGATCCAGTCAGCCCTCGGCCAGGTTATCCAGCCGGTTCGATCGCGCCTCTTCGTGCCCGGCTACCAGTCGCGAATGCTCTCCATGCCAGCCTTTCTGGAGGGGGCCGACATCATGGGCATGAAGATCATCGGCGCCGCGGTGGGGAACGTAGATCGTGGTCTGCCGGGGCTGGTGGCCATGGTGGTGTTGTGCGACCCCGCCACGGGAAGGTTCCTGGCGATCATGGATGGCACCTTCATCACCGAGGTGCGGACGGCCGCGGCCTCGGCGGTGGCCACCAAGTATCTGGCTCTTCCCGATGCCAGGGTGCTGGGGATCCTGGGTGCAGGAGTGCAGGCTCGCGGGCATCTTTGGGCCCTCTCCATCGTCCGGCCAATCCAGCGGGTCAAGCTGCACGACATCGTTGCGGCGCGAGCGGCGCGCTTCAAGGAGGAGATGGAGGAAAGGTTTGGATTTCCGGTGGAGGTGTGTGCCTCGGCCGAGCCGGTGGTGAGAGACAGCGACGTAGTGGTGACGGTGACCTCCTCCAGGACACCGGTGCTGCAGGGCGCGTGGCTAAAGGAGGGTGCCCACGTTAACGCCGTGGGCGCCTCCAGCCCGGATACTCGAGAGCTGGACAGCGAGGCGGTGTGCCGAGCCAAGGTGGTGGCAGACTCGCTCGCGTCGCTCTTCGCCGAGGCCGGCGACGTGCTGATCCCCATATCCGAGGGGCGGATGACGCGGGAGCGGGTGTACGGGGAGATTGGGGAGATCGCCGCTGGGCGGAAGCCGGGGCGGGTGAGCTCGGAAGAGATCACCATCTTTAAGTCGCTGGGCATCGCCGCCGAGGATGTGGCGACGGCGAAGCTGGTGTACGAACGGGCCCGGGAGGGGGGTCTTGGGATTGAGGTGAGCATCTAGATGATCATCCATCTGGAGATGCAGGGCGATGTGGTAATGTTCTCTCAAGGGCAGACTCACCTGGAGGTATGTCTGGAAGAAGGCTCCGGGTTGAACGATCTGCTGGATCGCTTCCGCATCGAACCCGGAGACTTCTGGAAAGCCAGCATAAACGGGCGGCTGGTGGATGGCGATGCGCCGCTGTCGGAAGGAGATCGGGTGATCATCTTCCCGCCCATCGGAGGGGGCGCGGTGCCTGGCTTTTGGCAACAGTGCCCTGGGAAAGGGACGGACCCGGGCAACAGTCCGGCTCAGGAGGTAGCTGATTGAATCCAGTGGAGAGGGATCCATCGGCTGTGGCGGCGCGCCGAAATCTTACGGAGGCCGAGGCCAAGCGGTTGTTGGCATCCCGGGGCGTCTCGGTTCCCGCCTTTCGAGTGGTGCGGTCCCCAGAAGAGGCCGCAGATGCCGCGGCCTCCCTGGGCTTTCCGGTGGCGGTCAAGGTCGCCTCGCCGGATATCCTTCACAAGAGCGACGTGGGGGGTGTGGTTCTCAATGTGGCGACCCCGGGCCAGGCCCGGGAGGCCTTTGACCGGGTCATGGCCTCGGCCCGAGCGGCCCGGCCGGAAGCGCGGGTAGAGGCAGCCCTGGTGGAGACTATGTGCCCGCCGGGCGGCGTGGAGGTGATCGTCGGCCTGGTGCGGGACCCCCTGTTCGGACCGGTGGTGATGTTCGGGCTGGGCGGGGTGTTTGTGGAGATCCTGAAGGATGTCTCCTTCCGGGTGGCTCCCATCGATCGAAAGGACGCCGGGGAGATGCTCTCCGAGCTTCAGGGCGCGAGACTGTTGGAGGGGGCTCGGGGGCGTCCGCCTGTGGATAGAGATGCCCTGGTCGACCTGCTGCTGGCCGTGGCAGGGCCGAAGGGGCTGGCCGTGGAGCCCGATGGTGAGGCGGTGGCCGAGCTGGATCTGAACCCGATCTTTTCCTACCCGAACGGCCTCGTGGTAGCCGACGCCCGCATCATTTTGGATCGGGACGAGGGTCCTGTGGCGAAGGATGTGGATCCGGAGGACCTCAAGGACGTCATGAGGACCGTGTTCTATCCCCGCTCCATGGCGGTGGTGGGGGCATCCCCCGACGAGGAGAAGCTGGGGTCCAGAGCCCTCCGAAACTTCAAGGAGTTCGGGTTCAAGGGCTCCCTGTACGGCATACATCCGCGAGAGAGGGAGCTCTACGGGTGCAAGACCTTCCCTCGATTGGCCGACCTGCCGGAGCGGGTGGAGAGAGTAGTCGTCACTGTCCCCAAGAGCGTCGTCCCCGACATCGTCCGGCAGTGCGTGGAGAACGACGTCCGGGTGGTCCACATCTACACGGCGGGATACGGGGAGCTGGACGCTGAGGGGCGCCAGGCGGAAAAGGAGCTGCTGGCTCAGGCGGCGGGGAGCAGGCTGCGCCTCCTGGGGCCCAACTGCCTCGGAACCTATGTACCATCCCATGGCATGACCCTGATCGCGGGCTCGGAGCCCGAGGCGGGCCACATCTCGGTGGTCTCGCAGAGCGGCGGTATGACCTACGATATGGTGAAGCGGGGCTGCCACCAGGGGCTGCGGTTCAGCAAGGCCATCTCCATCGGCAACTCCATCGACCTGGAGCCCGTGGACTTCCTGGAGTACTACGCCCAGGACCCGGATACTAAGGTGATGGGAGGCTACATCGAGGCAGTGCGCGACGGGCGTCGGCTGCGTCGGGCACTGGAGATGGCAGTCCGGAACGAGAAGCCGGTGGTGCTACTGAAGGGCGGGCAAACCAGCAGCGGGCAGCGGGCGGCTGCCAGCCACACCGGAGCCATGGCCAGCGATTTCGCCGTCTGGAGGGCTCTGTTCCGGCAGTACGGTGTGAGCCAGGTGCAGTCGCTGGAGGAGCTGCTGGACACCCTCCTGGCGTTCCAGATGCTCCCACCAGTGAAAGGCCGAGGAGTATCGCTCATCGGACCCGGCGGCGGGGTGAGCGTTACCTCCACCGATGCCGCCGAACGCCACGGTCTGGTTGTGGCACCCTTCACCCCGGGGACCGTGGCGGCGCTGAAAGCGCTGGAGTTGCCGCCTGGTACCAGCCTTGTGAATCCCCTGGACGTGCCAGCGGGCGTCCTTCGGGTGCAGAAGGGGACGGTGCTGGGAAAGGTGCTGCGGGCCGCTGTGGCGGACCCGGGGATCGACGCGCTGGTGGTTCACCTGAACCTGATCTCCATCATAGCGCTGGCCTCCCTGGACGTGACGGCCGGATACACCCGCAATATGGTATCTGCCGTCATCGAGCTCAAGTCGCTGACCGATCGGCCCCTCTGCCTGGTGCTGCGCTCCAGCGGCGAGCCCGACTCGGAGGAGATCGTTCGGAGGGAACGGGAGAGGGCGCTAGCGGCCGGCGTGCCGGTCTACCCATGCATCGAAGACGCCCTGAGGCCCTTGGGCCACATGTACCGCTACTACCGCTTCCGGCAGGGGCTGGCGGACAGGTACTAGGCGCGCCGGGGGCGGGGCGCGATGCATGGGATCCGGGCATCCCCGCGACGTCCGACGATCTGCCTAGTCCTCCGCCGCCACGGGGGCTGGCGCGCCGGCACGAAGACCGCGCAGGCCGGCAATGAGGATAACCAGCACTCCCACGCCCCAGATAGCCCGCGAAATGGGTGTCGATAGGAACACGCCCAGGTCGCCCCGAGCCAGGAAGAGCGACTGGCGCATGTACTTCTCGATCATCGGCCCGAGCACGACGGCCAGGATCATTGGGGCCAGGTCAAAGTCCAGCTTGCGCATGACGTAGCCGATGATCCCGAAGAGCACCAGGACGTACAGATCGAACTCGCTGTTGCGAACCGAGTAGGCACCGATCATGGCGTACAGCACGATGCAGGGCAGCAGGATCTGCAGCGGGACCCGCAGCAGGCTGGCCCACAGGCCGACCAGGGGCAGGTTAAGGACCAGCAGCATCACGTTTCCGACGTACATGCTGGCCATGACTCCCCAGAAGATCTCCGGGTGCTGCACGATTAGCAGGGGGCCTGGCTGGATCCCCTTGATCATCAGGGCTGCCAGCAGGAGAGCCAGCATTGCCGAGAAGGGGAGCCCCAGCACCAGCAGCGGCACAAACTGGGCTGTCGCCGCGGCGTTGTTGGCCGCCTCCGGTCCGGCTACCCCTTCGATGGCGCCATGTCCGAACTCCTCCCTGCGTTTGGACACCGCCTTCTCCACGCGATAGGAGGCGAAGGTGGAGAGCACGTTCATCGGCCCGGGCAGGAGGCCCATGGAGAAGCCGAGTATGGTGCCCCGAACCCACGCTGGCAGCGACCTGGCCCACTCCTCCCGGGTGGGGAACAGCTCGCGCAGCTTGACCACCAGCGGCTTAGGTCCGGTGACGATGTCCTCCACCACGAAGAACATCTCCGAGATGCCAAACAGCCCGACCGCGACGGGCACAATCTCGATGCCCTGCGATAGCTCCAGCATGTCGAAGTCGAAGCGGCGGACGCCCGTGGTTCCCTCCATCCCCACCGTGGCCATGAGCAGGCCGAAGACTGTCGAGAACATGGCACGAGCGAAGGACCCTCCCGTCACCCGGGACAGAACGATCAACCCCACGGTGGTCAAGGCGAAGAAGTCGGCCGACCCAAAGGAGAGTGCGATGTTGGACAGGACCGGCGAAAAGAGCATTACCCCAATGACGCTCAGGGTGCCGGCGACGAAGGAGCCGATGGCCACTACCGCCAGCGCCGCTCCGGCACGGCCCCTCTTGGTCATCTCGTAGCCATCGATGCAGGTCATCACGGAGGCGGTCTCGCCCGGGATGTTGACCAGGATGGAGGTGGTGGAGCCACCGTACATGGCCCCGTAGAAGATGCCCGCCAGGGCGATCAAGCCCGTCACGGGCGGCATGGTGTAGGTCACCGGAAGGACCAACGCGGCGCCGGCAACAGGCCCTAGGCCGGGTAGAACCCCGATGGCAGTGCCCAACAGCGCTCCCACCAGGGCGGCCACCAGGTTGACCGGCGTTACCGCCACCGACAGACCGTAGAGCATCCCGTTGATCGGATCCATGCGGTGTCACCTTCTACCAGAAGTAGCCCCGGGGCAGGGGCACATCCAGGATCGTCACGAACAGCACGTAGGTCGAGAGCGAAATGGCGAGGGCTGTGATCACGGTTCGGCGCCAGGACCCCGGTTTGATCAGGTGTACCAGGGCCAGGCTGGACAGCACCGTGGTCCACAGGAATCCTAGGAGGTTGACCAGCACGGCGTAGGCTACCACGGTTCCAACGACCCCCAGGAGTCGCCGCCGGTCTGCCCCACGGGGCAATGCCAGCGGCCTCTCCCGGGGATCCGGGGGAAGCACCAGCCGCTCCAGAACGACCCCCAGGCTGACCAGCACCATCAGCCCGCCCACCACGAACGGGTAGATCGCCGCACCGGGTGCACTGAGACTCCCCACGGGAAGCGTGGTAGCCGTCTGCTGAAGGTATCCAACGGAGAGGAGCAGGCCCAAGATGCCGATGGCCAGTTGGCCCTTCCCCTTCCGGCTCAGGCCGGCCCTATTTCTTGACCTCAATCTTCAGCTCCCGAATCAGGTCCGCGTAGTTCTTGTACCAGTCATCCAGCTCCTTGGTCATGTCCGCCGGACCGATGGGGTCTGTGATGAAGCCGTTCTCCTGGGCGAATTTCTGGAAGTTGGGGCCCTTGATCGCCTGGGAGAAGGCGTTGTAGTAGAAGTCCGCGATCGACTTGTCGAGTCCCTTGGGGCCAATCACCAGGTAGACGGTTGTCTGCAGGACGTTGTATCCCGACTCCACCGAGGATGGGGTACCCTTGAACAGCGGTATGCCCGTCTTCGCGAACACCAGCAGAGCCCGCAACTTGCCAGCCTGGACCTGGGGGGCGATGCTCAGAGGGGTAGAGCAGAGGGCGTCGACGTGGCCGCCCAACAGTGCAGTCATGGCCTCGCCGCCACCGCCACTGTAGGGCACAGAGTTGAGCTTGACCCCTGTCTTCAGCATGAAATCCTGCACCGGCATATCGCCCGAGGAGAAGCGCCCGGAAGTGCCGACGGTGATCTCTCCCGGCCGCTTCTTGGCATCGTCGACCATCTCCTGGAAGGTCTTCCAGGGTGCTTCGGCGCGGACGGCCAGAACGTTCGGCACCTCGGCGACCTTGATGATCGGCTGATAGTCCGCGGTGCTGTTGAAGGTGAGTCTGGAGACCTGGGGCTGGAAGGCGAGGGCGTTGGCCGAGGAGAGTCCAACGGTGTAGCCGTCGGGCTTGCTGCCTATCACGGTGGCGGTGCCCACGGTACCCGAGGCGCCCTCCTTGTTGACCATGACGAACTTTTGCTTGATGATAGGCTCGGTTTCCGCCGCCAACGTCCGGGAAATGGGGTCCGTGGCGCCGCCCGGGGCGTAGGGGATGATGAAGGTGATCTCATTCTTGGGTGTCCAGGCGCCCCCTGGACCGGATGCTCCGGACTGGCCCAGCGTTCCGCAGGCGGTGGCCGTGCCGCCCAATGCCGCGGCGCCCGCGGCAACCCCGAGCAGCTTCAAGAAGTCCCGACGATCCATTGATCCCAGTTCGTTCCTGAACATGCTTCCTCCCATCATCGCAATCACTGGAGATTGGTCGCATCAGCACGCCCCCCATCCTCTCGAACCGTCGGCGGGGCGGGATGGATGGTATGACAACGGAAGAAGAAGCCTGGTACCACCCAACAGCGCTGTGGGAGGGGCGCGCCGACACCATCGCACGGCGACGCAACGGAAGCCGCATCTGGACTAAGCCGATGAGGAAGCGCACTCGGCCGGCTCACCGGCGCGTGATTCGAACCTCGGGGTGCTGTCCAAGGCCCGAGGTTCAGCGAATGGTGTAGCTTAATAGCACGTCCGGCGAGATCCTGGGACTTCCCGGGGAGAGGAACAAGGTTTGGAAATACCCCGAACCCCCTCGGGCCGCGAACGTGCCCCGGACAGGTTGCTCGTGCCCTGGACCTGCCCGGAACCGCCGTGAACTCGGCGGATACACCACCGCGAGAGCCGCGAGCCTGAGAAACGAGCTTGAAGGAATATACAGTCTGCTGGCGGCCTTGTCAAGGGTTTTCCGACAGACCTATGTAACACTAGAAGAGCAACGAAGGAGAGTATTGACATGGGGGATCCTGGTGGTAGCATGATGGCACCGAAGGAGGCAGCCGATGAGCGAGTACAGGGGAACTTGGACTGGATCGCCCACGCGTACTCTCGCCGAGTACGCCTCTGCGCTTCGCTACGTCGATCTACCGCGAGAGGTGATCGATCGGGCGAAGCTGTGCATCCTGGATTCCATGGGTTGCGGTCTCTTTGGTGCCGGGCTACCCTGGTCCGCGAAGCTGCAGCGGGTGGTGCAGCAGCTCCAGGGGGGCCAGCAAGCGAAGATATGGGGCACGGCATTCGCCGGGTCCGCCGCGGATGCGGCCCTATGCAACGGCACCTCCTGCCACGCCTTCGAACTGGATGATATCTACGACGATGCCTTCCTTCACCCGGGGGCGGTCGTCGTGCCGGCCGCTATGGCTGTGGCGGAGATGATTGGTGGGGTGGGTGGCGAGCGCTTCCTGGAGGCGGTTGTCGCGGGCTATGAGGTGTCCGGGCGCATCGGTCGGGCCCTGGGCCAGTCCGTGGTTCTTCGAGGATTTCATGGGCATGGCGTTAACGGGACCATGGCCGCCGCCGTTGCCGCCGGGAAGGTGCTGTCGCTGAACCTGGAGGAGACCGTCCATTGCCTCGGCATAGCCGGGTCTCAGGCGGGGGGGCTGATGGCCGCCCAAGAGGGAGCCATGGTGAAGCGGATGCACTCGGGGCGTGCCGCGCAGAGCGGTGTGCTCTCTGCCTTGCTGGCAGGTGGTGGCTTCACGGGCATAGAGAATGTGCTCGAGGCCGACTTTGGCGGATACTGCCATGCCTTCGGCGGGCTTGAGAAGGTCGACGAGGCGGTGTTCTGTTCCGACCTGCACCGGCGTTTCCTGATCCTGGAGGTGGGCTTCAAGCTCTACCCGGCGGTCGCCGGATCGCACTGCGCTATAGAGGCCATGGAGAAGCTGATGGCCGAGAGGCCGATCTCGCCCGAAGACGTCCGCGCCATCGACGTGTACACGAGCACCTTCACGGTGAAGCACTGCGGGTGGCCGTACGTGGGCGGACGCGGTGTCATGGAGGCCCAGATGAGCATCTCCCACGCCATCGCAACGGTCCTGCTTCGCGGGGCCATTACGCCCGAGGCCTACACCGACGACGCTATGGTCGCCCCGGAACTCCTCGCTCTGACGAGGAGAGTCAGGGTTTTTGCGGACAGTGAGATCGACTCCGCCGGGAGGGAGATGCGACACGCCGCCCGGGTCGTGCTGCACCTCCGGGATGGGTCGTCGGCCGCGGCCTTCGTACCGTGCCGAAAGGGGAGCGCCCGCAACCCCCTGAGAGCCGGGGATCTGGAGCAGAAGTTCCGGGGGCTGTCACGGGGCGTGGTGGGCGAAGAGCGGAGCGATGAACTGGAGAGGTCCGTGGCGAACCTGGAGAGAATCTCCGACGTGCGAGAGGTGGCCGCACTCTTGAGCACCCGAGGCAACGTCGCTGAAGGTTGATCTTTGACCACCCAACAAGCAAGGACGAATGGGAGGGACGGAAATTGGACGGACCGAGGCGAATGCGTGAACTTCTGGCTCAGCCAGGACCGATCCTGTGCCCCGGCGTTTTCGACTGCGTGTCGGCGAAGGTGGCCGAGAGGGCAGGGTTCCCGGCAATCTCCATCAGCGGGGCCGCCCTCACGGCCAGCATGTTGGGTTACCCCGATGTCGGCCTCCAGACCATGATGGAAGTGGTGAACGAGGCTCGGAACATCGCGCGGTCGGTGGAGATCCCGCTGCTGGTGGACGGGGACACCGGCTACGGGAATGCCCTCAACGTGATGAGGGCGGTCCGGGAGTTCGAAGCCGCGGGCGTGGCGGGCATGATGATCGAGGACCAGACCTTCCCCAAAAGGTGCGGCCATTTCGAGGGGAAGAAGGTGATCCCTGCCGAGGAGATGGTGGTGAAGATCAAGGCCGCCTGCGAGGCGAGACGGAATGGCGACTTCGTGATAATCGGCCGTACCGATGCACGCGCGACTCATGGGCTCGACCACGCTATTGAGCGCGGCCTTATGTATGCCGAGGCGGGAGCGGACATCATCTTCGTGGAGGCCATGCTGAGCGTGGACGAGATGAAGAGGGTAGCCCGGGCGATACCCAGACCGTTGAAGGCCAACTTGAACGATGGCGGCAAGACGCCGATGGTGCATTACAACGATCTGTACGAGATCGGATACAAGCTGATCAACTATTCTGGGATGCTGCAGAGGGCGGCGATAAGGGGGATGCTGGACGTCGCCGCTGTCCTGCTTAGAGAGGGTACCACCACCTCGGTCTACCCCGCTCGCATCTGCGATCTGACCGAGCGCAGCGACCTCCTGGGGCTTGCGGATTTCTACGCGCTGGAAGAGAGACTGTACGGCCCCCTCTTGGAAACCGAGGGCAGCTGGCGGAAGGAGCTGGAGGAGAGAGCAGCCGCGCGAGGGACAACTCGGCGGTTGCCGATCTGAGCCACGTCCGCGAACTGGGCGCGGGCAGGCCGCGCGAGGGCAACGGGCACCCCGATCTACGGCCGGGGTGCCCATCT
>Ga0315298_1005659_pt1 | contig 17555 bp, 15 predicted proteins | sample WHS_1_MG_FD_203077 | JGI IMG/M metagenome (GOLD analysis project Ga0315298, IMG submission 203077) | Extremophilic microbial mat communities from Washburn Hot Springs, YNP, Wyoming, USA - WHS_1_MG | ecosystem: Environmental > Aquatic > Thermal springs > Hot (42-90C) | place: USA: Wyoming...
CCATGGCGGGCCTACCTTTTCGCTTCCTCGGTCGACCGCCGTTACGTCGCGCTCACGTTCTGACCTGCCGACGGGGTGCTGAGAAAAGCGCCGCAAACGCACCGTCTTATTGGGGGCCAAGGTCCGTATCGAACCGGCGTAGACGGGTTTGCAGGCTGCTCATGGCTCTTGCAATCAAGACATTACGTACATATTGACACCCTTTTCCACCCCGGCGCCCCGCAAGGCCAGCGCCGAACCCCCACATGACTGCCGTCAGCTCGTGGCCTCCGGAGCCTGGATTACTGCCTTACTTCGGCTGATTGAATCCTTTGAAAGCAAGGACTATGATACCTCGCGATCCGAGGTATCTGACCCATGGAGATCAATGTCTGGCTATGTGTCCCGATGCTCAGAGCATCCCCCGCTTGTGGCTCTGGCGCGCCATTGGTAGCGTCTGTCACCGCAGGATTTTCCGTCCGGGCAATGGCTGAGCGTAGGCACTGGGATGCGCCGCGACTTCAACATCCACCTCACCATTGGACGAGTGACATGGCATCACATCGCTGGAATTACGTGATTTCCACCGGATTCGTCGTCTTTGGCGCGACTCTGATTTGCGCTCGTGCACGCGTCGCTCCCGAATCAGTAGTCTCTGCCGTCAATGCAATCAACGTCACGGCACTTGAATCACTGTCTACGTCAGCTCCGACGGCATCGCAGAAAGCGCTAGCCGAGGGCGATCTCCTGGCGCTACGACACGAGGACACCAAGGCCATCGCGATGCTCAAGCCGATCGCCCGGTCACCGGGAGCGCTTAGTGTGCGTGCCACCGCATATCTTGTGCTCTCCGGCGTCTATTGCCGCAACCAACGGTATTTGGCGTGCTACTCCGCTCTCCACGTTGCACAAGAGCTGTCCCCCAAATCGGTCAATATGGCCGACCGCCAGACAATGGCGTTTGCCCGTGCGATCTCTGGCGTGAAGCCTATGCGATTGGTACATGAAACGCCGGGCTCGCTGCCCATCACGGATGTGAAAGCCCACCTCATTCGAGTGCCCGTCGTAATTGATGGACACCGGAGCGGAGCGCTGCTCGACACTGGCGCATCTTTTTCGACAGTCAGCGCTTCGCTCGCGACGCGTTTCGGAATAAAGATGTTGAGGCCTGGCGCGGCGGTCGGAAGTTCCACGAGGCGTTCGGTCGGCGTTCGACTCGGCATGGCGAAACGATTGCAGATTGGCAATGCGACGCTCAAGAACGTCGTATTCATCGTTGTGCCAGATTCCGACTTGCTGCCTATACCGCGCAAACTGAGAGTCGATGCCATCATTGGTTTACCAGTAATAATGACTCTGGGGCGGCTTGAATTTCTGAATTCTGCCACACCCACTCTTCTTTACGACGTGCAACGCAATCAAATCACCGTTCATCGCGACACTCACTCCAATATGTTGCTCTCCGGCCTCACGCCGTATGTTCTCGTGCATGTCGCGGGATCCAGAGCTATGTTGCGCATGAAATTGGATACCGGTTCAGACAGTACGTCATTTACGAAAAACGCTATGGCGGTTGCACCGATCTTTTTTTCAAGCGCCAAACGCCACGTATGGCACTTCGGCGGCGTGGGTGGCGTAGCCACGGAACGACAGGCACTGCGCCTTCCGGAGGCGACGCTCCTCATAGGAGGTCGTAGGGTCGTACTGAAGAATGTGATTGTGAGCTCTCGCGACAGCCCAACCAAGGACGGGGTTATTGGAGCGAACATTCTTCGTGGGGCCGCTCGCTGGATCATGGACTTCAAGACCATGAGATTCTCGGTCGCGAATTAACGTAATGCGGTTGGGAGACGCTCAGACGAGCGCGCGATTCTCAGGCACACGCGCCTTGAGATAGGACGGTTGTTTTGGGCGGCCTGTTTTTCCAGGCGATCCGACGGCTCTCGGGCTCAAATCGTAATCTCAACACGTTGCTGCTCGAAAATGACGACTGACCGAATTTGGCCGTCAGCGCCCGCCGGCCTTCCAAGGGTCAACGACAGCGACCTTCAGCCCCTGAAAATGCCGGACATTTCGCGTGGCGATTGTGGCATGACGCGAGAGCGCTATCCCGGCAATCTGTGTGTCGCGAAAATCGACGGGGCGTCCCGATTTCTGCCGGTTGGCGGCGAGCGCTGCCGCTTCATCTGCCGCCGAGCTATCGAAGTCCAGGATGCGATCCTCGAGGTCTTCCTGCAGCACTCGCGCGAACGATTGTTCCAGGGTTCTCTTGCGCCCACCCTGAGGCAGCAACGCAATACCGAAGCGCGCCTCAAATACGGTGATGCTAGTCGTCCACACCGACTCCGCCGGCTGTCGGTCAAGCCAGCGCACGACCTGATCCTCGGGCTCGGTTCGCATGAGCGCCGAGAGCACGTTAGTATCCAGGATGATCAATCGTGGAATTCTGCCGGATTGGGACTCTGCCCGCGGATCTCGGGAAGATCGGACTCAAGACCATGGCCGCGGAACCGATCCGCGATACGCGACCCCAGCCCGCCGGCCGGTCGACCGTCGTTCTTGGCTGCAGCACGCAGGATGTCACGAACCTCGGCCTCCATGCTGCGTCCATGCCGGTCCGCCCGGCGCTGCAGGCGTGCCTTAACCTCGTCTTCCAATTGGCGCACGATGATCTGGGCCATGAAGCACCTCAAAAGATGCTATCATGATAGCATTTGAAGGCCGGATCTTCAAGATCAGGCATACCCGGCAGAACGTGGGCATGCAAAGCAGCATCGGCCGATGCTGCGCCCATCATGGCGGGCCTACCGGAACGTTTACCGGTCGACCGCCGTTACGCCGCGCTCACGTTCTGACACGCTGAACCGGGTGCCCATCAGCACGTCTCGGTCGCTCATCGAAGGCTTCTTGCTGACCTGGTGGTGAGAAAAGCGCAGCTAACACGCTGTCTTATTGGAGGCTAGGGTCGGAATCGAACCGGCGTAGACGGCTTTGCAGGCCGCTGCATGACCACTCTGCCACCTAGCCTTACGCGAATCGATCCGGGGTGGAGAGCCGGATCCCGCACCGGCGCCGCGTATTCGGCCTCCGGGTTTTGTGGCAACGCAGGAAAATTTATTAAGTCATTGATTTACAATGACATATGGCATTACCAAGGGCGTGAATGCTACACCAGCCCTCACCTGCTTGCCAAGCGGGCACACGGTGTGACCCAAAGGCCCCAATGACCCTTGCGGTATCGAGCGATTCAGGGATGCGGCTGATCGGTTGCGACGGGGTCCGGTGCGTCGAGCCCGAAACTCTTCCATTCCGGTCCCCAGAGCTCTACCGGATGCTGCGCGCGGTCAGTGCCGTTGCCGCAGCACATGGCGTCAGCGGGACAGAACTTCTCGCATCCCCAGCAGATACGCTCCGGATGCCCCGGATTGACCGGGAATTTTGTAGCCATATGTGCAGATGCTACGCGCCTGGTTCCGCGGCATCCCTGACAAAGATCAATCGGCGCCGCGAATTGCGCGGTAGCGCTCGCCCGCCAGCTCACCCGCGCGTGTGCGCGAGCAGCCGTTCGATGAGAATGCGCGCCTGCTCGACATAGCCACCGCCGAACAGGTTTGCGTGATTGAGCACGTGGTAGAGGTTGTACAGGTCGGTCCGTAGTGCGTGACCTTCGGGCAGGGGCGCCGCATCCTCGTAGGCCGCATAAAAATCCGCTTCGAACCCCCCGAAAAGACGGGTCATGGCCAGGTCGATCTCCCGATCACCGCAGTACACGGCCGGATCGAAGATGACCGGCTGACCCTCCGGATCCGTACACCAGTTACCGGCCCACAGATCCCCATGCAGGAGCGACGGCGCAGGCTGGTGTCCGGACAGCAGTGGCTCGACCGCATCGAGCACTCGCGCCCCAGGCGCTTCGAGCAGTCGTCCATACCCGTGCTGCACCGCAAGCTCGAGCTGCGGGCGCAGGCGCCGCTCACGCCAGAATGTCGCCCAACGCTCGCACCAGCCGTTCAATTGGGCAGAACGCCCGATGTAATTGTCGCTCTCCCAGCCGAATCGGTCAGCGTGCACCGCATGCAGCGCGGCGAGCCGTCTTCCGAGCTGCCGCTCGCTGGATGGTGTATTCGGCCGCGCCTCGATCCACTCGAGCGCTATGAAGGCGTCGTCGCCGGCAACGCCCTGGGCCCGAACCCGTGGCACACGAATCGCGTTTGCCTCGCCCAGCGCCTCCAGCCCGGCCGCTTCGGCGGCGAGCCTCGCGCTCGCCTGCGCCGGGGCGGTCTTCACGAACAGCACGCCGTCGGCGCACCGCCATCGATAGCACCGGTGCACGCGGCTGCCGGCAATCACTCGCTCAGGCTCAGAGGCACATTCCAGACCCAGTTGTGCCGCAAGCTCGCGAGCAAGACGGTGCATGGTGCTCCTTCGGACAGCCCCTCTGGCCCGGCACGAGAGAGGCGATCGCCGGTCAATGTACCGGCGATCGCGCACTCTCGTTCCAGCGCTCTTCGAGGAACGCCGCGACCGCAGCGTTCCGCTTGCAAAGAAGCCTACCAGTCCTTGGCGAGCACGGTACAGATCCGTGCCAATCCATACACGTCCCGCGTGTCGGACTCTTCGGCCGGAGAATGCGAGTACTTGGTCGGCCAGCCCAATGCCACCGCATTGGCCCCGTAGCGCGTATAGACGGCCGAGTCGTTCCCGCCGCCGGTGACACCGTACTGAACGGGAATGTGATGGGCACGAGACAGTGCGACCACGCGCTCGACGTCCGCCGGCGAATCGATGTGCGAGAGGTCGACCGCCCGGACCACGTATCCCTTGCCGAGTGGCTGATCGCCATAGCGCCCGGTCTCCAGAGGCGACTGGCTGCTGACGAACATATCCACGGCGAACACCACGTCCGGTTCACGCCCGAGCTTCGCCACGCGTGCCGCGTAGGCGGCGGCACCTTGCAGTCCAACCTCCTCGCGCGTGGCCCACAGGAACGTGAGTTGCCGGCCTGGATGTTCACTGGCGTAATTCGGGCCCAGCGCGCGCACGGTCTCGATGAGCGCGGTATCCCCGGCACGATCATCAATGCTGCGGACCTGGAAGTGCGCCCCCAGCAGCGCCCGGTACGTCTTTGGCATGGTCAGAAAATCGCCGACCCGGATCCCGAGCCGCTCGGTGGCCGCACGCGAATTCGTGCCGACGTAGGCCTCGGCGGTCTCGCTGAGCGTACTCATCGCCGGCGGCCACTTGAATCCCCGCTGGTCCCAGCCCGAAGGCAGCCCCAGGACCGCCCCGACGCTGCGTCCGCCGGGCAGATGCACCAGCATCGCGTGTCCGAGGTAATAACGGCCGTAGAAACCGCCGAGCTCGCGCACCACCAGCTCGCCGTCGCGCTGGATATGCGTGACCTGGTACCCGATCTCATCAATGTGCGCATCGAACAGAATGCTCGGTGCATGCACACCCGGCACCGCATGCCCGATGTGCAGCACCAGATTGCCGGCCGGGTCGACGTGCGTCAGCGGGCGCGCCCAGGCAGGCAGCCGCGCCAGGATCGCCTCCCGAGCGCCCTGCTCGTGCCCGCTCGCGCCGTAGGCAGTGGTCACCGTCTCCAGCGTCTTCAGCAACTGCGCATTCGGTGCGTTGGGATGGTCGAGCACCGCCTGATAGACGTGTCCGGGTGATCGCGCGGCATCGAAGGGGTCGTCCGCAGCGCTCATCGGCGTGACCTGCTCGCCGAGATACACCTCGATGAGCCGCGTCAGCTTGCGCAGATCCGCGCGGGAGAACGTCTCCGCGGGCGTCACCGGGAAGAGCGTCGGCACGCCGAGCTCAGCGAAGCGCGCCGGCACCTTCGGTCTGGGCCCGAACCCGCCGATCACGGGCGGGTGCGCCGCCACGCTCTTCACCTCGATGTGATGCGCACCGGCGAGCGTGAGCAGCGCGGCCGGCAGTCCGTCCCCCGCCCCTGGCCCCGCGGTTCCGACCAGCACCCCGTCGCCCGGCCGCATGCCGGCCACCGTGGCGTTCGCCCCGGGCGCAAGCGCCTGGATCCGGCCGACGAAAATCATGTCCTGGGGCGACATCTCCGTCAGTACGCGCGCCAGACCCCGGCCGCCGAGCCACTGCTGCGTCACGAACGCCACCGTCGTGGTGCCGCGCGCATGCGCGTGCGCCAAACCCTGCGCGGCCTCGAGAAGGGCCTCCCAGCCGAAGCGGTCGCCGGCCGCGGCACCCGCTTCGTCATCGGCCCCGACCGTGATCGGCGCCTGGGCCAGTTCGAGCGGTTCGAGCAGATCGGCGCCTGCCGCGCGCGCCTCGGCAGCAGACGTGGCGCCGATGTCCACGTAGAGATTCCCGATGGGGGACATGGACGGCGGATTCAGGTGTTCCGGAGACAGATGAATGCTCAGACCGGCGAACCCGCCGTTCAGCAGACCCTTGGGCGTCACCACGTGCACCGGCTGCGCGAACTGAAGAGTGTCGAACACGGGATTCGGGTCGCGCTGTGGCAGGCGCTGAACCCGCAGATAGCCCTGCTTGTCGATGGCACTGACCACATAGCCGGGCTGATCGATCGGCGCGACGATGAGCCGGTGCGGCGAGCCGCTGCCAACGCTCACCCATACATCGTCCATGTTGTCCGTGTGCGGTGTGAGCCCCTGCCCGCGCAACTGCTGCGCGATCGCCGCCGAGAGCGTCTGTTCATAGCCCGATACCGCGACGATCCGGCTGAGCGCGGCCATATTCGGTGGCGCGGCGAGCGCCAGTGCCGGTGCGGTCATGGTGGCCGTCAGGACGGCCGCTGCGATCATGGGCGCTCGTCGTGTCATCAGGACTCCCCGCAGCCCCAGTGGGGCGAGTTGGCGTTTTCGCGCTATTATGGAGCATCTGTCTCGGCCTGCGGCCGCGGCCGGCGCCGCCTGCCGGCGGATGCGCCAGCCCGAGCGGTTCGTGCGGCGGAGCGGGAGCCGCGGCACGTCCCCGAGACCGACCGACATTCAGCGACGCCCCGATGTCCAAAGACCCACTGCGCGAGTTCCTCACTCGGCACTCCCGTCTGTTCGTGCTGACGGGTGCCGGATGCAGCACCGCATCGGGCATTCCCGATTACCGGGACGCCGACGGACACTGGAAGCGCACCCCGCCGGTCAATTTCGCCTCGTTCATGGGCAACGAGTCGGTTCGCCGGCGATATTGGGCCCGCAGCCTCGTCGGCTGGCCGCGCGTGCGGGCCGCGCGACCCAATGGGGCGCACGCAGCACTTTCGGGCCTGGAACGCCAAGGGCGCCTCGAGTTGCTCGTGACCCAGAATGTCGATGGGTTGCACCAGGCCGCAGGCACACGCCAGGTCATCGATCTGCACGGCCGCATCGATCAGGTCGTGTGCATGACCTGCGCGCACCGCAGCACACGTGCTGCGGTGCAGGAGCGGCTGCTCGGTGAGAATCCGCACTGGGACCCACTGCCCGCACTCGCGGCGCCCGACGGAGACGCGGATCTCGAGGGACTGCCGTTCGAGGAATTCAGGGTGCCGCCCTGTGAGCGTTGCGGCGGCATCCTCAAACCCGATGTGGTCTTCTTTGGCGAAAGCGTGCCGCGAGCGCGCGTCGATCAGGCCTTCGAGGCACTCTCGCGCGCCGAGGCACTGCTCGTGGTCGGGTCCTCGCTGATGATCTACTCCGGATATCGATTCGCGCAGGCCGCCGCCAGCGCCGGCATGCCGATCGCGGCGGTGAACGTCGGTCGCACCCGTGCAGACCCGTTGCTGACCCTGAAAGTCAGCCAGCCGTGCGCGCAAGCGCTCGCGGGTCTGTAAACCCGCGCAGCGTCCGGCGCGGCCCGCCATTACATCGTGAGCACGACCCGATACTCGGCCTTGCCGCTCATCATGCGCGCATAGGCCTCGCCCGCCTTCTCCAGCGGATAGGTCTCGATCATCGGACGCACGCCCGAGAGTTCCGCAAAGCGCAGGGTGTCCTCCGAATCACTCGGCGTGCCGGACGCCCACCCCTGAATCGAACGGCTGCCGCCAATCAACTGCAGGGGCGTCACCTCGATGGGTGTGAAGTCCGCGCCGACCACGATCAGCTTGCCGTCAGGGCCCAACCCGTCGATCACCTCGGTCATCGATTTGGCGTTCGGTGGAGTGGCGAGGATGGCGCGCGCACCGCCGAGCTTCTGCAGTGCGTCCGCCGCGCGCTCGGCGGTACTGTCGATGTAGTGATGCGCACCGAGCTTGAGCGCCAGTTGCGCATTCTCCGTGCCGCGGCTGATCGCCACCACCCGGAAGCCGAATTTGCTCGCGAACTGGATGCCCAGATGCCCCAGGCCGCCGATCCCGAGCACCGCCACAGTGTCCCCGGGCCGCGCGCCGCTGTGGCGCAACGCATTGAACGTCGTGATGCCCGCGCACAGCAGCGGCGCAGCCTCGACCGGATCGAGAGCCTCCGGCATCGCCGCGAGCGCCTCGATCGGGGCGATCATGTATTCGGCGTAGCCGCCGTCGTAACTGATGCCCGGCACCCGCACGTTGCGGCAGTTGCGAAAATCCCCGCGACGGCACGCCGGACAGGTGTTGTCCTGACCGCCGTGCCAACCGACCCCGACCCGCTGCCCGAGACGCCACTCGCCGGCGCCCTCGCCCAGCGCGTCAATGACACCGGCCACTTCATGACCGGGCACACGCGGGTACTGGATCCCGGGCCAGGTCCCCTCCTGGGTGAAGGCATCGCTGTGGCAAATGCCGCAGGCCTGCACTTTGATGCGCACCTCTGCGGCACCGGGTACAGGAATCGGTCGCGTCACGATCTCGAATGCCCCGCCCGGGGCGCTGACCTGTGCCACCTTCATCGTTCGGGCCGCCGCCTGGGTCGTCGCCATAACCGCTCCTGGAGTGAGTTCAGCACGTCCGGCGCAAGATGCGCATCCGCGGCCGGATTCAGACCGAAGAAGGTAGCAGCCCGCAGAGGACGCCGCCACCATCGTCCGAGAGAGGCCCGATTGTCCGCCTCAGCCCCTCCGTCCCGTCAGCGATGGCATCCTGAGGAGCGTGCTTTGCGCGCCGCGACACGGCCGTCGCCACCACGAACGGCTCACTGAGCGAGCCCTCCTGGGCGACGACGGCTCATCCGGTGCGTCGGCGCACGCCCCGCTCGCGGAGCCATGCGCCGACGCCCCGGAATCACTCAGTGCCCGATCACCTTCTTGCGCAGTGCCGGCTCGCGCTGCATCAGAAGCATCATATTGTTGTACTGCGGGATGGTCAGGCCCGCGGACTTCACCGCGCTCACCATCTTCGTCTGTGCCTGCTGGCGCAATTTCAACGCGTCCTGATTGTTGTGCACCCGGCGCACCTCGGAGGAATACTGGTGCTCGATGGTCTTTACCGAAAAATAGGCCCGCTTGAACTTCGCCAGGGTTCGGGGATTCACGCGGATCTGCGGCTGAGCGCTCGAGCGCATCGGTGGTTGCTGCGGCGGCGCGTACTGCTGCGCGAATGCCGCAGCGCTGATCAGCAGGGCCGATGCACCGAGGCCGAGCGCCAGAACTTTCATATTGATCTGCATCAGGATCTCCTTTCACTGCACCCTTACGGGGGGAACCTGAAGAGGTGAATGCAAATCGCATGCCATGCACGCCGTGAGCGTACCTTGCGCTCATGCTGCAGCCACAGCCATTTTCAGCCTCCGCGCGCACGGCCGAAGACGTCCTGATCGAGTCGCATCGACACATGTGTCATATCGACACACGCCGCTCGACTCACTCGCCGAGGTAGCGATACAGGGTTCTGCGGCCGATACCGAGCACCTCGGCCGCCCGGCGTTTGTTGCCGTCGACCTGATCGAGCACGTAGCGCACGTAACGTAACTGCATCTGACGCAAAGTCGGCATCGCCGCGCTTCGCATCGCTCCTTCGCGTACGCCATTGCCGGGAATGCCGGCGCCGCAGGCGTGCAGCGTCTCCGGAAGATCACTCGGCACGATCTGCTCGCCGGCGCAGAATGTGACCGCCCGCTCGATCAGGTTGGCGAGCTCGCGAACGTTCCCGGGGAACGGATATCCGCTGAGGAGACTCAACGCTGCAGCGCTCAACGCGAGCGGCGAGCGCCCGATCGCCACGCTGAAGCGGCGCGCAAAATGCTCTGCCAGCCGCTGCAGATCCTCCCCCCGCTCGCGCAGCGGCGGAACGCGCAGCGTGAACGTGGCCAGACGGTAGAACAGGTCCTCGCGGAAGCGGCCGCGTGTCACTTCCCGCTCCAGATCGCGGTTGGTCGCCGCCACCACGCGCACATCCACCTGCCGTTCGAGGTTCGCACCCAGCGGCCGGACCTGCCCATCCTGCAGCACCCGCAGCAGTTTGGCCTGCATCTCGGGCGCCAGCTCCGCGATCTCATCGAGCAGCAGCGTTCCGCCATGGGCTTCGGCGAACAGCCCGCGCCGGGCGTGCTGCGCCCCGGTGAATGCGCCGCTGGCATGGCCGAACAGCTCGCTCTCGAGCAGCTCGGAGGGAATCCCGGCGCAATTGACCGGGATCAGCGGACCGTCGCCGCGATCGCTCTCGGCATGCAGCGCCCGGGTGATGAGTTCCTTGCCCACCCCGCTCTCCCCGCAGACCAGAACCGAGCCGCCGGCGCGTGCGACCTGCCGGACCTGCTCATACAGCGCCAACATGACCGCGCTGCGCCCGATCATGCCGTGAAAATCCTCGCGGATCTCCCCGGCCGCTCCGTCCAGGCCGTTCACCGCATACTCCAGGCGCAGTGGCCCGGCGGGCTGCGCCGCGTTCCCGCGCCATGCACGCGCGTCGGCAGGCTCGCCAGATGCGCATGCACCGACGTGCATCCGCTCGTGTCTCCCGCCCATGCGCTCTCGCGCACGAACTCCGTGCGCAGACGCGCGAGGTTCATCTGAACGACTTGCAAAACGGCCCTGCCACCTCCGCTGGCCAACGACGGCCTCAAGCCCGATGATAACGACTGACTCCCTCAGCGCAACCCGTCGGTGCCTGGCGGCAGCGAGGGCATCGCGGGATGACTCGATTGCGAGCGGACGTGCACTGACTCGTTCAGCCGACCGCCGCACTGTCGCGAACTGGCGTCAGATCGGCACCGGCGGGCTGCTGTGCACGGTTCCTCCCCAACACGGCATCGAGCGCGGCCCGGTCGACGACTTCCCGCTCGAGCAGCAATCGCGCCAGCGCCTCGAGCGTCTCGCGTTGTTCGCCCAACGTCTTCGCAACCCGGTCATGCGCCTCGCGAATCAGCCGTGCGACCTCCTCGTCGATCACTCTGGCGGTCTCATTACTGTAGGCGGCCGCCTGCGGCATCTCCGGTACCGACAGATACGCGCCGCGCCGCCCCGTATCGAAGGCGACCTGTCCCAGCCGCTCGCTCATGCCGTACTGCGTGATCATGTGCCGTGCCATGTCGGTGGCGCGCTGCAGGTCATCCTGCGCGCCGGTCGAGACATCGGCATAGATCAGCTCTTCGGCGACCCGTCCGCCCAGCAACACGTCCAACCGGTCGAGCAGCTCGCTGCGCTTGAGCAGGTACCGGTCCTCCGTGGGCAGCTGCTGGGTGTAGCCGAGTGCACCGATACCGCGCGGAATGATCGAGATCTTGCTCACCCGGTCGGCATGCGGGCGGCTCTCGGCCACCAGCGCATGGCCGGCCTCGTGATATGCCACGGTCTCTTTCTCTTTGGGGTTCATGACGCGGTTGCGCTTCTCCAGCCCCGCGACCACACGATCGATCGCTTCATCGAAGTCCTGCGGTTCGACTGCCGTCTTGTTCAACCGCGCCGCATGCAGGGCCGCCTCATTGACGATGTTCGCCAGATCCGCCCCGGCGAATCCCGGCGTCTTGGCGGCCACCTGGGCCAGATCCACTGTGGGACTGAGCTTCACGCTTCTGGCATGCACCTTGAGGATCGCCTCGCGCCCCTTGATGTCCGGCCGGTCGATGGCCACATGCCGGTCGAATCGCCCCGGACGCAGCAACGCCGGATCGAGAATTTCGGGCCGGTTGGTGGCCGCCAGGATGATCACGCCGCTGTCGGACTCGAACCCGTCCATTTGAACCAGCAGCTGATTGAGGGTCTGTTCCCGCTCGTCATTACCGGCGAGCCCGCTCATGCCGCGCGCCTTGCCCAGCGCATCGAGCTCATCGATGAAAATGATGCAGGGAGCGCGCGAGCGCGCCTGGGCGAACAGATCCCGCACCCGAGCCGCCCCGACCCCCACGAACATCTCGACGAACTCCGAGCCGCTGATCGACAGGAACGGTACCCCGGCCTCGCCGGCCACGGCCTTGGCGAGCAGCGTCTTGCCCGTTCCGGGCGCACCGACGATGAGCACCCCCTTGGGGATCTTGCCGCCGAGGCCGCGAAAGCGCTGTGGGTCGCGCAGGAACTGCACCACCTCCTCGAGCTCCTGCTTGGCCTCGTCGATGCCGGCGACATCGGCGAACCGGACCCGGGTCTGGGACTCGACGTACAGCTTTGCCTTGCTCTGCCCGACGCCCATCGCCAGACCCGAGCCCCCGCCCATGCCGCGGCGCATCAGCCAGCTCCACACCCCGAACAGCAGCAGAAACGGCAGCACCCACTCGAAGACCGTGCGCAACCATGGATTTGACGCCGCTCCGGAGTAGCGCACGTGGGCGGCCTGAAGTTCCGCCGCCAACTTAGGATCATCGACTCGCTGTGTCACCACCTGGCGCAGCTGCGTGCCGGCCACGACCGGGGCGCTGCTCAACCGCTTGAAATCCTCCGCCGAGAGCAGTGTCTGTGCACCGCTGATGTCGATCTGCGCATCGACCGTGCTTTGCCCCACCATCGCCTCACGAACCTTGCCGGCCGCGAGCAACGTCTTGAAATCGCTGTACGGAAGCGTCGCGGCCCGCGGCGACAGCAGCAGGAACTGCATGCCCACCAGCATCCCGATCAATGCGGCCCAGAACCAGAATGACGCGAACCTGTTGCCGCTGCTCTCAGCCATGGATGCTCACCGGTTCATCCGCCTGTCTCACTGTGCTCCGACGCCTAGCACGGCCAAGAGGCACGATGCCCAACGCTGGCAACACGTATAACCCGGCCAAGGTTCCCGACCAAGAGGACAACCGCGCAGTTCTCTAGTGGAAACTGCGTATGTTCGGCTTGTTCAGTCCGCCCTGGCGACAACTGCGTATTGTTGTCAATGCCCGCGGGCTGGGATGCTCGAGGCACAGATGGCGAAGTGCGCGCTCGTGCGTTGGGGGGACGTATGGAACATCGATGGGGCCAGCGGTCGAATGTGCAGGCGGCGGTACGGCTGCGCATGGCCGGGGGCGCAGCGACGAACGGGTACCTGCAGAACCTGAGTGTGAGCGGTGCATTCGTACACACCCGCGTTTCGGCTCCGATCGGAGCGCTCCTCGAACTGGAGCTCCCGCTCGCCCACCGACCCGGACGCCACCTACCGAGTGCCTGCGCCTACGTCGCGCGGCACACGACGGAGGGCATGGGCATCGAATGGTGCGACCTGGCGCCGCCCCTGGCGCTTCCCCTGTTGGGCGGCCACCGCACCGAGGCGCAGGAGCTCCTTCGGAGCGGTGACGTGTGGCACGCCCCGGATGCATCCCCGAGCACCCCGAATCGTGCGCTGCAGATCCGGCCTGAGCCGACGCCCACAGTCAGCGCCGCCTGAGTCACCGGCCGGCGCTGCGGCCAGGGCTAGAACGGCACCCGCGTGACGACGAACCCGATCCAGTAGAGCGCTCCGCGGCTGATGCGACTCGTGCGCCACAGGAGGAGTACCAGCAGAGTGATGCCGAGGTTCACGGCGATCCCACCGGACAGACCCCACCCGAGCGAGTCCCCGACCCAATCGCCGAACGCTGAGCCGACGCTGCTGGCGATGACCGCGGTGAGCCAGTAGAAGCCCTCATCCGAACGCGTGACGATGGGCGCGAAACGCACCGCCCCGCGGCGCACGAACCAGACCCCCAGCACGATCACGAGTGCACCGAACAGCACGCCGGTGCCCGCGGAATCGCCCCACTGCATCGCTCGATCCAGGCTGTCGGAGATTTCCGCGCCGACGGCCGATGCGCTCAGGATGAGCAGCCAGTACAGCCACGGGACGAACCGCCGCGTCCGCCACTGCGCGAGGAGAAGCGCAACAAATACCACAACGACGACGATCAGGGCGCGCGCGTATCCGAGTTTGAGAGACAGTGACAGTGCATCGCCGCAGAGATCTCCGGCTGTGGTCAGGATGACTTTGAGGATCCAGAAGCCGAGGGTCACCGCGGCCACCTTGCTGACGCCTGCGGTCAGATCGGAGGCGTTCTGTGAATGCTCAACCGTGCCGGAACCCGAGCGTTCGTTTCTCATGCTCACGCCTCGTGACGTCCGAGAGGACCGTATTGCAGATCGATCAGGACCCCGGCGGTGGTTTTCCGCTCGTGCGGCATCGTGCGACTCCTGCGGCTCAGTAGATGAAGGAGAGCCCGAAATTGGACCACGGGTCCACGGCGCCGGACAAGTCCTCCGCCCTCCCGCCTCTCGCTATCCACGCACGCGGCCGCGCGCAAATGCCCACGCTACAACGCCGTCGGGCTGTTGTATGATCAGGCCTCTGACGTGATCCGAGGCCGCTGCGCGCCGCGCTGGTCGTCTGCCTGCCGTCACGACAGGAAAGCTTCTGAACCTGCCGCATGTCCGCCCTGCGCCTCTGGTGCGGGTCAACCGATGCGCGAAACCGCCCCCGGAGCGATGATGACTGCCCGCAACGATACGCCCGCGATCCCCGTACCCCTCGACCCGATGAGCGAACAGCCGGCCATCCGCACCGTCGCGATGCCTTCGGACACCAATCCGGCCGGCGATATCTTCGGCGGCTGGCTGATGTCGCAGATGGATCTGGCTGCGGGCATCGTCGCGACCCGGCGCGCCAAGGGCCGCGCGGTGACGATTGCCGCCGATCGCATGACGTTTCTGCAACCGGTCTTGGTCGGTGACGAAGTCAGCCTGTTCGCACGCCTGACGCAGACGGGGCGAACCTCGATGCACATATTCGTCGAGGCCTGGCGTCGCCCGCGCGAAGGCGGCGAACTCGTCAAAGTGACGCAGGCCACCTTCACCTACGTCGCCGTGGACTCGGCGCGCAAATCCCGTCCGCTGCCGGACGGCGACTGACGGCACGAGACGCTCGAGCGGGACCTGACGGCCGAGATCCGCCGACCGAAACCGTGGCGCGTTGAGGCGGCGCTGGAATATACTTCTGCTGCGTACAACAGGCGTCCGCCTGCGCCGCTCTGGCATTCGACCCAGATGCGTTCGACGCAAGCAGGACACCTGATGATCTGGAGGCCGCCTTACCGTGCAAGGCTCACTGTTGCGGTTTTACGTCCACGAGGATCACCGCCATCAGGGACGGCTCGTGTGGGAGTGGCTGCTCGAACAAGGCAATACGCTGGGCCTGCGCGGCGGCTCGGCCTTCAAGGCGATGGCCGGATTCGGTCGCCACCACGTGCTGCACGAGGCACGATTCTTCGAGCTCGCCGGCACGCTGACCGTCGAAGTGGAATTCCTCGCGACCCAAGACGAGGCGCAGACGCTGCTCGCACGAGTGCACGAGCAAAAAATTCGCCTCTTTTACGCCTACACACCGGCGAGCTTCGGGGTCATCAACCCCGACCAGTCGGATCCGCCGTCGATCGCAGAGTGCTGAGCACTCAGCATCGCGGCCACGCTCAATCCCCGCCGACCGGAGCGCGCGGATCGACGCGCGGCCTCGCCACCAGCATTTGGAGCGCGTCGTAGCGCACGGCCGCCTCGGTATCGACGCACAAGACGCTCAGCAGCAAACCCTGATCGCCCCAATATCGGGGTTCGCGTGCCAATTCCGCGCACGAAACGATCCAGCCCGGCCGGCCCCGCGCCGCGCTCACCAGGGCCGTGCGGACCCGACTGTCGAATGCGGGCAGCTCCAGCCGTTCGGCCTGCACCGCCAAGAGCCTGCGCAGCGTAGCGGTCGGAGCAGCCGGCATACGAATCGTGAGCGCCCCGTAGCGCCACGCCTGCAAGGCACGCCGCTGGGCCTCGTTCTCGATGTCGACCGCCGTGAGTACCCCCGCGATCCGCCCGTGCAGCCGCCTCAAAAAAGACACCATGGCGCTGCCGGTACAGCTGAAATGATCGAGCAGCAACACGCAGGCCTGCTGGTCGGCCGCGTTCCACAGGCGGCCCCGGGCGGCGCGACGCCCCAGCTGCGCCGTTGCAACGGCCGGGTACGCGCACTCGAGCGCTTCGGTGATGTGCTCCAGCGAACCGGTGACGGGCACGTATGCACAGGGCACTGCATCGCCGCGCAGTTGCGCTTCCAGCGCGCGTAGTACACTCGATTTACCGCCACCGCGCGGACCGAACAGTGTCAGGTGTTCCCCGTCGAGCAGCCGATGCCGCAGCGGATCGACGCAGGTGCGCAAATACCGCGGCAGGGTCCCGCCCCCGCGCGCCGGGCCCGGCCGGGCGCTGCCGTACCGGGCCCCGAACGCAGGCTCACGGCGCGTAGAGGGCACCCTCCCCGAGTTCATGCTCGATCTCGAGCAGGCGGTTGTATTTGGCCATCCGCTCGGAACGGCACAGCGAACCGGTCTTGATCTGCCCGCCCCCCATCGCCACTGCGAAATCCGCGATGAAACTGTCCTCCGTCTCCCCCGAACGATGCGAAACGACGTATCCCCAGCCCGCCTGTCTGCACAGTCCGATCGCCTCGATCGTCTCGCTCACCGTGCCGATCTGATTGAGCTTGATGAGCGCGGCCGTGCAGGTCCGCTCGCCGATGGCACGGCGGATGAACTGCGGATTGGTCACCAGAATGTCGTCGCCGACGATCTGGATACGATCCCCGAGCTGTGCGGTCATGGCCTGAAAGCCCTCCCAGTCGCCTTCGGCGAGGCCGTCTTCGATCGATACGATCGGATAGCGGTCCACCCAGCTCCCGTACAGCGCAATCATCTGCGCGGCGGACTTCTCGCCCTGGCGGCTGCGCGTCAGCTGGTACCGTCCCTCTGCGAAGAATGAGGTCGCTGCCGGGTCGAGCGCGATCGCAATGTCTTCGCCCGGGCGGAACCCCGCCCGCTCGATGGCGGTCACGATGAGCTCGCAGGCCTCCTCGTTGCTCTTCAGCGCCGGGGCGAAGCCCCCCTCGTCTCCGACGGCGGTGCTGAGCCCGCGCTCGTGCAGCAGCGTCTTCAGCGCCTGGAACGTCTCGGCGCCGTAGCGCAGGGCTTCGGCGAAACTGCGCGCGCCGCGCGGTACGATCATGAATTCCTGAAAATCCAGACTCGAATCCGCGTGCTTGCCGCCGTTGATCACATTCATCATCGGCACCGGCATGCGGAAGGCCCCGACACCGCCGAGATAGGCATACAGCGGCATCCGCCGAGCGGCCGCCGCCGCGCAGGCGACGGCCTGAGAGACGCCGAGGATCGCATTCGCACCGAGATGCGCCTTGTTTGGCGTACCGTCGAACTCGCGCATCATTTTGTCGATACGGGCCTGCTCACCCGGGTCAAGACGGATCAGACGCGGAC
>Ga0315298_1005660_pt1 | contig 17552 bp, 18 predicted proteins | sample WHS_1_MG_FD_203077 | JGI IMG/M metagenome (GOLD analysis project Ga0315298, IMG submission 203077) | Extremophilic microbial mat communities from Washburn Hot Springs, YNP, Wyoming, USA - WHS_1_MG | ecosystem: Environmental > Aquatic > Thermal springs > Hot (42-90C) | place: USA: Wyoming...
TCTCTTCTGTTCCAATATAACCACATTTTTCACATTTTCTAAGAAGTTTTGCTCTTGTTTTGCATTTTTTGCAATATGGAAATATTGTATACTCACCACATTTTTCGCAATAATAGCTTGCGATTTCAATGTTTGCTATCTTTGCTTTTGAAAGAAGTCTTTCTCTATTACCAAGAATTGCTGTTGGAAAAAGGAGATTTGGAGCTGGCTTCATCATTCTTTCTTTTGCTTTTTCTGGTCTTCCCATTCTAGCTCCAATAAATGTTGAACGCTTCATAATTTTAAAAGGAGAAACTTGATTTATTGCTTCGAGCGAATCCTTTCCTTTTAGCTCAACAAGCTCATTCTTCTTTTGTATCACTAATGCTAATGCGATTGCTTTTGCTTCATCTCCTTCTATTAAAATTTTTCCATCAACAAGCTTATGAGGTATTAAAGCTTTTTCAAAAAGTTGTTTTGCTTCTATGCTTGCAGTGATTTTTGAACCATCAAAATTTATTTCTTGCCTAAGCTTATTCAACTCTTCTAAGCTTAAAAGCCAATAATCAAAGATAAACTTTGGATGCATAGGTATCTGAAAATTTTTGCTTATTTCAAAAGCTTCTTCAAAACTTGGCTCTTTGTTCTTGAATTTTTCATAATCGCTTAAGCTTTTTTCTTTTAATTCTTGAAGCCAAAATTCTTCAACATAACTGCTTGGAGCAAGTGGAACGTTTGCTTTGTGAAAATCACCGAAGGTAATTAGAATATCACCAAGGCTAAGTATTTTTTCAACATCTTTTTTTAGCTTCTCTGCTTCTTTCGCATCTTTTATTCTAACAACATCACCATTCCTTAGCCTAACCAATGGCCCTTCAATTGAATCACAAGGAACAACTATACAACCTTTTCCGGGTTTTTCAACTTTCATTTGTGTTCCTATTGCTGTAAAACCAAGAAGAGTCATTGTTGCAGGATGTATCGCCTTTGCTGCAATCCCGCTAAGCCTGCTTCTTCCATAACGAAGTCTAAAACCTCCAGCAAAACCCGGATAAGCAAAAATTGGCCTTCCAGCAACAAGCTCTTCTAGGAATAAACTTTGTGCTTCCTCTTTTTCTTCTTTGCTTTCTTGTTTTTTTATTTTTATTATCTTAGCGATCCATTCCCAATCTATTCCAAAGTTTTTTGCAATCTTTGCAACTTTTGTTGCTTTTTGAGCTATTCCTTCACATATTACAAGTGCAACTCCTCCTCTAATTTTGTTTGTTACTTTTATCTGCCTCATGTTCTTATCGATGTGATAGATATCCCTAAAAGTTGTTACCTCTATTGTGTCTGTTGGATTTCCATCTATGCAAATACCAACATTTGAAACAATTGTTCTAACATCATCATCGCTTGGTTTGTATTGAAGTCTTGCAGATTTTAAATGATAAAGGTTGATCTCTTCAACATATCTTTCAACTTCTGTTTCACTTACTTTAAATGGAAACAAATTTAGTTTTTTTCTTATAAATTCTGCAAGCAAAACACTTGTTGCTGCTGCTGTTCCACCAGCACTTCTTATTGGACCAGAGTAATAAACAGCAAGATAAGGAGTAGAATCTTTATTCCTTTGAATTTTAACTTCATGAATTCCTTCTGTTGGAGCAACTAGAACTCCTTCTGTTAAAACTGCTAAGCCCGCTCTTAAAGCTTTATCAGCGATTTTTTCCTTTTCTTCTAAGCTTTCGCTTTTTAGCTCTTTGCAAATTTCTTCAGCTAGAGAAAAAGCGAGCTTTGTTCTGTCATCTCCACAGCTTTTTCTTAGCTCTTCAATTTTCTTAGCTATTCCTTCAATTTTTGTTATTCCTTCAACTCTTTCTCCAATATTTCCAGCAAGAGCAACCTCTGGCTCAAGCTCTGGGTCAAAGCCTTTCGATCTAGCCTTTTTAGCAATTTCAAGTTCTTCGTTTAAGCCTTTTTCAAGCATTGAAAAATAATCCCCCAGCATAGATATTTTTAGAAATGATAGTTTAAGTAATTTTCTTTGTTTTTGTTTTTTGTTTTTTTTCTTTATTTGCTTTTTTGGGTAGTTGGGATTCCCCAAATATCATAGCGAATGTTTTTTCTTTCAATGCCAATTTCAAAAAGCATTGCTTCTACTGCTTTTATCATCTCAAAAGGTGCTGAGATGTAAAATAAAGTATTAGCAAAATCAAAATTTGAAGCATACTTTAAAAGCATTTCTTTATTTATTCTTCCCCTTTCACCTTCCCATTGCTCATTTTCAGCTATTCTTGTAAGGGTAATAACAACTTTTATGTTTTGTGGAAAACTCTGATTAAAAAATTCTTTCTTTACTATCTCTTCTTTGTTTCTAGAGCTGTAAAGTAAAAGAAATTTGTTTTTTATTCCTTTCTCTATTATGTGCTTTATCACACCAACAAAAGGAGAAACTCCACAGCCTCCAGCAATAGCTATCGCATCTTTTGTTTCTTCAAAACCTAATCCATAAGGGCCTGAGATTTCAAGAACGTCACCAACTTTTGCGTTTGCAAGTTTTGAAGTTAATCTTCCACCTAGCATTTCTATTAGAAGCTCTAGAGTTTTTGAGCTTGGAGAAGAAGCAAGAGAATAACTTCTTTCAAATTCTCCATTTTCGTCTTTTGCATGAATTTTTATGAACATTCCTGCTTTTTCCACAAAAATTCTTTTTTCTTCACTAACTGGATAAAGCTCAAAACTTTTTACTCTTGGGCTTTCATCTTTTATGCTTGTTATTTTGTAAAGAAATTTTTCCATTTTTTAATTTTAAGTTTCCTCTTTAAATTTTTTAGGGTGGGTTGGCCCCTGGGGGAAAGGGGCCTGCTTTCAGAAAGAGTGAAGTATGGTCGTCCTGCCAGTGTCAGCATGAAGCTTATAATAAACTTTTCTACCAACTCTAAACTTTTCTAAAATTCCGAGAGAATAAAGTTTGTTAAGCCTAGAGCTTGCAGAATTTCTACCTTTATAATTCAAAGATTGTTTTATATCATCCGCAGTAGCAAAACCTCTTTTTCTTATTTCTTCTATTATCTTCTTATCTTGCTCTGGAAGAAGCTCAATTGGTTGTTTTGTTTTATTTTCTTCTTTCCCTTCTTTTAGCTCTTTTAATTCTGCTTCAAGCTTTTCAATTTTTGCATACAAATTTTTAAGTATAAGATTTGTGCTTTGCTGAGTTTCAAGCCTAGCAAACAAAATAGCTGCAAGAGCAACAGGGTCTATATCTTTAGTTTTACTTTTTCTTTTTGCTTTCGATTTAGCTTTTGAAACACTAGCTAAAGCATTCCTGATCTCTTCTTCAGTCATGTTTAAGCTTTCGTCAAATTGCATCTTATTCACGATTTTATCATGATTCTATCATTATTAGAACATGTTGAGTATTTAAATTTTTCTATTGCTTACTTCCTCTATTCTTATTTATTGTTTACTAAGTTTAGGATAGGAATAACTTCTAAGATAATCTAGATTATAGGAAAAGAGCTCTCTTATATCTGTAATACCCAAAGCAACCATCGCTAATCTATCAATTCCCAAACCCCAAGCAAGAACGTTTGCATTTATACCCAAAGCTTTTGTTACTTCTTTTCTAAACATTCCTCCTGGAAGAGCTTCTATCCAGCCAAGCTTTTCATGCTTTATATAACCGCTAACACTTGGCTCAGTGAAAGGAAAGAAAGCTGGAAAGAATTTTATTTCTTTTACTCCAAGCTCTTTTGCTATAAGCTCAATGTAACCAAGAAGATGGCGAAAATTTGCATTTTTTGCTACTACTATTCCTTCGCATTGATGGAACTCTGGTAAATGAGTAGCATCTAAATTGTCGGGTCTATAAACCAAATCAATTGTAAATACTTTCTTAGGAATTTGTGTAAGCTTAGATAAAACCCTTGCAGAAACAGCTGTTGTTTGACTTCTTAAAATTGCTCTTTTTGCAAGTTTTTCATCCCAATAACCCCAACCTTTTGAATCACCAAAACCAATTTGGACTTTTTTAACTTTTCTCCAAACTTTCTTATTTTTTTCTTCAACAAATTTTTTGTTCTTTAAAAAGAAAATATCGTGTATTCCTCTGGCTGGATGTTTGCTTGGCATAAAAAGAACATCACAATTCCAAAAGTTTGTTTCAAGTATTGGATAAATTTCTTCTTCAAAACCAATAGAAATCAAAATCTCTTTTATCCAATTTGCGACATAAGTAAATGGATGCTCTCTTGCATTTAATGGAGGTGCAACCTCAGCATTAAGGTCATACTTTTTAAATTCAAACTTCTCTCCTTTTTTTACTCTACTTATTATTTCTTTTGTTAAGGAAGTAACAGCAATAGAGGATAATTCTTTTTGCTTTTCACCTTCTTTTGTTATTTTTACAAAAACTTTTTTTGTTGTTTTTTCTTCTACAAGATTGCGTTTCTTAAATTCTTCAAGTTTTTCTTTTTTTGCCAAGTTTTCAAATACCTTTTTAAATTCTTCTTGCTCATTTTTCTCTTTTGCTTCTTTTTCGCCTTCTTTTGTTATTTGAACAAATTTTTTATTTTCTTCTTCTATGATTTTTATGAAACCTTTTTTAATTGCCCAGCCCAAGCCAAAATTTATTTCATCGTCGCTAAGATTTTTTTTGAAGTTCTCTAGCTCAAGCTTCTTTTTATCTTTTAATTTTTCAACTACTCTAAGCTCTGGAAGAAGCTGCTTTAAATATAATTCCCCTTCTTCGGTTGGCAAGTATTTTGTTTGAACCTCTTCTCGAACACTAACTAAGTTTTTTGAAGCAAGCATACTACAAGCCCAATATGCTGAAGCTTCATCTAAGCCTGCTTTTTTCGCAATTTCTAAAAGCTCAGCATCATTTGTAGAGAGAACTTTTAAAAGCTTCAATTCTTTTTCTGTGAGCTCCATACAAAAAATTCTTTTTTAAAATTTTTAATCCTTCCTTTCTTTTTCTTTTTTAAAATTTTTAAAAGAAAAAAATAAAAACCACTAAAGCTATTCTTTAAGGGATGGAAAACAGAAAAGAAGGTAAAAATCAAAACGGAATCCCGGAGGAAGTAAAAAGGCAATTTCAAATTTCTACAAGGATTTTGGAGGAGAATTTGCACTATCAAAACTTTAGAAATTCTAAAAGGGATACTTTTCGTCTAAGGGTTTTAGACAACATAGGTTTTGTATACCCTGGCGTGCTGTTAGAAATAAGAAATAAAAACTTACATGTAACCTTTACTCAAAAAGGAAGCTATATCACAGAAATCCTACCATATGCAAATATTCAGAGAAGATTAACAAGTCCAATTGCGTTAGACCTAATCTATAATACATCGATTGGATATTTTCCAGAAAATTTTAGACCAATAATCAATATTGCTAATCATCAATATCCTTACATAGAAGTAACCGTATTAATAAGCGATGCATTAATTACAATGTTTGACCTTACAAATAAAATTGAAGTTCCAGTTGAAAAAACTGAAACAACTATAATTTACAACTTCAAATCAGAATTCACAGAAGAAGAAGCAAAAAGAGGAAAGCTATTTTTCGCTTTCTCAAAAATTCTAGAAAAAAGGCTTCATCCTTATTCTTCCTCTTTTGATGATAAAGTTGGTGAAAATGAAGATGAGGGGGAGGATAACGATAAAGTTGTTGAAGAAAATTTTGAAAAATTTTTAAGAAATTTTGAAGTTAAAAAATATGGATAAGGGAAATTTTAAATAGATTTGGTCTAAAAACTAAAAATAAAAGCTTAAAATATAAAATAAATAAAACAGAATAGTGGTAAGTTGAAAAATAAAACAATAACCTTAATTGAATTTGCTTTGCTTGTGATTGCTATTCTGCTTGCAGCATTTTATAGAAGCTTTCTTCTTCATGCTCCACTTTTTTATGCAAGTGATGAGCTTTATCATTACTCAGTTGCAAGAAATGCTGTTGAAAATGGTTATATTGTTCAACAACGTTTTCCATTAAGTGGTTATCCAAATGGAACTCTTGTTACAGAACCAAAAGGTTTATATTATATTGCAATTGTTCCATACTTTTTCTTAAGAAATTTTGTAAGCTTAATGAGCATTATGAGGATTTTACCATTAATTTTTGGAGTTTTTGATGTTATCCTTGTTTTTCTAATAGCAAATAAACTTTTTGATAAAAAAATCGCAATTATAGCCGCATTTATTCTAGCTGCAAATGTTGCAAATATCCAAAGAACAGCAGCATTAATTTATAGAGGAGATGGCTTTATGCCTCTTTTCTTCTTAATTAGCTTATATTTCCTTATTCTATTTTTTGAAAAAAACAAACCTGTTTTTTCTTTTATTTCTGCCGCATTTCTCAGTTTTGGTTCTCTTGTTTGGAATGGTGCAACATTTGGCTACTTAACTTTTGCTCTTTCTCTTATTTTCCTTCAAATATTCTTCTTTTTAAAAGGAGATAAAGAAAAACTTAAATTAAATTTTTGGAATGTTTTTGCATTGTTTTTTGCATTTTTGCTTTATTCCTCTTACAAACTTCTTGGTTTAATATATGAACAACCTTTTATGCACAACTTTCCTTTGGTTTTGGTTGCAACATTGCTCTTTTTTGCTCTTCTTTTATTTTTGTATAAAAGTGAATTAGGAACAAAGCTAGTTTTTTTGTTGTTTGTAACTCTTGTTTCATTGATCGTTTTAGTTAAGTTTTATTCAACAGAAATAGAAAATATAATTAGCGGTTATGGACTTGTAAAGCCAACATCGCCACTTGGTAAAACAATTGCCGAGCTACAACCCGTAACAATCGCAAGCTTTATTACAAACTTTGGTATTTTCTTTTTATTTATGCCAATTGGCTTTTTTGCTCTTATTATTTCTCTATTCTTCAATAGCTCAAAAAAAGTTAATGTAGAAGGCTCTATAATAATTTTAACATTCTTCTCAACTTCCTTCTTCTTAGCTATCCAATCCTTAAGATTTGCTTCTTTGCTTTCCTATTCATTTTCGTTACTTGCTGCATTTGGTTTTGTTTGGGTTTTTGACCTCATCTTTAATGTTTTAAAAGTTAAAAATGAAATAATAAAAAATGGTTCTTTCTTTATTTTTGCTACTGTAATGCTTTGTGTTTATTATTTTGATTCTTATCCACTTCTGCAAGGAGGAAATATAGAATACAATCAATATTGGGATTCTGCTATGAAATGGCTTGGTGAAAATTCCCCACCAAATTCTGGAGTTATAATATGGTGGAATGAAGGAACAATGGTCGAGCTTCTTGCCCATAGAGCTGCATACATTGATAGTGTTGGTGCTCAAAATGAAGAGAGAATAACACTCTTTTCAAAACTTATGCTTTCTCCAGAGTTTAATTCAACACTTTTTAAAAACTTCAAGAATAATGATGCTCCTGTTTTTCTTGTTACCTCGCCACTTTGGATGTGGCAAATAAGGAACTGGCTTACAATGACGAATGCATCTGTAGCAAATTATGGGTTTGCAACTTTTGCAAAAGTAACACCTTATGCAAATTATTTTGTTTTTACAAGTGATGATGGAAAATGGAATGTATTCTTCAACATTAGCGATGCATGGATAGAAAACAATTTTGGAAATAAAGAGTTTCAATCATTTGTAGTAACAAATTCTACTGCAATTTATGAAAAAAATATTAATTCTCGGTACGTTGTTTTGCTCATGTATAATTCAACTTCAAGAATGTTTGAAGGGGGTTTCCTTGTAACAAAACAGCTTGCTAACACAACTTATATAAAACTTCAATTTTATTGCACTCCTTCAAGTTGCTTTTATCCTTTTAAGCAGATTTATGCAAATCAACAAGTTAAAATATTTTACGTTGACCCTGGTGCTTTCTCGTAGTTTGAAATGAAGTTTCAGAAATATTATTAATATAAAAATTTTTTTGCAGAAAGATTTATATTTAAGATGTTTTCCTTATATTAATTGGGTGGGTGGAAGTGGAATTTGAAATATGTGAGAAATGTGGTAGAGCTATACCTAGAGGAAGTGAATTTTATTACAACAACAAAATATTGTGCGAGAAATGCTTTGAAGAGGAACTTGAAGAAAATGCTGAAGCAACTTCCCTAAAGCCAAAGATTGTTCTAGTTACAACTCATAGATTTCCGAAAGCTCAAAAAGCTCATAGAATACAGCACCACCCCCTTATCGAGGATTTACTAAAATTTGCAAAAATAGATTAGAAAAGTGTTGCTTGCTTTTTTTTATTTTGGTTGTATTCTTTTAAAGCGTTTTTTATTCTTTCTTCTGAAAAATCGTGCTCTTCGCACATGAACTTTAGCAATTTCTCTTCATCTATCTCTTTCCAAAAAATCTCATCTTTTTCAATTTCTTCGATCTCTGGTTGTTTAAATATCATATAGGCTTGCTTTACTTCTTCTTCATTCTCAAAATTTTTTCCTTTTATCCTAAGAAAATTAAATAGCTCATCGATAGAATTTATCTTTGAAACAATCTTTAAAGCTGTTTTTGGACCAATCCCCTTTATTCCATCTACATAATCATTGCCAATAAGAAGTGCTATCATTATAAGTTTTTCTTGGTCTATTTTATTTTGAATTAGTGTTTCTTGAAGCAAAATCTCTTCTGGCTCAACGTTTATAAAAATATCCTTTCTTGGAAGCTTTCTTTTTCCAGTTATTGCTAGGTTTCTTACAAGCCTTGGAGCTCCAAAAACTAATGTATCGTAGTCTTGAGAAGCTACAGCATAAGCTATTCCTTTTTTGCAAAGATAAGCTGCTTGAGCTTCTCCATCGCTTGGAGCTTGAATCGTTGGAATTCCCAAAATTTCCAAAACTTCTTTTGAGCTTTTTATTATTTCTTCGTTTATCGAAGCTGATTGCTTAGCGAAAAGCTTAGCTTCTTCTAGCTCACCAGCCTCTTTCGCTTTTTCCCAAGCTTCATAAGCTTCTTCTCTTCTCTTAGCTCTAGCTTCTAATGTTTTTAGCTTTAGAAGTGGTGGCTTTCCATCAAAAACATAAATTAGCTTTATTCCATTCTGCATTAACTTTAAGTTCCTATAAAAAAGCCCTGATAGATGGCTTGTTATCCTCCCTTTGCTATCTTTAAGCAATGAACCATCTGGACCGCGAATGTTTGAAAGAAATTGAAATATAAAATTAAAAGCATCTACAGCGATTACTTTTGTTGAAAGGGATTCAAGAGTTATTTGTCTTTTTGCAACTATTTCGCCAAGGTCAACACCCATAATTTCACTTCTTCTCCTTTTTTGTTGCAATATCTTCTAAGCTAAGGTTTTTTGGTTTTTGCGCCTGAATATTTTTCTCTTCTACTTTTTCAAAAAGCTTTATTCCTAGCTCTTTTTCAAGCTTTCTTGCAACTTCTTCACTTGGCAAAACTTCTTGATCCTCAACTCTTTTTAGATAGCTTTCTTTTTCATTTATTCTCTCAGCTAAAACTTTCAAAGGTATTTTAAGCTCTTCCCTAGCTTTTCTTATTCTCTCGCCATAATCAAAAGCAATTTCCTCTTTTTCTTCTTCTACTTTTTTAGCTTTTACTTTTGTTTCTTTACTTTCGCCACCAATAACTCTTATTATTTCTTTTCCGGCCGCACATTCTTCACAAGCAATTACCTCAGCTGAATCTATTTTTACAACGTAAGCTTTTCCTTTTATTACCTTACCGCAAAGCTCGCATTCAAGCATGAAATATTTATTAATTTGAAATATTTATTATTTTGATGGAAAAAGTTTTTTGGGTAGCGTTTATTGCTTTCTTTATTTTATTCGTAGCTTTTATCGCTATTCAAAGGTATTTAGCAGCTTTTATTCTTCTTTTAGTGGTCGGATTTGCATTTCAAAAACTTTTTAAGCTAGATGGGTTCTTATTCTTTTATTTGTTAAAATCAAAACTTGGAATTAAAGAAATGAAAAAGTTTTCAAAAAAAGAAATTTTTTCGAAAATTTGTGATATTGGATTTTTTGTATCTTTCGGATTAAGTTCATTAATTTTAAGGAAACCAAAAAAGCTTGATATCGTTGGTTTGTTAGTTTTAATTTTACTTTATATCTCTCTTCCATTTTATTCATTATCTTTCATTAAAATTTTTTCATCTTCTATTTCTATTTCATCGCTGCCTCAAGCACAAAATGGAGATTTATTCTCTTTTATCACCTTAGTAAGCTTCTTCTTTTTTGGTGTATTTGGGTTTACATTTGTATCACTTTTAATGAGTAGTTTTCTAATTTTCCAGATGTCTACACAAGGAGAAAAACCAATTCCTGGAATTATGCCAGTAATTCCGGGTTATAATATCCCCTTAATTTCTGGAATTCTCGCACTTTTTATTGTTTTAAGCTTTCATGAGTTTGCACATGGAATACTAAGTATTTCAAAAAAGGTAAAGGTAAAAAGCACTGGTTTGCTTTTAGTTGGGGTTCTTCCTGTTGGGGCTTTTGTTGAAAACGATGAGAAAAAAATGGAAAGAATAAAAAAGGAATGGCAAAATCAAATATTAATAGCTGGTATTGCTGCAAATTTCTTACTTTCGCTATTATTTTTACCCATAGTTTTATATCTACAAAATATAAAGGTAGAAAGTTATGTTGTAGTTATTGACCCATTAAATAGCTCGCTTAAAGCGGGAGATATAATCTTAAAATTTGGAAATTTTTCAATAAACTCTTTTAAAGATTTAAATAATACAGAACACTACTATTTGTCAAAAAACATTAGTAATATCCAACTCACAATTAAAAATTCAACAGCAGTTTTTACAAAAATGATTACAACAAAATCTGGAAAAATAGGTGCTTACTTTAGTGAAGAACCAAAAGATAAAGTTCTTTCGTTTTTTGTTTCTTTTGTTGAGCTTTCATTCATTTTAAACTTCATGCTAGGGGCAACAAATTTGCTTCCTATTCCTGGGCTTGATGGGTACAAACTTATAAAGAACATCCTTGGAAAATACTCAAAAATCTTAGAATATGCAACACTTTTCCTTTTCCTTATAAATCTATTACCTTTCATACCTTTATAACTTTCAGCTTTCTATTTCTAAGCATTTCTTGCATCTCATTTTTTATAGCTTTTATTTCACGTTCTGAATCAGTATAATAGATTACTCTTTCATCCTTACAAAGCTTCTTTAGTTCTTCAATTTTAAATCTTGGATCAACCGAATTCAAAGGAATCGCAATTCTAGAATGGACTTTTCTTGCAGAGAGGATTAGAACTTCAACTTCATAACTTTCTCTTAATTTTTGTGCAAACTCTTCAATTTTGCTAATTTTCTCTTTATCGTTATCTCTGTTTAGAATCCAAACCCAAAGGAATTTATCAATAAAATTAGAAAGTTTAAACTCTTCAATAGCCTTATTAACTAAAGATAAAAGAATTCTTTTTATTTTTGAATCCCCAATTCCATCAAAATCAAGCACCACCTTCATAAATTATTGAAAAGTTAAAGTTAAAAAGCTAAAAATACAAATAGAATCATGGCTAAAAAGAAGGAAGATAACGAATTACTTCAACTTCCAGGAATTGGTGAAGCAACAGCTGAAAAGCTAATCCAAAATGGATTTGATACAGTAGAAAAAATAGCCATAGCTTCTCCATTTGAGCTAGCAGAAGCTGGAGAAATTAGCGTTGATGTTGCAAAAAGAGCTATAGAAGCTGCGAAGAAAATGAGCCCAACTTATTTTGAAACTGCTCAACAGGTTTACGAAAGAAGAAAACAAATAGGAAGAATAACAACTGGCTCAAAGGAGCTTGATAATTTGATTGGTGGGGGAATTGAAACACAAGCTATAACTGAAGCTTATGGAAGATTTGGAAGCGGAAAAACCCAGCTTGGATTTCAGCTTTGTGTAAATGTTCAGCTTCCTGCTGATAAAGGAGGCTTGGAAGCTTCTGCCATTTTTATTGATACAGAAGCAACTTTTAGACCAGAAAGAATAGAACAAATGGCAAAAGCAAAAGGATTAGACCCTTCAAAAGTTCTTTCAAACATAAAAACATTAAGAGTAACCTCAACTTCTCAACAAATCCTCGCTGTTGAAAAATTAGAAGAGATATTACCAAATGAAAACATCAAATTGATAGTTGTTGATTCTCTTACATCACTTTTTAGAGCTGAATACATTGGAAGGGGTGCTCTTGGAGAAAGGCAGCAAAAGTTAAATGCTCATGTTCATAAGCTTCAATCTCTGGCTGATCGTTATAATCTTGCTGTTTATGTAACAAACCAAGTTATGGATAACCCAGCAATTCTTTTTGGAGACCCAACAACACCAATAGGTGGAAATGTTCTAGCTCATGCAGCAACAACAAGACTTTATATAAGAAAAGGAAAGGAAAACAAAAGGATAGTTAGATTGGTTGATAGCCCAAACATGCCAGAAGGAGAATGTATAATAAAGATAAGTGAAGAAGGAATAAGTGATTAGCCTATTGAAAAATTGCAATTGGCATTGTTTATTTTCTCAAGTAGAAGAAGCTCTTCTTCTGAAAGGTTTTCAAATTTTAAATTCAGCAAGATTGCTTTACATTTTATTTCGTTTGTTGCATCTTTGATTTCATTTTCTATTCTCAAGCGTGTTTGAATTAAATTTAGATACAAAGCTAACAAAAATGAAAGAAAAATAAAAAGTGGAATTAAATCAACAAGTGCTTTCATTTTTTCACCTTATACCTATTTGAATACATGCTAAAGAATGATTTAGAAAGAAACAGAAGTTTCCAAAGCTTCTTGAAAAATTTCCAAAAGAAAATGTGTTGTTTCTAAAACTTATGCTAATATAGCTTATATTAAGATTGCTTGCAATTTGTTCAATCTCTGAGCTGTTGATCTCTTTTGCTTTAAGAAAAGCTTGTGTAGTCTCAAATTCTTTTATCGCTAATCTAAGCTGTGAAAAATCTATTGTTGGAATTGGCTGGAGTATAAATGCTAGAAATAAAATGACAAAGAAAAGAAACAAAAGCTGCTCATACATCCTATCACATTTATTAATTTACATAAAGCTCAAGATTCCTAACAAAAAATTGGATTTGTGGAAGTGAAGCTATGCTTGCAAGCACTTTAAAATAAAGTTCATCTTTGCATTTTAGCATCGATGATGAAACATTGCAATTTGTTTGAATTGCTGGTGAAAGAACAAGAGCTTTTGAAGCATTATTGAAAAGATTTATTGCGTTCTTTATTTCATAATCAGAAGAAATATGCTTTCCATTTATCGAATCTGCAATAACTTTTAGGTTTTGAAATGCTGATTGATAAAGGGGAAGATTGTCTTTTTGGATAAGCTTTGTTAAGGAAAAATTATCGAGGGCAATTGCATCGATTTTAATCGAAGAAGAGATATTTTTTATTGTTGCATTTCCGACTTCATTTTTATCCTGAAAAACTTTTGTTTGATTTTTGTTTAAAAAGTTCATATTGTAGAGCTTATCTTTTGTTAAAATTGAAATGTTCAAAGAATAATTAAAAGTTCTTGAGGTTAGATTGTATTCGTTTGCAACTGGAATCAAATAAATACAATAGAGATAATCTATTCCATAACCATGGTCATAGCATTCTTGTGAAAAGATCGTGTAGCTCCATTTTACATCTTTATTGCATTTTGTCCAAGGAACACCATTTACATAAACAGTACATTCTTTTGTGTAGTAAACTTTATATATTTGCATTGGTTTTGAGAAGTTAAAAATTGTTTGTGAATTTTGAGAGAATAAAACATTCGTTGAATTTGCTGTTGATATTAAGCTTGAGTAATCAAAAACTTTTGAACCATTAAAGAGAAATGCTTTTAATGAAAGATTGTAAATTCCCATTGGAAGATAAAAATCTTTTTTTACATTAAATATTCCAGAAAATGAAACATTTTGAAGAGTAAATTTTTGATTTGCAAGCTGCAACTCAAGAATCGGAATAAACATTTTATTTGAAAAAAGTAGAATGTTTGCACTTATTCCATTTCCAAAACCATTTGAAAAATCTGCAACGCTTATTTTATAATTTGGAGCAACCTTGACTTTTTTGTTTATTGTTTGGTTGTTTATTTTTATTGAAACATTATAACTTCCTGGGTAAATAGGAGTAAATGGTATTGGTATAATCTTGCTTCCCAAAACTTCAAAATTCGAATTATAGCTAAGATTTAAAAGCTTACTGCTGTTTATTTTTAAGCTAATGCTTTTTGGCTCATTTGAAAAAATATAAGCATATGCTAAGCTATTTTGAAAAGTTGAAGAATTTGGAATCTGGAAAGAAAAATCAAAATAAAAAGAAGAATTTTGTGTTCTATTTGCTTCTGCTATATTTACTTGCAAGTTTTTGAAGCTTTTTATCGATGAGCTAGTAAAGTAAAAAGAGCTAAGAATCAAAAATCCAACTATAGAAAGCACAGCTAAGAACTCAAAAGCTGTTTGGATTTTCATTTTCCCACTAAAGCAAGAAACTCTTTTGAATTAAGCTCAACAAAATTCTTTAGAGCTTCATTAGCGATTTGTAGCACTTCTGCTTCTTTTAAAAGGTAAGAGTAGCAAAAAACAAGCAAAGAAAATGCAATAAAAGAAATTAAAATTTCTATTTTCATTTTATCAACTTGATAAACAAAATAAAAAATATTGCAACTATTGCTTCAAAAATAAATGTTGAAAGAAAATCTATCAAGAGCTGAGCTTTGATAAAATCACCTTTCCAAAATTTATTTTTATTAAATAACTTGAGTTTTCTGAAGTGAATGAAAAAGTTGTGTTGCAGTATGTTGGAAATACATAGCTATAGTTTCTATAAGAGATATAAAGGCTCGAATCTTTTGCAAAAATCTTTGTAGAATTTAGCAAGTTTATTTTGAGCTGTGCTGATGAATCGCAATATGAAGAAATAAACTGTGAAATTTTTGAACCGATCAATGTTACATAATAATTTGCATAAGCACTAGAAATATTGCTTTTTGCTTTTAAAAGAATTGGAATAGAAGCTAGAAATAAAAATGAAAAAAATAAAAGAGAAGAAATAAATTCTAGAGTCGATTGAAGCTTCATTTAAACCATCGTTAAATTCTTCAAAGCTTCAGCAATTTTTGATGCTGTATCTACACTGCTTACGCTAGCCTTGAGCTTTATCGCCATTGCTATGGCTGCTACAACCAATGTGCTGGCAATTGCCAGCATCACAAGGTATTCTACAGAACTTTGCAATTTTTTCATAAAACCACCCTTAGCATAAATGAACTTATGAAGAAAACAAAAATGCTTACAAAAGGAAGAAATCTTTGATTTTGGAAAACCCCATCTATTATTGAAGAAATAAAAAGGTAAAAGATTGCTACAAACTTTAAAACATCTTCTACATTTGAAAGCATTGAAAATGAGTAGATTATTATGCTACAAAAAATTGGAAAAATAAATGAGCTTGAAGCGATTGTTGTAAACCTAAGAATTCCGAGCTTTCTTTCAAATTCTATTTCGAGCTTTCTTTTTGCAGAAAGCTGTTCAGCAATTCTAAGTAATGCTTTTTGTATTCTTGCTCCTGTTCGAAGGGAATGAGCTATAAGCAAAAATGCTTCTCCTTCTTCATCTTTCCTTTTGATAAGCTTTGAGAAAGCTTTTTCTGCTTCTTCTCCAGAAAGAAAAGAAAGATAAGCTTTTCTAAGATCTTTTGAAAAGCTGTAATTCTTTAAAGTTTCTTTTTCTAAGCCTTCTTTCAAATTTTCATAAGAAGCAAGAGAGATTAAAAAGTTCTCAAGTTCATCAATCTTTTTCATTTGCTCACATAAAGAAAGATTTTTAAGAATGGAAACAAAAGTCCAAATATTAAGAAAAGTGAAAAGAATTCAAGCTTAAAGCCAAGAAGAACATTGAATTCAACAAAAATAAAAAGAAGTAAAAATGGAATTATGCCAGTTAATGAAAGGTTTATAGTTGTTAATTTTGTTTGCCTGTTTATTTCTTTTTCCTCTTCAAGTTCTATTTCCCTTTTTAAATTTTCATAAAATTTTTCAAGAGAATCCTTTCTTAGATAATAATAAACACCAAGCCTCCTTAGAGTTTTGCTTTTTTCATTTTTTGTTGCATAAACAAAAGCTTCTTCAATTCCAAGGGTTTTTTCAAGGTTTCTTATTTTCTCAAAAAATTCTTTTGGTTCACCTTTATAGCTAAGAACAAGATTTCTAAACGAAAAGCCAGCTTCCAACCCAGAAATTAAATAAGAAACAAAAGAAAGAACATCTCTTTTTATTTTCTTTTCTTTTTCTTCTTCAACTTTTCTTTTATAAATCTTAGCAAGTAGTAAGAATTCAATCAAAATAAAACAAAAAACAATAAAGTATTGCATTTTATCACAAAGCTGAAGCCCTTTTATAGAGCTCTTTAATTGCAAACTTTCTTCCTGTTTTGAAAATACTCGAATAAGCCTTTATGACCTTTGAATCGATTGAAACATTGTTTAGATTAACTTCTTCTATTTTTGAATTGTACTCTTCTATTCTTGAAATCCTTCTTTTTTCATTCAAGTAAACTCCAACATCTAGCAATCGAATTAAGCTTTTTTCAACTTCCATTGGTTTTGAGCTTAGTCTATTAAGAATTGCTCCTGGCTCATCGTTCGAATGAAGAGTAGTAATAAATGGAATTCCAAGAGCTGCTGCTGAAAAAACTTCTTTTGCTTCTTTTCCTCTTATCTCACCAACAACAAGTCTTTGTGGCCTTAAACGAAGTGCATTTATTATTTGGTCTATTAGCTCTTTTTGTTTCTCTTTCCTTGACTGAAGAGAAAGAAAGGAGTAATCTCCATTCTTTTTTATTTCATTTATCTCCTCTTCTATGCAAACAATCTTTTCACTCTTTATAAACTTCAAAATAGCATTTAGAAGTGTTGTCTTTCCACTTGCTGGAGGTCCAGCAATAACGATGTTTAGCTTTGCATCAAGAGCCATAGAAAGATAAGCGAGTGCTTCTTTGCTTATTCCATTTTTTGCTAAAATTTTTGGGTCTGGTGTTATAACATTAAGAACACGAATGCTGAAAGCAATCCCATTTGTTGCAAGAGGTGAAAGTTGTGCATGAATCCTAAACCTAGAAAGCTGGGAATCAACAACAGGACAGAAATCGCTAAGCTCTTTATCATTTTCTTTTAGCAAAGAGTTGATCACAGCTTTTGCAGAATCTAAGCTTCTAAAATAAATGTTTGTTTTGCACCTTCCAAGAAGCGAATGATAAACATAAATGTTTTCATCTATTGAATTTAGCTCAATTTCTTCTATTCCCTCTTTTGAAAGAAGCTCAATAGCACTTAGCCCTAAAGTATCAATAGCAACAATTTCAGCAATCTTTTCATTTTTTGTTATTTCGAGAGCCAGCTTTTTTGCAATTTCTTTATTTGGTTGAATGTTTGCATTAGAAATCTTTTCTACAACATAGCCTTTTGCTTTTGCAGCGATTTCTTGCTCTTCTTTATTTAAGCTATTTTTATAGTAAAGCATGTTTTCGCTTCCTTTTAGAAGAGCAAAGTCTCCAATGTTTTTTACAAATTCCCCTTCTGGAGGAGAAAAACAAATATTTAAAGGTATACTTTCAAACTTCTCTTCC
>Ga0315298_1005662_pt1 | contig 17551 bp, 19 predicted proteins | sample WHS_1_MG_FD_203077 | JGI IMG/M metagenome (GOLD analysis project Ga0315298, IMG submission 203077) | Extremophilic microbial mat communities from Washburn Hot Springs, YNP, Wyoming, USA - WHS_1_MG | ecosystem: Environmental > Aquatic > Thermal springs > Hot (42-90C) | place: USA: Wyoming...
AAAAAAATGCAAAATATTGTAAAACAATTACCTGCCTACATTTCAGAGAAGCCCTCAGGCCCACTATCCCCCGTAAAATCAGCCAGTTACGAAGATTTACGCACCAAAAACATCTGGAACTTCCGTTTTAACTTGCCGGTGTTGGTTTGCAGCACGTTTTTTAACAGCACATCGCCCCTGGCGCCGCGTTGCGGATAGACATCTGGCTCCCGAACGAACCCAGCAAGTTTTTCGATCACAAACCAGTTTGTTAAGGGTTGATTAACCAGCATTTTGGCAAAGTCCCATTGCGTTGTTGGCACCGGCGTATGTCCTCGATGGTAAACTTGCCCTGGCGAATTTTTGACTCGAATCTGGCAACCTCATCCGGGAAAACGCCCGGTTTAAGTGAGACCTTGACAGCCTGGCGGGTCGAAAACCTGTACAGAATGAACTCGTTGGCGAGGTGTGGGGCGATTTTTTGCGTACCGAATCGAGTCCTCCCGCCGGTCAGGTACGCAACAACATCACCGTAACACGGCGAATTGTTCGAGATTCCGCCTGTATCAGTCCGGTCAATGATTCCGTCCGGATAAAGTTCTTTCAAACCCACGGCAAGCGCACACGCAGCGGTGACAAGGCCGTCACATGCGTGGCCATGACACTTGATAATGTCTTTGAGCATGATACTCATGGCGCGGCATAGATTAACCACAGGCCTGCGAGCATAACCAGTATGCCGCAGATGATTTTAAGCACGGTTACGGCTTTTGACCGCTCGTTCCATTTGAGCCAGCGCTCGACCAGCTCGGTAAACGTGCCTGCTGCGACAATCACGCTGCAATGTCCGACGCCGTAGGCCAGTAGAAGCAGTGCGCCGTAGAGGAAGTTTGTCGCCGCCAGTTTGAAGGTGACTGCCAACATCGGCGCCATGTAGGCGAATGTGCACGGGCCGAGTGCTATCCCAAACACCAGGCCGAGAATGAACGCGGCCAACAGTCCCTTGCGCTTCATGTCAACCTGGCCCGGGCCCGACCAGGGCATTGGAACCACCCCCACCAGATACAAGCCGACGAGAAAAAACACAATCGCGACAAAGTAATTCCCGTACCGCCCCACGTCACCCATCATCCAGCCTACTGCAGCCGTAACGGCACCAATGGCTGCAATGGTGATGAGAATACCCACGGCAAACAGCGTCGCGGTCCAAAACGCACGCTTTACTGTTACCTGGCCTTGGGCGGTAATAAATCCCACGATAAGCGGTATGCTGGCCAGATGACACGGGCTGAGCAGGATGCTCAGCACACCCCACACGAACGACGCGCCCAGGGCAATCATCGGCGTGCCTTCGACCGCGCGGCTCAGGGTGGTGAAGAGCTGTTCCATTACGAGCCTCCTTCTCGAAGGTCGTTGGCAAAATACCGCTGGCAATAATGATAAGGATGTCGCTCTTTGAATCTGCCTAGGTTATCCAGAACGGTCACGAGGCGACAAGTTTCCGTGCCGCCGTTCTTCGGGCCGCGCAATCCCCGCCCGACCATCTGCATGTAACGCACGGGACTGAAGACCTGCCGGGCGATGAGGATCATGTCGGTTTTGGGCGCGTCAAAGCCTGTGCTCAAGACGGTGTGATTGCAGAGCACGCGGATTTCACCACGCTGAAAGCGCTCAAGGAAGTAGCGACGCGCGGCCGTCGCCGTATTTCCGCTCACCGCGGCAGCCGGAATCTGTTCGAGATTGAGCCGCGCGGCCATTTCCTCGGCATGGAGAACGGAGTTGGCGAAGAAGAGGATTGATTTCTCCTGGGCTGTCTTGATCCGTTCAACCAGAAGCTTGTTTCGTTGCTCGTTGCCAGCGAGCAATTGGTTTAACTCTTCAAGCCGGTTTTCAAAATCAATCCCCTCGCCTTTGTCCAACAGTGAGACAAGCATTTCGAGGAGATCAGCAGGCACTTCCACGCCGGATTGGAGCGGTTCTGCTTCGATTCTGGCCAGAACGCCCTGATCCAGCAACTTCCTGTGCAAGTGCTCCTGATCCGCAGGCAGCCAGCGGCGGTCGAAACGGCTGGCGAGGCGTTGGCTTTCCTCATCATCGGTTCGGAACGGTGTGGCGCTCAGCCCAAGAATCGGCGGCTCGTCTTTCGGGGGTTGTCCCGGTCTGGGGGCTTCGGCGTCGAGCCAGCGAAGCAGATTCGTGTAACTCGGCGTGATGGCATGGTGGCACTCGTCCACCACGACCAAGCCGGGCTTTTGCAGCCATTCCAAAGTGCCCGCACCCATCCGGCTGTTGAGGGTTTGGATGGAGGCGACGACCACGATGGGTTTCCCAGGTTCAGGTGGAGATGGGTTGGGGTTGCCACCCCAAAGCCGGACGATTCGCAGGTTTGTCCCCTTCGCCCCGAGATTGATCCAGACCTGGCGAAATGCCTGAACCGCTTGTTCGCAGAGTTCGTCGGTCTGCGCAATCCACAGCACGCTGCGTGGTCCGTGCTCTGGTCCCAGCACCAAACGAACGGCCGCTTCGACCGTCACCCGTGTCTTACCAGCACCGGTTGGAAGGCTGACAACGGCACGGCGACGCCCCGGAGCGGCATCGAGCAGCTCTTCGATGCCGTGCAAAACCTCCTGTTGGAAATCGTGAAGCGGCGGCAAATCAATCGGGCCGCTGATGACCTCTTCCGGTTCGCGCCGACTCTCGGCGGAGGCTGCAAATTCTTCTGGAAAACCGAGGCTGGCGACGAACTCGCGGGCTTCCGATGTATTCCAGCGAGATGGCGGTTTCAGCCCTTCCGCTTCGAGGGTGTCCTTCAACTCCACCAGAGTCGCCGGCCCAAGGTGCGCCAGGACAAGCTCGGCGAGTTGGAGCGGGGAGCACTGTTGAACGAAATCCATGTTCGCCAGATGCCCGAGAACTTGCCGGAGCGGCTCGGGCCTGTTGCCCACGGCCAAAAGCAAACGTTTCGGCAATGTCTTTCCCTGTGCCACCTTTGCGCGCAGCGCCTCAACCTGTGCATCCCCGAGGATGCGCAACGCGTCTTCTGGGGCACATTTCAGCCAGCCGGCTGGGGCAATTTCATCCAACAAGCGCTTGAGCTTGTCGGCCCGGGACAGCGCCGTCAGTTGCCCCCAATCGAGCAACAGTTTGCTTTCCCACATCAGGCACGGAACAGGCTCGGCTTGGCCGGCAATGTTGAGCTTCAACCCCGCCACCGGCTGGCAGCGGGCGCTGTCCTCGGCCTCCGGCCGCATGACCTCGCCCAACTCGGGCACGGTAGCGACCAGCAAATCCTCCGGCCCGGTTTGTTCCGTCCACTGCGGCGACATGAGGCTTGCCAGGTTTTTCGCCCCCTTCTTCAGCCACAGTTGCAGGGCGTGATCGTCCAGCGTGACCACAACGCGACCATTCGTGCGCGCACGGCGAGCGAGGTCAGGCGACCCGGTAACGAAAACTTTGGACAAATGAATCAGGCCTTCAGAGGCGGGAAGCGTGTCAGGAACAACGCCGTCCTTGGCCGCGCCTGCCCAGAGTTCCCGCAACGAGTCGTCAGCGAGGGCCGTTGGCGTCACCAGCAGTTTGATGAGCGCTCGCCACAAGGCATGAATGTCGTCTGGCGAAGGTTCGACCTTCGGGATCGCGCCATCGAGCTTTTCCAGAGCAGGCTGAAGTTGTTGCCAGTTCGGCAACTTTGCCAGCGCTGGCTCATTACGTTTGGCCACGATGGCCGCAAGCCGAACCGTTTCGTTCCCGACCTGCATAAAACCGTGTTTGAGCAAGAACCACGGAAGTGGATGGGACACCTTGATGTCCGGGTATCGGGTAGTTGAATGTCCAAAAGTAACCTCCCGGGAAAATTCTCCCTTTTCAAGCTCGGCGAGAAAGCGGTCTGAAAGTTTTGCATTGGGAAAACCATGCAGGTGGGGCAAAAAGCGCCAGCCTTTCGGTAACTCGATCCGGCGGGGGTTCAAAAGATCGTAACGCGGGCTGCTAGAGACGTGTTCCCAATAATGCCGCCTCCAATGCTGCAGCCAGTCGCCCAATCCCTCGAAGCTGCTGACGTAATCCACGCCTTCGGGGAATTCGCACACACCCAAAGCCTGCAACACCGGGTCATCGTCCCGGTGAACAGTCGGATCAATCAGCACTTTCTGGTTCTCCGAAGGGTCGTCGGCGCTTACGAGTGCGCCCGGCAAGAGAACGTTTTCAGCCAAGACCCAGTTGCCGTCGCGCCGTCGCACGCGAATGCGCGAGGCGTTGTGGGAAGCAAATTGCTGACGCACGTTCTCAGGCGCAGCGCGCAGCATGTCCCAATACTTACGCCACTGTTCATCCGATGGCATTTCCCCTGACTTCTGTCCTGGCAGCGATTCGCTCAACACCATCTCCCACACGCTGTCGTCGAGCGGCCTGACCTTCATCACCTCCGCGAGAATCCGTCTCGCCTCCGGGTTTTCGCACAATTCACGGGCCACAGGATGCCGGCCATCTGGCACGTGCGTGCCCTCCGGCGCAAACACTGCCTGACCGGCTGTGACCAGTTGGCCCGCGTCGGTCGGGATAATCGCCAGCGTGGGCCGCACCTGATTCCATTCGGATTGATTGCAGTCATTCGCGTAAGCCTCGGCCAGCCTGAGCACTTCCAAAGCTTTATCGGGATCAGCGCTGGCCACGGCAGCGAACCAATCCTGTGGTTCGCGTTTTTGCAGATTGGGGCAGTTTGGCGGCTCTGCGCCTTCAGGCTTGAGACGCTCTGCCAGCGCGTTCAAGCGGCTGCCCCGCTGGCGATCATAGCAGGAAGGATGAACCAGGATGGATCGTTGTTCATCATTGGCGAGCGCCTGCCACTGCTTGGCAAGCTCAGCGTTGTCGCGGGGATGCCGCCACAATTCACGCGCCTGCCGCAACTTCCCGGCCGCATCTGGCACGACAGCGGTGCTCTTCAGGGCGGTCCAAAGCGCATCTACCAGCGGCGCAGCGTCTTCGTCTCTGCGCTCAAGTTGACGCGGAAAGGCGTCCAAGGGACGTCCCGGGTCTTCGGGCGTGGACAGCGACGGCAGCGTTTCGACAACGAGCCTGGCCGCCTCGCGCATCAGGGCGGTATTCCATTCACCGCCGATAATTGCGTTGCGGTCGCTGTTCAGTTTCCAGGGCGCATTCAGAATGCCGGGCAAATAGGTTGGCGTATGGGTGGGGAAAAACGCCCAGAAACGCCCGGCTTCCTCACGCTTGCCTTCAAGCGGGATTGCCCAGGCCACGGGCACGGATTGGCGTGCGTGGATGTGCGTGGCATCAGCACGCGCCCGTTCATCGGTAATGGCGACTTCTCGGGAAACGACACGCCACCGTGATTGTTCCTCCCCGCTATGAAGGAAGCGCTCTTTCCCACGGGTTTCCACACGCAATTCCCGAAACTTTCCAGTGCCGTTATCCAGATGCAGCAGCAAATGCACCGGCAAAAACAGCAGAAATTCTGCAGGGAAAGATTCGATCTCTTGGCGAAGTCGTTCCTCAAATCCCTCTGTTTTAACCTCAGCCCGCACTATGGTCTCGGCCCACGTCAGATCATCCAACACGGGGTCAGCCGCGCGCTCCGATTCTTCCAACGGCCAGGCCAGTCGCAGGCCGGGCGCGTGCTCTACACCGAACTTTTCCTGCAACTCCCGCCGACATCGCTCCGGATCAAAGCGGACAGCCCCATTCGACTTGGTGAACAAATCAATCCGCCCACCAAGCCGGATCAGCGATTTGAAGCCGAGACCGAACCGGCCAATCTGATTCCCGCGCTTTGGAGAGGAGTGCGAACTCAGCAAAGCATCAAGACCTTCCACGCTCAGGGGTGCACCCGTATTGGCAACGTAGAGCCGCGAATCGCGAAGGATCACGTGGACGCGATTGTCTGCTGGCGGAGCATCGCCCTGCTCCCACGCCTCCAGAATCGCATCTGCTCCGTTTTGGACCAACTCCATCACCTGCCGATAGCCATAGCCGCCAGCGAGCACCACCTGCTCGATCCCGTAATGCTCCCGCAGGAGGGCCGGTCGGGCTTCATAGGCCCTCAGCGTGCTGTCGTGGAGTTGTTTGACAATTTCGTTCATGAATCGGAATTGGTGTAAATAGATTACCCAAGCTACGAAGCGGTTTCAACAGTTTAGACAGCGCAATGGCCTGCCGTGGCCTTTCTCCGCCGACTGCCGTCTCGCAATTTAATACGGGCTCGATTCCCAGGAAATGGCAAACACGAGCACGTGGCTCACGGTGGCGATGAGTTGTTCCACGCTCGCCTCTCAACCGTTCATTTTGGGGTCAGCTCCACGCCCAGTTCGCGAAACTTGGCCAGAATGTCGTCCTTGCCGATGAAGCCGACGTGGCGCGCCCGCTCGCGTCCCTCGGCGTCGTAAAAAATTTGCGTGGGGATCATCTGGATGCCGTAGCGCTGGCCGGCCTCGGGGTTTTTCCACACGTCAATGAACTCGACCTCGAGCCGGCCGGCATATTCGCGCTTCAGCTCTTCAAGAATCGGCGCCATCATCTTGCACGGAATGCATTTGTCGGCACCTAAATCAAGGAGCTTGGGCAGTTTGGTCGAGATGGTTCCTGGTGGCGCTGCCGTGGCCAAATTGTCGGAGGCATTGCTGACGGCTGTAGTCAGGGCAATCTGCCCCGATGTGACATTGCCGGAAGCAGACCTTGTATTGCTTTTTTGCTTAAACGCAACCGCAGCGATGACTGCCACGGCCAACGCTGCAACAATTACGAGTTTGATGTGCGTTTTCATGGCTTGATGAATAACCGTTTATGTCGAACCAGTACCAATAGAGCGTTAAAGATCACCTCATTTACGGTCAGGCACGACTGGCGCCCCTCCGCAACAGCAACAACCGCCCGGCTGCGTTGGTCCGGAGCCACCGCCAGCCGCCCGAACCAATTGCTGGACGTTACCCAGGCAACAAGTGCCTTGCGGATTCTTGCGTTCGCAGTCGTTCAATCCTTTGGCGCACTTTGCTTTGATGTCCTCTAAAATGCTGGATCCCCCATGCGGACGGACTTCGCTTTCGACGGCTTTGACAGTGTAGCCGAAACAATAACAAACCAGCCGTTTAGGGTCGGTGCTCTTTTGAAAAACGCTCACCCGTACTGCATACTGGCAGATCGTCTCGCCGGTTATGTTATTGAAATACACAACCTCGCAATTCGGCGTGGGACAAAAACTGTACGAGCTGGCTTCCTTCAGGACTGCCAACACCTCAGGCAGCACCATGGCCCGGACCGTCTTCACAGGCACGGGCCTGCCCGGCTGATGGCAGCGGGGACAAACGCAGTTTATATCCGCTGCTTGGTAAACGGGCTTGTTCATTTTGTGATTTACCGTCATGGTCTGATCTTCTGGTAAACAGCCGGCAGGCGCGTGCGGTACAGCTCGGTCACTTGCGTTTCCATCTCAGCCAGCGGCTTGACCGGGACCAGGTCCATGACCTCGGCCGGCGTGAGGCCGGATTCCAGCAAGGTGCGCGTGCCGCCGCAGACCATGCGCTTGAGCGCCGGCGTGATCTCGGCCTCGCTCAGGCCGAAGCCGGCGGCAACCTCGCGCAGGGCCTGCAATTGAAACCACAGGTAGGTCGGCCCCATGGCGGTGAGCACGGCGTAGGCTTCGAGTTTTTCCTCGGCGACTTCGGGACAATCGCCCAGCCGTTCGAGCAGGCTCTTGAGGTCCGACCGGTCCGACGCCGTCAGGGCAGGTGCAAAGCTCACCGGGTTGTAGCCCTGGCCGATGAGTGACGGCGCGTTGGGGATCACCCGCGCAATGCGCGCAAACCCGCCGAGCAGTTCCGTTAGCTTCGCCACGGTGAACTTAGGCGCGAGTGACACGACGATCGCGTCGGGTTTGAGCGCGCCTTTGATGCCGCCGCAGACCTCCGCCATCACGGGCGGGTGCACAGCCAGAAAGACAATGTCCTGCGCGGCTGCTGTGGCAGAGCCGGCGGTGGTTTCGATGCGCGGGAAGCGAGCCTTGAGCCTGGCCAACGCGTCCGCGTGGCAGTCGCTGACGACGATCCTGGCAGGCAATTTGCCGGCCCGGTGCCAGCCTTCGAGTATGATGCGGGTGATGCGCCCACCACCGATCAAGCCGATGGATGTGCGGTGCATATTTTTCCTTTCAAGTTTTACGTCTCAAGGATCGCGCGTCACTTTCCGGCCTTCTCCGCCTCTGCCGCCTGGCTCAAGAGCGTTTTGAGTTCCGCCACACTGGGCACTTTGCCGACGACCTTGACGGTGCCGTTAATGGCCAGTGCGGGCGTCATCATCACGCCCAAGGCCATGATTTGTTTCAGGTCGGTGACCTTGATGAGTTCGTATTGCAGGCCAAGCTCTTTGGCGGCCTGCTCGACAAATTGCGCCAGTGCCTTGCACCGCGCACAGCCAGGTCCAATCACTGTCAGTTGCATAGGTCGGTCTTGGGTTTGGGTTAACGGAGCGCTCCGTAGATCATGCCCGTGATCGTGGCCATGACAATTACCAGGCCGGTGAACACGAGCATCTTTTTGGTGCCCATCACGCTCCGGAGCACGAGCATGTTGGGCAAAGAAACCGCCGGGCCGGCCAACAGCAGGGCCAGCATCGGGCCGGGCGCCATGCCCAGCTTGCCCAGCGCTTCGCAAATCGGGATTTCGGTCAAGGTGGCGAAATACCAGAAGGCGCCGACCACGCTGGCGACGAGGTTGGACTTGAGCGAATTATCGCCCACGAGCGACGCCACGTACGTCTCCGGGATCAGCGCGCTGATGAAGCCCACCACAAACACACCCCCAAAGAGCAGCGGCACCAGCAGCTTGGTGAAATCCCAAGTGTTACGCATCCATTGGCCCACTTCAGCGCGGTCCATCCAGCGCCATGTCATAAGCAACACCGCCAGGCCCATCAGTCCGGCCAAATACCACCGGGCATGATACACCGCGATGACCCAGGTCTTGGCTTCCTGGATCCCCGCCAGGTCTTTCTTGGCTAGCGTGACCTTTTCTCCGCTCCGGTGTCCAGCCCAGTCTTCCTTAAGCTGGAAGGTCATGTCGTCGCGCGTTTCCTGCAGGGCCACTGCGGCAAACTGCCCGCCGCTTGCCGTCCGCACCACCACGTCGCCCGGATTGTACCAGTCGCTGAACACCAAGAACGCCACCAGGCAGACAAAGAAAATCGTCGTCTTCCAAAGGGGCCGCTTGGGCGCTTCGGGTTCGGGCAAAGCCGCTTGGGCAGCTACCCGCTCGCCTTCCTCACGCCGGAAGATGGTGGCCATCAGCAGTCCAATGACGAATGCAAAGGCCACTGCGCCAATTGCCCGCCACAGCCCGATCGAAAAGCCCAGCACACGTGCTGTCAGGAAAATGGCCAGAATGTTGATCGCCGGCCCGGAGTAGAGAAACGCGCTGGCCGGTCCCAGCCCGGCGCCCAAGCGGTAGATGCCTGCAAACACCGGCAGCACACTGCACGAGCAGACCGCCAGAATGCCGCCCGACACCGACGCCACGCTGTAGGCAGTGAGCTTGTTCGAGTTCGGCCCCAAATACCGCATCACTGAGGCCTGCGATAGGAACGTGATGACCGCTCCGGCGATGAACAGGGCCGGCACCACGCAGGCCAGCGTGTGATTGCGAGCATACCATTGGAGCAGCCTGAAGGCTTCCTGAATGGCAGCCGTGACCTTGGGATTGGACAACGGCAGGTAGTAGGCCAACAGAAACACGCCCACCATCCAGGCAAACGTTTTCCATTCGCCACTGAGGCGATTCCATCCAGTTGCGAAAGTTCCGGCAGTCATGGGTGAAGGTTGGGTTGGTTTATTGGCTAGTTTCCAAAACGGCTAAACATTGGCAGCGACAAAGGCCTTACTGACCGCTCGCTGCGGCTGATTCCAGCGTGCGGCTGCGGACCTCCGCGACGCACTGGAAAAAGTTCATCACGCACGGCGCCTTGAGCCGATAAAATACCTGCACGCCGCGCTTTTCATCCTCGACGATGCCAGCCTCGCGCAGCAGGGCGAGGTGACGCGACACCGTCGGCATGCCCGCTCCGACAAGCTCGGCCAGCTCACAAACGCACCGTTCGCCGCGTGAAAGCTCCTCGACCATGAGGAGCCGGGACGGGTGGGCTAGCGCCTTGAGCACCCGCGCCTGGGCCTTGTAACGAGCCATTGTTTGTTTATCAGCAACCATGACGGCGCAAAAGTTAGCTAATTAGCGAAATATGTCAAGCCCACGTTTCCATACTGTCTGCATCTGTCGAAAAAGTCGAATGATGAGGTGATTTCAAATGGACGGAAGGTGCAGAGAATCCTCGCTCGATTCACTGCAGGCGCATACGATCCAAGTGTCGGCTTTACAGATCGAAGATTACAATAATTTCGCAGCGTGTTTTACCACCGCTTAATTGCCGGGCCGGTCTAGCGGTTGCGGACCCAGTTTCCAGCCCTGCTTGTGACCGGTCCACGACAGTCCCGGCAAAACAACTTTCGTGCGGCACGAGGCGGCTGATACGGCTTATGTATCATTTGATGACCCGCTACAGCGGCAGTTTGCTGCTGCGGACCCGAACGGTTTTCTGGATCAGTTCCGCGACCGGCCGGTCGTGCTGGACGAAGTGCAGTATGTGTCCGGGTGGCTTTCGTATCTGAAGTTGCATATTGATTCCTAGCGAGCCTGGAACGGCCGTTTTCTCATGAGCGGCTCGCAGCAGTTTCAAGTGATGAAGCACGTGAGCGACTCGCTTGCTGGTCGCGTTGTCCTTTTGGAGCTTTTTCCATTTGCCCACGCAAAGATTGTAGAACACCAAACGCTTAGCCTGCCGGAGTTGATCTAGCATGTGGTATACCCTTTTGTGGTGTTGCGCCGGGAAAGCCGCCAGGCGCGGTTGAGTGGTCGTCTACAGGCCTGCGGCTAGCGCGACTTGCGCCAGTTGCAGCCAGTGAAAGACCTGCGCGCATTCGAGCTGTTCCTCAGGTTGTGCGCCGCACAACATGCACAGGAACTGAACCTTGCCGACCTGAGCCGCCAGGTTGGGGTGAGCCACCCCACTGCAGAGCCTGGCTGTCGTTGCTGGAAGCATCGTATCTCATCTGGTTGCTGCTGCTGTATTACCGCAATCTCGGCAAGCGCCTCGTCAAAACGCCCAAGCTCTACATCGTTGATCCGGCCTGGCTGCGCATCTGACCCGCCAGCCGGATGTGTCCGCGCTGACGTATGAAGCAATGGGCGGCGCATTTTTCGAGGGTTGGGCGGTAATGGAAGCGGTCAAAACGTTTGCCGCGTGCGGCCGCGCCGCCCTGCTCTCTATTTCTGGCGGTCGAATGGCGGGCTTGAAGTGGATTTGCTGGTGGAAACCGGCGGGCGCGTTCATTTGGTCAAGATCAAACTGACCTCAACCCCGTTGCCCGGTCATACAAATGGTCTGGCGTGGCTGCGGCAACGTTTTGGCGAAAAGTTATGTGGCGCGTGTCTCCTTGTCTGGAATGTCGAAACTGTCACCGCCATCCCAAATAGCGTGCCTGCATTGCCATGGCGAAATTTCACTCAATGGCTGCAGGATATGGTAAAGTAGCTCTTTGCCACGGGCCTCCGGCGCGCGGGCGATCTTCTCGGCCCCCTCCGCGCCATCCTTGCTTTTCCTGATGGGAAACCCGTGTGCCAACTCTGCTTCAAGTGCAGTGACCCGGAGCGATTCAGCCGCTTCGACGATGCCCATTTTAATTTTGAAAGCGCAGCAAAACAATTCTGGCACACGCCACCAATATAACGGATTGGTTTTTGCCGAAAAACGCATTGCCAAGTCGTTTTTACTTGATAAAACGCCTTATCCCGAAAAACCGAACTGAATGGGGAGCGCACCCCGCGTGCAGTTTTGTGCGCCCTCGCGCAAAACACAGTCACGCAGATTTGTCCCCGGCTTGAGCCGCAGGCCGCGCACATAATGGGCTGGACGCGAGCCGCGTCCAGCGACACTCGATGGCGCTCGGGCTCCCGGGCGCCCCACTTAGCGCAGACTTCCTGTCTGCCGGGTCGCGGGTTTCTAACCCGCACCGCCTCCGCAATGCCAAGGCCTGCCGATGGTAAATCTGCGATACTTGCCCCGTGGAGTAGGCACTAAAGTTTATCCCAGGCAGCCCTGCAGACAAATACTCCACGGGGCGAGCAGGTTGAAAACCAGCGCTACCGACCGGCGACTCCGGCACCAGGGTGGCTCCGGCAAGATGCACGCCCCGTGTTCCCCCAAGTGCGGGATTTTCGGGCTTATGTATCAGCGATAGCCGGCCGCGAATGAGAGTGAGAGTTTCTTCCAATTCTGGTCGGGGCTTGGAAATCCTGCTGGGGACGGACTGCCTGGCAAATCTGGAAGAATGGCTTTAGAGCGGCCGTTTCAAGTGGCAATTGAGAATCTCAGCGAGTCTCGTCCAGCGCGCGCTTTGGCTTGGTCGCGCCGGCCGGCGGCGGAGGTCTTGAACACACGCCGATTTTCCTCGTGCACCCACCGGACCACCTCTCATCTGCTCCACCTCGTGGCCGGTCGCCTTGGCCGGATCGTCAAACGGCCAATGATGCCGATTGAGCTGACCCGGAAACACCGGACAAGCAGCATCGGCAGCCGCACATACCGTAATCACAGTTTCCACGGGCCGCTCCAAGAATTCGTTCAAGTTCTTCGAGCGGTAGCCTGACATGTCAATGCCGATCTCGACCATTGCCTGGACGGCCAGGGGATGGACGAAACCGGCCGGATTCGACCCGGCGCTGTGCACCTCCAGCGAGTCGCCGGCCGCGGCGCACAAGATGCCCTCGGCCATTTGGCTGCGACACGAGTTACCGGTGCAGAGAATTAGAACCAGCGGGCGCGAGGCTGTTGATTTTTCGAATTCGGATTTCATGCCGTCGTTCGTAGTTCAACGTTCAGGTTGTCATGACAAACATCTTCAGGCTCGGCTCTCAGCGGACAGGCTAAAGCCTGAACTACGAACCCAAAGACGGTTTGGCCATCAGTCTTGCCTGATACCGGCTGCGTGTGGCATTGCAGATTTTGCAGACCGAGAGCATCACGGGCACTTCCACCAGTACGCCTACCACACAGGCCAGCGCCGCTGGCGATCCGGGGCCGAACAGGGTGATGGCCACGGCCACGGCCAGCTCGAAAAAGTTGCTCGCGCCGATGAGCGCGCCGGGCGACGCCACGTTGTGCGGCACTTTCAACAGCCACATCAACCCGTAAGCCAGGCTCGAATTGAAATAGACCTGCACCAGAATCGGCACGGCCAGCAGGATGACGGCGAACCACTTGCTCGTCAGGTTCTCGGCCTGGAAGGCGAAGATCAGCACCAGTGTGGCTAGCAACGCCACCACGGTCACCGGATGGAACTTGGGCAGGAAAACCTTCTCGAACCATTCCGTGCCGCGCGTTTTGAGCAGGCTGGTGCGCGTCAGCCAGCCCGCCGCCAGCGGGATGACGATGAAGACCACGACCGATGTGATGAGTACCTTTGAGGGTACCACCACGTTGGCCACGCCGCACAGGAACATGACGATGGGCGCGAAGGCGAACAGCATGATCAGGTCGTTCAGTGCCACCTGCACCAGCGTGTAAGCGGGGTCGCCGTCGGTCAGGTAGCTCCACACAAACACCATCGCCGTGCAGGGCGCAGCGGCCAGGATGATCAGGCCGGCGGTGTAGTTGCGGGCCGTTTCCGGGTCAATCCACCCGGCGAAGACATGCTGGAGGAACACCCAGGCGAAGAACGCCATGCTGAAGGGTTTGACCAGCCAGTTGACGAACAGCGTCACCAACAGACCCTTGGGCCGACGGGTCACGCCAGCCAGCGAGCCGAAGTCAATCTTCAGCATCATCGGGTAGATCATCAGCCAGATGAGCACGGCGATGGGGATGTTGACCTGCGAGCCTTGGCCGAATTCGAGCCGGCTCAGCGTGGCGACCGTGTCGGGCAGCAGTTTGCCCAGCGCCACGCCGACCGCCATGCAGACCAGCACCCAGAGCGAGAGGTAACGCTCGAAGAAGTTCAGGCGCTTGGGCGTCGCGCCGGAGGCCGAAGTGGTGCTCTTAACAGCGGTCGTGCTCATAGGCAGTGATTCATGAAGCGCGAAACGCGAGGCATGAAGTCGTTACGGAGAATTGCCACAGCAGCAGCAGGCGGCAGGTTTGCGCGCGGTCATTTCCAGGCTGGTGATGAAGTCGCTCGGCTTTGTGCTCGGCGGCAGATGCGCCAGGATTTCGCAAAATAGCGGATTATGCCAATCGGCCATGCTGTCCACCCAATCTGATCGCAGGTTGAGCCGGATGTCCACCAAACCGGCTTCGCGCGCCATGCGCTCGGTCTCGCTCACCAGCACCGCGCCGGCAATGCAACCGACCAGCGCCTGCACGCTCGCAACAATCGCCTCGGGCAGCGGCCGCAGCAGGGCCAGGTCGCTCACTGCCACGCGGCCGCCGGGCCTGAGCACGCGGGCGATTTCGCGCCAGACCTGCGGCTTGTCGGGGGACAGATTGATGACGCAGTTGGAGATGACCACGTCTACGCTGGCGTCGGCCACGGGCAGGTGTTCGATTTCGCCCAGCCGGAACTCGACGTTGTCCAGGCCGGTCTGCTGGCTGAACGTGACCGCGTTGCGCCGTGCTCTGGCGATCATTTCAGGTGTCATGTCCACGCCAATGGCGCGGCCGGTCGGGCCGACCTTGCGCGCGGCGATGAACACGTCGAACCCGGCGCCACTGCCGAGATCGAGCACTACCTCGCCCGGCTTGAGCGCTGCCAGCGCGTTTGGGTTGCCGCAGGACAGGCCCATGTTCGCGCCCTCAGGCAGCGCAGCCAAGTCTTCCTGCGAATAGCCGAGATGGTGGGCCAGCGTGTCCGCCGCCGCGGGGGACGCGCCACAGCAGGCCGATGGACCGCAGCACGAGCCACCTCTATGCGCGATGGCACCGTAACTCGCCCGGACTTTGTCGCGGATGCTCTCGTTCTTTTCGTCAGTCATATTTGTTTATCCAGTTTCTGGTCCCGTCTTCAGCTCGCGGTACCACGCAAAGGCAGCACCGCAAACATACCTGCAACACAATTCATCTCCTTAGGCGGCAGAGTTCCGTCGGTTCCACCTTTAAAATCTGCTGCAGCCGTTTATTATCGGCGTTGACTTGCTCGGTGTTTGCAAGGGATTTTTTGACCCAGTCTAGCGCTTCGCGAACAACAACAGATGCACTGGAATTGGCCAACCTGTAATAGACCCATCGGTCGGTCTTTCGATACTGTACAAGACCCGCCTGATACAACACTGCCAAGTGCTTTGAAACCGTAGATGGCGCCAAACCGCACAGCGCGGTTAGTTGGCATACGCACAACTCGCCTCGGCGCAATGCCAGTAGTATCCGGACCCGGGTCGGGTCGGACAATGCCCTTGTAATTGCAATAAATTGGTCGAGTTGATTCGTCATTTCGCCATGCAACGAAACGACTCTACATTGTGAACGACCGAATTGCAAAATATTTTTGCGCGGGCTGCCTGTCGGAACTGCTAGCCGGCTCGGTCAAACACGTTTCTTGTGCGTCTGCCGGGGCCGACAAATCCTCCCCAGAAAAATCCAACCGCCCACCAAAACCCGAGCTGATGCCGAGTGGGCCCGATTCGGCCCGCAGACAAAGTACACCGCCAGAAACGCACGCCACACACCACGCCAAGAAACAGATGGGAACTGACATACGCCAGCCCACTGCCATAAACCCGCTACGGTTTGCCGTTACCACGGCGTAGTGACCGGTTGCCGCCGTTGTGTTTTTGAGCAGCGCGCGCGGTGGGGTGGTAACCGGAGGCCTGACCTTCGATCAAAATTTAAAACTCATGCCGGCCTTGACCGAGAAATAGCCGTAGTTGTCAAAGACGTCATTGCTGAACCCTTCGAACGAATCTCCCAGGAAAACTGTTCCGCCAATACCGACTTCGCCAAAGACACTCAAATTTGTTTTCCGATTGATCGTTATGCCAAACCCAACGCTGCCGCCCAACCCGTGCAGGCCGTCGGACCTGACCGTATCGGCGTCCACAATAATCGGATTGCGATACCTCCAGTGTAGCAACTGGTAGCCGACATTGGCGGTTACATACGGGCTTACAAAAGTATGTGCACCACTTAGATACCTGCGATACACAAGCCCCACTGCCATTGTCCAAGTGTCCTTGGCGGCTCGGTCAGGCAGGCTTCCCGATTTCAGGTCAACAGTACCGCCACCGAGGTAAAGACCCCAAGATTCATACTCGGTCTCCAAGCAAAACGGCGCAATACTGAACAATGCAATCCCGGCTATGTCGCCACTGAACGGGATCGAATACACTCCGTCCAGTTGAACCTGCCAACCATAAGCACGCTTGTCGTAACTTACCATTGGCTCCCGATCACCTGAGCCAGTCGAGGCTGCAACAGCGACATCGGGTGCAATGCCGATCGCCGTGGTTGGTTCGTATGAACCGGTGCTGTGCAGCGGTTCGCCACCCCCACTTGCCGACGCCTCCATTGCTTTGCTCAAAGGAATGCCGCGGCTAATGCGGTATTGGCCTTCATAAACAACACAGCCGGGCAGCGCAAGCAACCCAACCAGCAACGCACACGCACGGAGAGGCAACAAGATTTTGCGCCCGAACACGCAAACTCACTAGTATTCTCGCACAGACCAGTCAAGGCCGGATTGGGTGACAGCTCGGAACTGAAGGGTAAGCCAGCCGCCCTTGCAGTCAGCACATGAACACGGCTGCCGCCCTGGCACCTTTTTCAGGTCGTTCTATCGGCACTGCACGAGCCGACCCCAAAACAAAAAAATGCTCGTATGGTAGCGAACGGCATGAGCCTGCCCATTCCGCCATTGTGCAGGATAGTACGACCTGACCATTAAATTGCGGAGCAGTAGGCGTCGTGTCCCCATCCAAAAAATGTTTGTTTGGTACCGGCGCGTGGCCTCATGCGCCTGCACCCTTGCAATTTACCAAGTTGCCCGGCGCGCGATTGTCCCGGTCGCAGAAGACCTGCGGCCACGGTGGCCGCGCGCCAGAATGCAATAACCGCCGTTATTGTAGCCGCCGTCGTGAGACGGCGGATTAAAAAGTGCCATCGGTAGCGGCTCCACGGGTGGGAAGTCAGGTGCTGGGTACGCTTAAATACTTGTGTTTCATTCCGGATATGAGCTCGGAGTTATTCCGCGCTCTTACGAGCGCGGCTACGGGGCGCGCCCCTCCAGGTCGAAAAAAGCCCATGCCACACTCGACCTACCTTGAGAGCCATGCAGCCACGGTGGCCGCGCGCCAATCTGGCCCAAAGGCGCGCGGGCGTCCACGCCCGCAGAAACAACACTGCGCTTAACACCACTATATGACCGTTCCCACTGGTCTGGCACTTCCACACCGCAAAAAAGCCCTCAAACCAATCCTAGTCACCTGCAGTCAAGGTAGTGTTTGTCAATTGTCAGTTGGAGGCGATTAAGGCGGTTTTGGGTTGATGTGGAATTGGGTTTTGGTTTTCCACCATTGGGACCAAGCTTTTGGTTGGG
>Ga0315298_1005663_pt1 | contig 17547 bp, 12 predicted proteins | sample WHS_1_MG_FD_203077 | JGI IMG/M metagenome (GOLD analysis project Ga0315298, IMG submission 203077) | Extremophilic microbial mat communities from Washburn Hot Springs, YNP, Wyoming, USA - WHS_1_MG | ecosystem: Environmental > Aquatic > Thermal springs > Hot (42-90C) | place: USA: Wyoming...
CCACCTCGCGGCCCGACACCGAGGAAATCACCACGACCGATGCCGCGCCGGATTTTTCGAGGAACGGCATCGCCGCGTTCACCGCGGTGACCGTGCCCATCATGTCGGTCTCGAATTCCGCCCGCCAGGAGGCCTCGTCCTGCCCGATCGACAGCGCCGAGACATTGGCGACGACGATGTCGATCCCGCCGAACTCCGCACCGACATCGGCGATCCAGGTCGCCAGCGCAGCATGATCCGAAACGTCCACGGCGCGGCCGGTGGCGCGCACGCCCGCGCGGCGCAGCTCCGCCACCGCGCTTTCGACCTCCTGCGCGTTGCGCGCGCAGATCGCGACATCGGCGCCTTCCTGCGCCAGCAGCTCGGCCACGGAACGGCCGATCCCCTTGGTGCCGCCGGTAATGACGGCGCGTTTGCCCTTCAGTCCGAGATCCATGTCAGCCTGTCTCCCCGTCAATATATTTCTTCAGAATGCCGGCGCCGACCGTATAGTTCGGGTCGACGAAATTGCCGAGACGCACCCGGCCGCACTGGCTCAGCATCATGTAGGCGTCCCACCGCCCGAATCCATATTCCGCCTCGAGCCAGAGGATGAGGTCGCGATAGGCGATGCGCGTCGCATCCTCCAGCGGCCGCGCGGAGCCGATCGCCATGATGAAATCCTCGCGCTCCAGCCGCGGCCATTCGAGCGTCCAGTTCTTGATCAGGTCGACGCGGATGGTGGTTTCCGAGGCATATTCCACCGCCGTGCCGCACACCTCGCCATCGCCCTGGCAGGCATGGGCATCGCCGATGAACAGCCGCGCGCCCGGCGAGCGGACCGGCAGGTAGGTGATACTGCCCGGCCCCATGTCCGGCAGGTCCATGTTGCCGCCATGCGATCCCGGCGTCAGCGAGTTGATGCTGTCGATTTCCGGCGAGGTGGAGAGCGTGCCGATATGCGGCGCATAGGGCAGCACGACGCGCGCGCTCCAGCGCACCTCCTTCTCGTTGACCGGCACCTTGCGGGTGATTTCGGGCAGCGGCGGATTCAGCGTCGCGGTGAGCGCGGTGCCGGTGAGCGCACCGAATTGCGGAATCATGCAGCAGGTGCCGTGCGGATCCTCGCCGCGCGGGCGCATCCGCTCGATATGCACGGCGATCGCGTCGCCCGGTTCCGCGCCCTCGATCATGATCGGCCCGTTCTGCGGATTGACGAAGGGCATGCGCAGGCGGCGGCTCGGCTTGTCCCGCTCGGTGCGGATCGCGCCCTCGAAGGCATCGCGCGTCTCGACCACGATGCGATCGCCCGGTTCGACTGTCAGCACGGGTTCGGAATAGGGGCCGATCGTGTAGTGATACTGGCCCTGCATTTCCTCTGTCAGCTTGTGGACACGCGGCTTGCGGGCCCAGCCGACGCCCCGCCGCGCCACGATTGAATTCGAAATCCAGTGATTGGCCCTGGCCACTTCCACCTCCATCACCAACGGAACGTGTTCACCCGCATATATGCCGGATTGCGCAAGCGATGATGCAGTGTTTGCCGCGCGGGCGCAATTGCGTTCTCCGCCTCGTGCGCCCACATCCCGCGCGTGCATTCGTACCATGACGAAACAGTTCACCGAAGGAGAAAACAATGGATCTGTCGCTCGCGGGAAAGCGCGTCCTCGTCACTGGCGGCTCGAAGGGCATCGGCTTCGCCTGCGCCGCTGCATTCATAGCCGAGGGCGCGGAGGTCGCCATCTGCTCGCGGCAGCAGGCCAATCTCGAAGCCGCCAAAGCGACGCTGCGCCTGCGCGCCGCGCTATCTGCCGACCTGACTGACGCCGCGTCAGCGGACGCGATGATTAAGGCGGCGGAAGCCGAACTCGGCCCGATCGACATTCTCGTCAACAGCGCCGGCGCGGCACGGCGCACCCCGCCCGACGAACTGACGCCGGCACATTGGCGGGCCGCGATGGACGCCAAATATTTCAGCTATATCAACGTGATCAATCCGCTGGTGAAGCGCATGGCCGCGCGCGGCGGCGGGGTGATCGTCAACGTGATCGGCAATGGCGGCAAGATTGCCTCGCCCGTGCATCTGGCCGGCGGGGCGGCGAACGCGGCGCTGATGCTGGCGACCGCCGGGCTCGCGACCGCCTATGCGAAACAGGGGGTGCGCGTGGTCGGCCTCAATCCGGGACTGACAGAGACCGGGCGCGTCGCCGAGGGCCTCGCCTCGGATGCGCGGCTCGCCGGCATCAGCATCGACGAGGCGCGCGCCCGCGGCATTGCCCGGATTCCCCTCGGCCGGATGGCAACGCCAGAGGAAATCGCCAATACGGTGCTGTTTCTCGCCTCGCCCCGCGCCAGCTATGTGACGGGCGTCAACATCACGATGGACGGCGCCACCACCGCCTGTGTCGTATGACAACGAAAGGTCAGATGGAATGACAGATCAGTCCGGGCCGCGTTATCGCCGCGCCCTGATCGTCGGCGCCGGCAGCGGGCTGAGCGCCGCGCTCGCCCGCCGCTTCGCCGCACAGGGGATGAGCGTCGCGCTCGCCGCGCGCAATCCCGACAAGCTCGCGCCGCTCTGTGCCGATATCGGGGCGAAATCCTTCGCCTGCGATGCCGCCGACGCGGCGGCGGTCGCAGGGCTATTCGAGCAGGTGGAAGCCGGCGGCGGCACGCCGGATGTGGTGGTCTACAACGCCTCGGGACGGGTCCGCGGCCCGGTCGCCTCGCTCGATCCCGAGGCGGTTGCGCGCGCCCTCGCGGTTTCGGCCTTCGGGGGATTTCTCGTCGGCCAGCAGGCGGCGCGGCGAATGCTGGAGGCTGGACACGGCGCCATCCTGTTCACCGGCGCCTCGGCCAGCGTGAAGGGCTATGCGGAATCGGCCGCCTTCGCGATGGGCAAGTTCGCCCTGCGCGGGCTTGCCCAGAGCATGGCGCGGGAACTCGCCCCCAAGGGCATCCACGTCGCGCATTTCGTCATCGATGGCGGCATCCGTTCCGCCGCCCGCCCGGTGCCGCCGGATGCGCCAGACAGCCTGCTCGACCCGGAGGCCATCGCCGAGACCTATCTCCATGTCCTGCACCAGCCACGCAGCGCCTGGACCTGGGAGGTTGAACTCAGGCCATGGGTCGAGCGGTTCTGACCGGCAGCCACGCCCGGCGATTGCGCACGCCGGTGGTTTGACGCATGTTCCGCGCACAAAGAATCCAAAGAATGGGAGCCGTCCATGCTGGGCCTGATGCAGCACCATGAACTGATGATCTCGGACTTTCTGGTCCACGCCGCCCGGCATCATCCGCGGGCGGAAATCGTCTCCCGCCTCGCCGGCGGCATTCATCGCCAGACCTGGGTGGATACGGCGCGGCGGGCCCGCCAGCTCGCTCGCGCGCTTGGCCGGCTCGGTGTGCGGCCGGGGGATCGCGTCGCCACCCTCGCCTGGAACAACCACCGCCATGTCGAGCTCTATTTCGCGATTTCCGGCTCGGGCGCCGTGGTCAACACCGTCAATCCGCGCCTCGCACCCGACGACATCGCCTATATTCTGGAACACGCCGAGGATGGCGTGCTGTTCGCCGAGGCTGATTTCGCCTCCCTCGTGGAGCATGTCGCCGGCAAGCTGCCGGCGGGCCTGCTCCGCCAGGTGGTGTTTCTCTGCAACGCGGCAGACCTGCCCGGCATTGCCCTGCCCGCCGGCATTGCGATCACCGACTACGAAAGCCTGATCGGCGCCGAGACCGACGAATACGACTGGCCACGTTTCGACGAGCGGACGGCCAGCGGCCTCTGCTACACCTCGGGCACGACGGGGCGGCCGAAGGGCGTTCTCTATACCCATCGCTCCACCGTACTGAAGGCGATGGCAGTAAACGCGGCGGATGCGATCGGCCTCAAGGCGGCCGACCGGCTGATGCCGGTGGTGCCGATGTTCCATGTCAACGCCTGGTCCCTGCCCTATGCCGCCGCCGCCGCCGGCACATCGCTGGTGATGCCGGGGCGTTTTCTCGACGGGCAGAGCCTTTATGAACTGATCGAGGGCGAGCGTGTTACGTGCGCCTCGGGCGTGCCGACGGTCTGGCTGGGCGTGCTCGCTCATGTCCGCAAGACCGGGGCGCGGTTCACCACGCTTGAACGCATGGTCGTCGGCGGGTCGGCCTGTCCGGAGGCGCTGTTCGACGCCTATGACGAACTCGGCGTCACCATCGTCCACGCCTGGGGCATGACAGAGAGCAGCCCGATCGCCACGGTCGCGACCCCGGTGCCCGAGGTTGACGCCGCGACCGCGCGGCGCCAGCGGCTGAGCCAGGGGCGGGTGCTGTTCGGGATCGACCTGCGGGCGCGGCGCGGCGCCGAGGAAGTGCCGTGGGACGGCGAGACCGCCGGCGACATCGAGCTGCGCGGCCACTGGGTGACCACCGGCTATTACCGGATGCCGAAAGGCACGACCGAGGACGGCTGGTTTCCCACCGGCGATGTCGGGATGATCGATCCCGACGGGTTCGTGATCCTCACCGATCGGAGCAAGGACCTGATCAAGTCGGGCGGCGAGTGGATCAGCTCGATCGACATCGAGAACATCGCGGTCAGCCATCCGGCGGTGGCCGAGGCGGCGGCGATCGCGGCGAAACACCCGAAATGGGATGAGCGGCCGGTGGTGATCGTCGCGTTGAAGCCAGGCGCGAGCGCCACCCGCGAGGAACTGCTCTCGGTCTATGAGGGCAAGGTCGCGCGCTGGGCAGTGCCGGACGACGTGATCTTCGTCGACGAGTTGCCGCACGGCGCAACGGGCAAGCTGCTCAAGACCGAATTACGCGCGCGATTCGCCAACCATCTGATCGAGAAGCCGGACGGCGCCGCTACCTGAGCGGCGCCGGGGCCGGCTTCAGCCGCGCAGCCGGCGGAGCCCCCGCACGGCGACGATCAGGGCGGCGAGATCGGGCATCAGCGCCACATCATGCGCGAGCGCGATGGCGCTCTCGGCCGGGCGACCCAACGCGAAACGCAGCGCCGCCGGATCGCCGCCGCCGTCGAGCGCCGCTTCCACCAGGGCGCCCTGGATTTCGTTCAGCTCGTCGGCCAGCGCGGCGACGGCCCGCGTCGTCCAGCCGCCCGCGGTCGGAACGGCGCCAAGGGCCGCGCGCAACGGGTTCAGCGCGAACACCTCGCCGGCATCCGTCCAGACCGCGCGGACCATTTCGATCGCCCGGTCGTGCCGGGCCGCGAGCCGCACCACGATCGGCGCCACCATCAGCTCCGGCAGCGCCACCGTGAAGGTCGCGAGCGGCAGCGGAACGCCATGCGCGGTCAGGGCTTGCACGTCCTCGGACTCCTCAAGCCGGGCACAGGCCGATGCGGCCAGATCCGCGAGGCCGAAGCGCAGAGCCTCGACCTCGTCGCCGATCGGCCCCAGAGGCGGGCCGGCCAGCAGGGTGCGCGCGGCGGCTTCCTGCAGGCGGCGCAGAGCGAAAAGCATCCCGAGGCGCTGCGCCGCCGGCACCGCCATGCCCAGCGCCTCGATCTCACGGTAGCGGGACGGCAGGTCGAACGCGGCGGAGGCGATCAGCGCCGCGCAGGCTATCGCCGGCGGTTCCTGCCCGGATTCGAGCGCGATCCGCCCGAAAGCCGCGGCCCCCATCCGGTTGATCAGCTCGTTGGTCACCGCCGTGCCGATCAGCGCACGCCGCAACCGGTGGCCGTCGATTTCCGCCCGGAACCGCTCGCGCAGCGTGTGCGGAAAGTAATCGGCCAGCAGGTGCCCGAGCGCCGGTTCGTCGACCAGCGGCGAAGCATCGATCATCGCGCCGACATGCAGCTTGGCGTGTGCCATCAGGGTGCAGAGCTCGGGCCGGGTCAGGGCTTGGCCAGAAGCCGCGCGCGCGGCCATCGCCGCCGCGTCCGGCAGGCCGGCCACTGCGCGGTCGAGCACGCCGGCTGCTTCCAGCTGGCTCATCAGCGCGTTCTGCGCCGGCAAATCGGCAGCACCGCCGAGCGCATCGAGCGAGATCGCCTGCGACTGCTGGTGATTGTCGCGCAGCACGAGCGCCGCCACCTCGTCCGTCATCGAGCCCAGCAGGTCGACGCGCTGGTGCGCCGTGAGCTTGCCGGCCTCCATCACGCTCGCCAGCAGGATCTTGATGTTCACCTCGTGGTCGGAGGTCGAAACACCAGCGGAATTGTCGAGGGCATCGGTATTGATCCGCACGCCGGCCTGCGCTGCCTCGATCCGTCCCGCCTGGGTGACGCCGAGATTGGCGCCCTCGCCGACGACCCGGGCGCGGATGTGTCGGCCATCGACGCGAATGGCATCGTTCGCGCGGTCGCCGGCATCGGCCTGGCTTTCCGTTCCCGCCTTCACATAGGTGCCGATCCCGCCGAAATAGAGCAGATCGACCCGCATGGTCAGGATGGCGCGCAGAACAAGCTCGGGCTCGTGCGCGCCGGCCTCGAGGCCGAGCATAGAGGCCGCCGCGGCACTCAGCGTCACCGTTTTCGCGTTGCGCGGGAACACGCCGCCGCCCTCGCTGATCAGCGCGGGGTCGTAATCCGCCCATGACGAGCGCTTCAGCCCGAACAGCCGTCGGCGTTCCTCGTAGCTCTTCGCCGGATCAGGATCGGGATCGAGGAAGATATGGCGATGATCGAATGCGGCCAGCAGCTTCGTGTGACGGCTGACCAGCAGGCCGTTGCCGAAGACGTCGCCCGACATGTCGCCGACGCCGGCACAGGTGAAGTCCTCGCGCTGGATGTCGTGACCCAATTCGTCGAAATGCCGCGCGATGTTCACCCAGGCACCGCGCGCGGTGATGCCCATCGCCTTGTGGTCGTAGCCGACCGAGCCGCCGGAGGCGAAGGCGTCGCCCAGCCAGAAGCCGCGCGAGACGGCGATCTCGTTGGCGATGTCGCTGAAGGTCGCGGTGCCCTTGTCGGCGGCGACGACGAGATAGGGGTCGTCGCCATCGCGCCGGACGATGCGCGGCGGGGCGACCACCGTGCCGCCCGCCAGATTGTCCGTCACATCGAGCATCGCATTGATGAGCAGCCGGTAGCAGGCGATGCCCTCGGCCATGAACGCCTCGCGATCGGCATTCGCATCGCCGGTCGGCGTCGGCGGGCGCTTGAGCACGAAGCCGCCCTTCGCCCCGACCGGCACGATGACGACGTTCTTGACCATTTGTGCCTTCATCAGGCTCAGAATTTCCGTGCGGAAATCATCCCGCCGGTCCGACCAGCGGATGCCGCCGCGCGCGATCATGCCGCCGCGCAGATGGCAGCCCTCCATCCGAGCGCCATGCACGAAGATCTCGAACATCGGCCGCGGCAGCGGCATGTCGCCGGCGCGCGCGCTGTCGATCTTGAGGGCGATCACCGGCGTTGCGGCATCGTGGAAATTGGTGCGCAGCACCGCGTCCAGCAGCCGGCGGTAGCGGCGGAGGATGCGATCTTCCTCGGGGCTGGCAACGGCATCGAGCAGGTCGCGCCAGCGCGCATCCAGCGCCGCCTCGGCCTCCGGATCGCGATTCCGGTCAGGATCGAAGCGGATGTGGAACAGTTCGACCAGCAGCCGGGTCGCCGCCGGATTGGCGGCAAGCGCTGCCTCCACCGCATTCTGGCTGAACGGCGCGCGCACCTGGCGGCACCATTTGAACATGGCGCGCATCAGCCATACTTCGCGCCAGTCGAGCCCGGCGCGCAGGATCAGGCGGTTAAATCCATCGACCTCGGCCCGGTGGTCCGATTCGGCCTCGATTGCCTCCAGCACCGCGCTGGCCCGTCCGGTCAGGTCGAAGGCCTCGCGATCCGCGGTCTCCAGCGTGAGGCGCTGAAGCATGACCACACCGCCGCGGGCCGCGAGCCGGTAAGGCACCTCCTCGATCACCCGCAGGCCAAGGCTTTCGATCAGCGGCACGATGTCCGAGAGCGGCACGGCCTCGCCGGCGCGGAACAGCTTGAGCACCACGCGGTCGTCCGCCATGCCGAACGGCCGCACAAGGGCGAGGCGGAACCGGCCGGCGGCGCGCGCCGCGGCGGCAGCCTCGATGTCGCGCACGGCGATATGGGCCGGGGTGGATGCCGCATATTCCGGCGGGAAAGCATCGCCCCATTCGGCAAGGGTCGCCGCCGCCGTCACGTCGCCCTGTTCGCCGGTCAGCGCGTCGGCCAGTCTTTCTCGGAAACTGCGCGCGGCCTCTTTCATTGCGGCCTCGAGCGCCGCGACATCCAGTGCCCGGGCCCGCTTGGGGTCAGCGGCGATGATGAAATTCACCCGTGCCAGCGGCCCGTCACCCATCGCGGTCGCGTAACCGACCAGTTCGCCGCCGGCGGCACGGTTGATCATGCCGGAGAGCGCGTGGCGCAGCGCGGTGTCGAACCGATCGCGCGGGACGAACACGATGGCGGAGATGTGCCGCCCGAACGGATCCCGACGCAGGAACAGCGCCAGTTCCGGCCGCACCTGCAGCCCCATCACCCGCATCGCCGCGGCGATGATTTCATCGGGCAGGCCCTGGAAAAGGTCGTCCCGCGGCCAGGTATCGAGAATGTGCCGCAGCGCGCGGCCGTCATGCCCCGAGGGATCGACGCCGGAGTCCTGCATGATCCGCTCAACCTTTTCGCGCAGCATGGGGATGCTGCGAGGGTTGCGGTTGTAGGAGTCCGGGGCGAACAGGCCGGCGAACAGGGTGAGGCCGACCGGGTGGCCGCTCGCATCGCAGGTCTTCACCACGACGACGTCATAAAGTTGGGCGCGCTGCACGCGGCTGCTGATATCGGCCTTGGCCACCGCCACGCGGTCGAACCGCGCGAGCGCCTCCTCGGCCACCGCGCGCCAGGCAGCGGCATCGCGCAGGATGTCGAACAGGGCGACGTCATCCGCGCGCAGCACGCCGAGTCCCGCGCCATCCGGCACGAGCGCGTAATCGCGCCCGAGTCCGATCTCCTGCAGCCCAAGCAGGATGAAATTGTCATTGGCGATCCAGCCGAGCAAGTCGCGCTCCGGCCCCTCGGCAAGAGCGGCGAAACGCTCGTGCAGGCGCTGGTGCATTGCCTCCGCATCGGCGACGGCGGCGGTGGCATCCTGCATCGCGCGGCGAATGTCCTGGGCGATCGCATCGAGCCGGGTCGGATCGGTTTCGGGGCCGAAGGCGATCTGGATCATCGACTCTGGCCGGCCCGCGCCGATCCCGCGCAGCGCGCCGTCCGCGTCGCGCTCGACCGTGAGCACCGGATGGACCAGGGCATGAACAGGCTGTTCCAGGCTTTGCAGCACCGCAAGAGCGGATTCCACAAGAAATGGGCGGTCGTCGTTGATCAGTTCCAGCACGGCATTGGCGTTGCCCCAGCCTGCGCCGCCGCCGCGCGGATTGAACACGCGCAGCAGGCTTTCACCCGGCCGCCGCTCCTGCGCGAAGGACCAGAGCGAGAGTGCCGCCGCCGCGACGTCCTCCGCGGGCCGGGCGGCGAGATCGGCTGTGGCGATGCCCGCTGCGTAATGATCGAGAAAACCGCAGGCCGCGTCCGCGAGGGGACCTTGCAGGCTGCGCCGAATTGCGCCGGCGATCCCATCGAGCAGCGCATCGCGGCCTGGTCCGTGGCGCACGGTCACCGATCCTTGGCCCCGCCCCGTCGCGTCGTTCGCCGGGCTCATGACCGAACTCCCGATAATCCCGCTCCATAGCCAGAAGCGGACGCCGCCTTCACCGGCATCGATCTGGCGCCCGGCGCCGCAACGATCATCCCAAACCTGGCCGCGGACTCGAGCATGACGTGTTCCCCTTCGTCTGCCGTGTCGTTGAACTGTCGAACCGGTCCGACGCCTTGTCAATTCACGTCTGACCAGCGGCAGCTCCGCATGAAATTTCGTTCTTTATTGATAATAATTCAAAGAAACCGTCATTTGATCCCGCTCAAGGCGGGACCGGAGATCGCTGCTAAACTGGCGGGACAATTTCCGGGTCGGACGGATATGGACATCAAGCGCGAGCACAAGATCAATTTCTGGTTTCTCATCGCCGCCGTGATCGGTGTGCTGCTGATCCAGAACCTCCTCACCCGTCCGCCAGACGTGAAGGTGATTCCCTACAGCGAATTCCTCACCCTTGCGAAGTCGGGGGGTGTTGCCGACCTCCGGATCGACCAGGATAGGATCACCGGCCGCTTCACCAAGCCGCCGGCGAAAACACCGGCGACATTCGAAACCAACAGGGTCGAACCGGCGCTAGCCGCGACACTCGAAAAGACCGGGATCAGCTTCGCGGCGACGCCGGGGCCCACCCTGCTCGAGCGCGCGCTTGGCTGGGTGCTGCCGATCTTCCTCTTCGCGTTCATCTGGCTGTTCCTGATCCGCCGCATGTCCGGGGAGTCCGGTGTCGGCGGCATGATGTCGATCGGCAAAAGCCGGGCGAAAATCTATGTCGAGAAGGATATCAAGGTGACCTTTGCCGACGTTGCCGGCGTCGACGAGGCGAAGGCCGAGCTACAGGAAGTGGTCGATTTCCTCCGGAATCCGAAGGAATACGGCCGCCTCGGCGCGCGCGTTCCCAAGGGGATCCTGCTGGTTGGCCCGCCAGGAACAGGCAAGACGCTGCTCGCGCGCGCCGTCGCCGGCGAGGCCGGCGTGACCTTCTTCTCGATTTCGGGATCGGAATTCGTCGAGATGTTCGTCGGCGTCGGCGCGGCCCGCGTGCGCGACCTGTTCGAGCAGGCGCGACGGCAGGCGCCGGCGATCGTCTTCATCGACGAACTCGATGCGCTCGGCCGCGCGCGTGGCGGCATTTTCACCGGCGGCGGGCACGACGAGAAAGAGCAGACGCTGAACCAGTTGCTGACCGAACTCGACGGGTTCGACAGCAGCACCGGCGTCGTTCTCCTTGCCGCGACCAACCGCCCCGAAATTCTCGACGCGGCGCTGCTGCGTGCAGGTCGGTTCGACCGCCAGGTGCTGGTCGACCGGCCGGACCGCAAGGGACGCATTGCCATCCTGACCATCCATGCGAAGCGCATCACCCTTGCTCCGGATGTCTCGATCGAGCAGGTCGCGGCGCTGACGCCGGGCTTCACCGGCGCGGATCTCGCCAATCTGGTGAACGAGGCCGCGCTGCTCGCCACCCGGCGCCGGGCCGATGCCGTGACGCTGGAGGATTTCAACCAGGCGATCGAGCGCATCGTCGCCGGGCTGGAGAAGCGCAACCGGCTGCTCAACCCGCACGAGCGGGACATCGTCGCCCATCACGAAACCGGCCATGCGCTTGTCGCCATGGCGCTGCCGGGCGCCGATCCTGTGCAGAAGATCTCGATCATCCCGCGCGGGATCGCCGCCCTCGGCTACACCATCCAGCGCCCGCTGGAGGACCGTTACCTGATGGACCGGCGGGAACTGTTCCAGCGGATGACGGTGCTGCTGGCGGGCCGCGCCGCCGAATCCCTGGTATTCGACGAGGTTTCGACCGGGGCGGCGGATGACTTCGTGAAGGCCACCGAGATCGCCCGCAGCATGGTGCTGCGCTATGGCATGGTGCCGGAACTCGGCCTCGTGGCCTATGAAACGGACTCAGGCAGCGCCTGGCTCGGCGGTGCCTCGGCCACCGATCTCAGGCCACGCCGCTACGGCGAGCAGACGGCGGATGCGATCGACGCCGCGGTGCGGGATATTCTCGATACAGCGTTCGAGGCGGCGCGTCTCATCCTGCGGCAGAATCGTGCCCTGCTCGACGAGGTGGCGGATGATCTGCTGCGGCGGGAAACGCTCGCTGCCGCCGATCTGCAGCTCATCGCCGCACGGGTGATCCGGCCTGCTGCCCTGCCCTTCCTGCCCGCGCCGGATCAGCCTTCGGCGGCGGCGGCGGCGAGTGTCACCACGATCGGGTGATGATCGGAACTGCCGCGGCCGAGCACCCGGGCCTCATGCGCGTGCAGGTCGCGCACCATGCAACGGTCGAGCCGGAACGGCACCATCTCGCCGGCGCGGCAGGTGGTCTGCCTCGGGCCGACATCTCGATATCCCCTGAGCCGGATCGGGCCCACCGCATTGTAGTCGCCAACGATCACCGCCGGGCCGTCGATCTGCCGGGCGATATGGCGAAGCTGCAGGCGGTTGAGCATCTGCCCGTGCGAGAGATGGACGTTGGCGAAGGTGATTCCCTGCGCCTCCACCAGCAGGGCGAGGCGCGGCGGCACCCTTCCGGGCATGACCGAAGCCGGCAACCGCACCGTGCCGGGCTCAGCGAGCGGTGCGGGACTCCAGACGGCAAGCCCGTAGATCCGCCCCTGCATCGGCGCGCGATAGAACCATCCGCCGCAAAGATCGGTGACCTGGGCAATCGACTCGGTCGCTTCCTGCATCAGCATCAGGTCGGGCCGGTAATCCTCGATCAGCGCCGCGACCTCGCGGGCCTCGGCGCCCACGCGGCGGAGCAGGTTCCAGCTGATCAGGCGCATCGGCAAACCTCCCTTTGAGCACGCCGCCAGGCCGGCTGACGGCAGGACAATGCGAATGATATGGTAGCCTCCCCGCCCATCTTGTGTATGCATGGCGGCATGGCAGCCAATGACGAACGGCGCGGATGCGGCCGCTGATTTTCCTGCTCCTGCTGATTCATTGCGGAGTCGCCTTGGCGGTTACGCGGCACGCGCTGCTGCGCAAGGCGGATGTACGGGCTGCCCTCGGCTGGATCGCGATCGCCTGGCTGTCGGCAGTGATTGGCGGCCCGCTTTACCTTGCCTTCGGCATCAACCGGATCAACCGGCGCGCGAGCCGCCTGTCCGTCCGCACCGACTCGCTCGATGTCAGTTTCGGCGAAGCGACACCGCCCGACGCGCAACCCGCCATACAGGCGCTCGCCCGGGTCGGCCAGCGGGTCACCGGCGTTCCCCTGCAATCGGGCAACGCCGTTGCCATCCACCACGGCGGATCCAAGGCCTATCCGGCGATGCTGGAGGCGATCCGCGCGGCACGACACAGCATCGCACTCGCATCCTACATTTTCCGCGATGACCGCGTCGGCCGGACCTTCGTCGCCGCCCTTGCCGCGGCGCATGAGCGGGGGGTCGAGGTTCGTGTGCTGATCGATGGCGTTGGCGGCGGCTATCTGCGCGCGCCCGCCTTTCGCGCGCTGCGACGAGCCGGTGTGCCCTGCGCGAAGTTCCTGCACAGCTGGGCGCCATGGCGGATGCCGCTGCTGAACCTGCGCAACCACAAGAAGCTGCTGGTGATCGACGGCGGCGCCGGCTTCACCGGCGGGCTGAACATCGGCGCCGAGAATCTCGCCCCCGACGATCCGTCCGACCGGGTGGACGATGTTCACCTTCGCGTGGAAGGGCCGGCCACACGGCAACTGATGGCCAGCTTCGCCCAGGACTGGCTGTTCACAACCGGCGAGACGCTCGAAGGTCCGGCCTGGTGGCCGCAGATCGGCGAGGCCGGCGTGACGCCCGCGCGCGGCATCCGCTCCGGACCGGATGGCGACCTGTTCAACCTCGAGACGATTCTCGGTGCTGCGATCACCCTTGCGGAACGGCGGATCAGGATCGTCACCCCCTATTTCCTGCCTGATCCGCAGCTGGAGTTCGCCCTTGCCCAGGCCGCGCTCCGCGGGGTCGAGTTGCAGATCGTGATCCCGGAGCGGAGCGATCACCGGTTGATGGACTGGGCGATGCGCGCGCATCTGCGCTTCTTCCGCGCCATCCGCCCGCATGTGCGGCTCGGCGCAGCGCCATTCAACCACGCCAAGCTGGTGACGGTGGACGGCGCCTGGTGCCTGATCGGCAGCTCGAACTGGGACACGCGGAGCCTGCGGCTCAATTTTGAGTTCGATCTCGAATGCTACGATCCGGTCGTCTGCGCCAGGATCGACGCGTTGATCGACTCGAAAGTGGCGGCGGCGGCACCGTTACGGCAGGGGCTCGAGACAGGGCCATTCGCACCGCTACGCGACGCGGCCGCGCGCTTGCTCCTGCCCTATCTCTGAGGCAACAGGCCGAGCGTGGCTCTCGTCAGTTCCCCATCCGGCCGGCGCAGCTGATCGAGGATGGTGAAATGGTCGGCGCCGGCCACAGGCAGGAGCGGCCCTGGCGCATGACTGGCGGCACGCAGGGCGTGCAGATCGCGGCTGTCGGTAACCAGCGCCGCCAGTTCACGCGTGCCGTAGGCGATCGCGAGGGGCTTGTTCACGACCGGCAGGCGCAGGGGCGACAGCGTCGCGGCTTCCTCGTCGGTCAGGCGCAGCTTCTCGTTGAGGTAGGTGTCGCGCAGCGGCCCGAGTTCGAACACGCCGGAAATGGCAAACCCCGCCGTCACCCGCGGATGGCGCAGCCCCATCGCCGCGAGATGCCCGCCGGCAGACCAACCCGACAGCACGACCGGGCCAGCGACGCCGTGCGCGGCGCCATGTCCCGCCAGCCAATCCAGTGCCTGGTGGATTTCGGCGACAATGTCCGCCAGCGTGATCTCGGGTGCCAGGGTATAGCCTGGCAGGGCACAGGACCAGCCATGGGCGCGCACCCCCTCGGCCAGGCAGGCGAAATCCTCGCGCCGGTTTCGCTGCCAGTAGCCACCGTGGATGAACACGAGGCAGGGGGCGTTGGGATCTTCCGCGGCGTAGATGTCCCAGAGATTGCGCTCACGCGGGCCGTACCGCAGATCGAGCCCGGCGGCATGGCGGGCGCGGAATTCACGCGAGGCGGCGATCCGTGCCTCGTTCAGCGCCGGGCTTTCGGGAACGGCCGCCGAATTGTCATAGGCGCGGTCACGCTCCGCCCGGCTCATCCGGCCCCATTCGGCACAGAGTCCGCGCAGATGCGGCGTGGTCATGTGGCGTCTCTCCGGGTAGCAGGTTCAGCGATGGCGGGAGACGGCATAATCCGCCGCCTCCATCATCAGGGCGCGCAGCGGATCGTCCGGCAGCGTGGCCAGTGCGTCCTTCGCCTTGCGCGCGAATGCGTCGGCCTCGCGGATGGTCTGGCCGATGGCGTCATGCCTGCGGATCAGATCGAGAGCTGTGGCGAGATCGGTTTCGGTCTGCTCGCCGTCCTCGATGGTACGGCGCCAGAACGCGCGCTCAGGACCATCGCCCGCCGCATAGGCTACCAGGACCGGATAGGTCAGCTTGCCCTCGCGGAAATCGTCGCCGACGGTCTTGCCCAGTTCGTTCTGGTCGGCCGCATAATCGAGTGCGTCATCGACGAGCTGGAACGCCATGCCGAGCGCCGCGCCGTAGCCGGCAAGCGCGCCGCACACCGCAGAGTCACGGTCGGCAACAACACCGCCCACCTCGCACGCCGCCGCGAACAGCGCCGCGGTCTTGCCCTCGATCACCTTGAAATAGCGCGGAATGTCCGTGCTGAGATCATTCTGGGTCGTAAGCTGGAGCACCTCGCCCTCGGCGATGGTAGCCGAGGCGTTGCAGAGAATTCGCAGCACGTCCAGCGAGCCGTCCTCGACCATCAGCTCGAAGGCACGGGCAAAAAGGAAATCCCCCACCAGCACCGAAGCCTTGTTGCCAAACACGGCGTTCGCGCTCGCGAGCCCGCGGCGGAGGCCGCTTTCATCCACCACATCGTCATGCAGCAGCGTGGCTGTGTGGATGAATTCGACACAGGCGGCGAGGTGGATATGCCGCTCGCCGCGATAGCCGCAGAGACGCGCCGCGGCGAGGGTGAGAAGCGGCCGCAACCGCTTGCCACCCGCGGCGATCAGATGCGCAGCAAGTTGCGGGATCAGCTCCACATCGCTCGCCATGCGCGCGAGGATGGTGCGGTTCGTTTCCGTCAGATCGTCCTGAAGGACCACCGCGAGGCGATGCAAGGCATCTTCCTCCGGACGCGTGCGCGCCGTTCCGGCATCCTGTCCCGAGGTCAGCAGCCCATCCACAGCCGGTATCAACCTTGTGTTTCCATCTGGATCAGGACAGCATATCGGCGCGGGGGACAGAGGGTCAAGGCGGCCCGCGGGGAAGGAGACCGCATGGAAACGATCGTTGCGTCGACGGATACGATCCGCCTCAGTTTCCTGATGGCGCTCCTCCGCGATGCCGGACTCGCCCCGGTGCTGCTGGATCAGAATATCGCCGCGATCGAGGGCAATATCGGGGCGTTTCCCCGCCGGATCGCGGTTGCGACGGACGAGGCGGCGCAGGCCCGCCGCATTCTGCGCGAGGCCGGCGAGGCATGAGGCTTACCGAAGGCACCTTGCTTGCCGGTCGCATCCGCTACACCCAGGCCGCGACCGGGCATCGGACCGGAATCGAGCCCGTGCTGCTCGCCGCCGTCGTGCCGGCACGGCCGGGCGAACGGGTGATCGAGGCGGGAACCGGTGCCGGCGCCGGTCTTCTCTGCCTCAGCTATCGCGTGCCCGAACTCCGCGGAGTCGGCATCGAGCGGGATCCGGAACTGGCTGCCCTCGCGCGCGACAACCTGCGGACGAACGGCTTCGAGGGCACCACGATCATTACCGCCGACATCACCGGCCCACCGCTCACCGGCCCATTCGACCATGCCTTCGCCAACCCGCCCTGGCGCCCGGTCGCCGACACCCCCTCGCCCGATCCCGGCCGCCGCCTCGCCTACGAGGCGCCCGGCGATCTGCTGCCGGCCTGGACCACGTCTCTGACGCGATTGCTGCGTCCGCGCGGCAGCCTGTCGCTGATCCTCCCCGCGGCATCGCTCGATACCGCGCTCGAGGCGGCGCGCGCGGCGGGCTGCGGATCATTGCGGATCCTGCCGCTCTGGCCACGTGCCGGGAGGCCGGCGAAGCTGTTCATTCTCCGGGCAATTCGCGGCGGGCGCGGGCCGACCATGCTGCTACCGGGCCTTGTGCTGCACGAGGCCAGCGGCTTCAGCGAGGCCGCCAATCTCGTGCTCCGCGACGGCGCGGCCATCGACCTCTGAGCGGGCGATCACAATCGCGCGGGATGAATTCCGGCCGGCAATACCGCTTCCAGATGCGGCCAGAGTTCCTCATCCGGCACCTTGACGAGGTCGTGCTCGACGGTGCCGATCAGGTTGCGCGCCGGCAAGGGCGCCAGCGCGTCGCGCAGCGTCGGTATCAGCCGCGCAGGCGCAGCAAGGATCAAACCGCCGAAGCTGCCTTCGGGCAGCGCATTGAGTTCCGACGCCACGGTTCGGGCGAAGGCGATCTTTTCCGACTCGTGCGGGTCATGCCGCGGCTCAACCGCGTGATGCGCCGTCGAGCCGGTATGGAACGATGCGCCCGGCCCATCGCTGCGCAGTTCGGAGGAACGCAGATGCGCCGCCACCGATTCGAATGTGCGCTCGGTCTTGAGCTTGCCTGGGGGACGGAACCGCACGAAGCGCGCCTGCGCGCCATCGGCAATCACGACGAGGAGGTCTTCGCTGCTGGACATCGCTACACTCCGAATGGTCTTGACGAGACGATTCTAGGAGCAGGTTCCGCGGGCGGAAATCACTCGATCGGGTAGGTTTGCCGGCCGACGGCCTTGTCCGCAACGCAGCCATGTCCCCAGGCCGGCTCGTACGACCCGATCCTTGATCTGCCTCAATGAAACGTTCCGAAACGATCGGCAAAGCGCTTGCTCAAGAGGCGTGGCAACGCGGGGAGT
>Ga0315298_1005664_pt1 | contig 17546 bp, 19 predicted proteins | sample WHS_1_MG_FD_203077 | JGI IMG/M metagenome (GOLD analysis project Ga0315298, IMG submission 203077) | Extremophilic microbial mat communities from Washburn Hot Springs, YNP, Wyoming, USA - WHS_1_MG | ecosystem: Environmental > Aquatic > Thermal springs > Hot (42-90C) | place: USA: Wyoming...
GTTACACAGCACAGATATTAGTGTAAATACAATTAAGGTTTTAAAATCAACCTTTCCATTTATCAGGTTTATAGGTGTAGTTCATGCAAATTTGCCTAATGCGATAGATAGAGCATTAGAATTATCTAACCATGTTGATGCAATATTTACGGATACAAAAACAGAAGATAGATTAGGTGGCACAGGTCAAACACACGATTGGAATGTTTCAGCAAAAATTGCAAGGCTAATTAACAAGCCGCTTATTTTAGCAGGCGGTTTGACACCAGATAATGTATTTGATGCATTGGAAGTTGTTCATCCTTACGGTGTAGATGTTAACACAGGTGTTAAAACTGACGGCAAGTTTTCTTTTGAAAAGATAGGAAGATTTGCCGCTACGGTTAAAACATTTAGTGCATTTAATTACTTTGTGCAAACAAAAAGAGAATAAAAAAATGGAGTTTTAGTAAGTAAGTATGATTCTTGACATTTGTTGTATTGGCTCGGCTCACTTAGATGTTTATGTCGATACTAGTGAAACCTTTGGTGTTGATAGGCGGGGCACTTTTACTATATCCGTTGGTGGTACAGCCTACAATATATCATGCAATCTTAAGCAGCTTGGGCTTAATGTAGATTTTGTTACTGCTTTAAAAGAAAATTCACTATTTACAAGCCTAGTTCTACAAAAAATAAAAGAATCAGGTTTGCTTACAAATAAAGTAGTTTTAATGCCAGAAATAAAAAACGAATCAGGTTTTATTGCCTTTAGAAAAAATAAAGACCTTGCTTTTGCGGTAAATTCTACGCCTATTGAAAATATTAATTTATCTTTTTTGATACCAGATAAGAATATTCCGAAACTGTGTTTTTTAGATTTAAATAATTCTTTACAAACCATACAAGATGCATTAAATATATTTGAAATAGTTTATATATCAGGTGTTTCTGAGTCTAAAATTACTAAACTTGCTAAAATTTTGCCTAATCAAAAAATCAAAGCTGTTTTTGGTAATAGATTTGAAATAATAGCTTTGCTAAAGGCATTTGGAATAGATGACATGGAACATTTATCTACAAATAACCCAAATACGATATTTGTTGTAACAAAAGACAAATACGGTACTGACATTTGGGTTAGCGGTAAAGTGCAAATATTTGAACCAGTGAGGTTAGATTATAACAAAATTGAGAGTTTTTCAGGTGCAGGAGACGCTTTTGCATCTGCTTTTATATACGCTTTAGAATTTTTAAAAAAAGATATCAATTCATCGGTATTTTTTGCTAATTCTTTTGTTAAGCAAGTTATTTTATCTAAAGGCGCCAATATAGATGAAAACAGCGTGCTTTATGATTTCAACCAAATGATTTTTAATGATCAGCTAACTGAACTTTACAATCGACGTTATTTGGATATGTGGTTAAATACTTGTAGCTTGCCCGAATGTGCAGTTCTGTTGTTTGACATAGACCATTTTAAATCAATTAATGATACATATGGTCACGATGTTGGAGATATAGCTTTAAAAGAATTCGCAAAAATCTTAAAAAATAATCTAAGAGATAATGATTTAGTTGTTAGAATGGGTGGAGAGGAATTTTTAGTAGTTATTGACGACAAAGAACATGCCTACGACATTGCAGAACGCATTAGGCAAGCAACAGAAAATAATAAAATCAACATTTCTTGCTGTACGTTTAGCTATACTGTCAGCTGCGGCATTGTGTTAGCAAACTATTTAAGTAAGGAGAAATTTACTGAAGTTTATAAAGTTGTTGATGAAGCGCTATATCAAGCAAAGAACTCAGGTAGAAATAAAATCATAATTAAGTGTAGTTACAAAAATAGTTAATTTAGTAGATCCATCAGGCGATAGATATTTAAAAATTTCTCTTGCTTTAGTGATGAATGGAAAAGAAAAACCAAAAGACTCTGAATCATCAGGCGATACTCTAGAGGATGCAGCAATCAAAAATGCTATCATTACGGTAATTTCTACAAAAACATCGGATACACTGTTGACACTATCTGGCAAAGAAGAACTAAAAAAACAGCTCATAAAAGCTATAAACAAGGCTTTAGGTGAAGATGCAGTAAGAGATATTTATTTTACTGAATTCATTATACAATGATTTTTTAGCCAAACATTCCAAAAATTTTTCTCTCCAACCTGCACTTTTTGCATTAGGTAGCAAGACAATATCTTGCTTAAAAAATTATTTTTAGGAGGTATTTTTATGGATTCTACTTTTTTTATTGGTGCTAATGTTATTAAGGATGTTTTAAACACAGTGACAACATTATCAAAAGACAAAAACTCTATTTTAAGCAACTATCTTTTGAGTATTAAAGACAGTAAATTAATTGTTACTGCATCTAATGAGATAGTTCAAACCAGCATTGAAATTGGTGGTATAAATGGTGATGACTGCGAAATTTTAGCAAGACCAGATTTATTTACAAGGTTGAAAGTTTTAAACGGCAAAATTGAATGTAAACTAAAAGATGATGTTCTCTATATCAAAAACGGAAACTATAAAACTACCGCAAAAGTTTTTAAAAATGATGGATATCCCTTAGAATCTATTGAAGATTATCAAGTTTTAGGTAGTTTTGATTCTAAGGACTTGATAGAATTTTTAAAATCAAGCATTGGCACAAGCAGCGATGAAGACCAAGCACGTGAGTTTACGGGTGTTTTAATAGATATTGGAGACGGTAAGGTAAATTTTGTTGCAACTAACCGCTCAAGATTGTTTTGGACGAACAAAAGTATTGATAACAATGCGAATTTTTATGCAATAATTGAAAAAGACGGGGTAGAGCAAGTTAGCCGAATCTTAAAAGATTACAAAGATAGTATAAATGTTAATGTACTTTATAAGGTTGACGGAGAAAGAATATTAAAAATTGCTTTTCAAACTGATAATATTATTGTTATCTCAAAAACGATAATGGGTCAGTTCCCGCAGTATCAAGCTGTTTTGTTAGATAATGTAGCCGATATATCATGTGTTAAATTTAACAGAAATGAATTTAAAGAATCAATACAAAGAGTAACTGCTTTTGCTACTGCTGATTTAGCATTAGAGCTTACGTTTAAAGAGGATAAAACAGCTGATTTGAATGTGACTAACAAAGAAGGTGAAGTTGCAAATGATGTAGTAAATTTTTCTGTTGATGATGACAAGACCTTTGTTCCATTAACAATAAATGTTAACTGGAAATATGTGTTGGATTTTCTAAACAACATCAAAACAGATGAAGTTTATTTATACTACAAAGAGCCCGTTAAACCGCTTGAGTTAAAAGCATTAAATGATGAAAACGGCATAGAATACGTTTACATTATGACACCAGTGAGGTAAGGAGAAAAATTTATGTTACTAAAAACGAAAAAATTTACTGTTCGCTTAAACGAAGAACAATATTCATGGCTAAAAGAACAAGCTGAACAAAATAACAAGAATATAAGCGATATAATCTGTGGATTTATTGATAGCGGGATGAATATCAACAATACTATTCAAAACTTGATAGATACTAAAACTGGATTAATTCCTTTTTCTAATAATTTTGAGTTAATACAAATTGAAAATCCATACCTAATTCGTAATGACGACGGGAATATTGTGATTGTTATTCCTTTGGCAAGCAATGGTCAAAACAAAGTAGAATGCCAAATATGGATTAGTTTGATTAACGGTAAAACCAAATTAGATGTTCATTGTTCATCAAAATTACATTATCCTTCGGGTTTATTCTGATTGTGTAAAATAATAATTAGTTTTACTTTACACAAATCTTTTTGTGTAAAGTATATTTTACGACTTTGACTAAAGATACGTCAAAGCCGTTTTTATTTTTTCCATATCATTTTTTCTCTCCAACCTGCAAAAAAATACATTCATTGAGAACTATTTTTTGGAGGGTAAAAAAATGGACGCTTTTTTAACAACTGAAAGAGTTACTTTTGACAAACTTGGTGATTTTGTTCTTTCTAATGTTCGCAAGGTTAAAATTATCGGTTTTTGTGGTCATCTTGGTGCTGGCAAAACTTATTTTGCTAACAAACTAACAGAATTCTTATCAACTAACGGTGAAATAGTTGTGAGAATTTCTTTTGCAAGCTATCTTAAAAAGGTAGCATATCGCATTTGGGGTATTCGAAAAGCCTATCTTGATAAATACAGCGACATTTCTGAATACTCTTTTGGAATTTTTAGCAGGTTATATAATGAAGCTAATTTTCAAGAGTTGTTTTCAAATTTGTACTACGAATACCCAAATCACCAAAATATTATTGCTCACGCTGAAGAATATTTATCTATTTTAACCGAAGATTATGTGAATGATAACAGAAATAACGCTGCTAGGAAAATTTTACAGTATTTAGGTACGGAATTGTTTCGTGCGGTTGATGAAGATTTCCATGTCAAAAGAATCCATGAGTATTTGACAGATTTACAAATAAATGCGAATCCATTTATCGCTATTATAGATGATGTTAGATTTCCAAATGAGGCAAATTATGTTTCCTTTCATAACGGCATAGTTGTGAAAGTTAACAGACCGATTGAAAAACGTGCTTTAGCGTTAAATAAGTCTGTTGAAATAATGAAAGATTTGGAACAGCACGACAGCGAAAAGGCAGTTGATGTAATTGTGCCGCATTTTATTATTGACAATGATAATTAATAATTGAACCCCCAACCTGCACTTTTTTGTATTCATTAGTTCATAAAATCACCTCTTTTTTACCTCCACCAGAGCGGCTAACCCCGCTCTGGTTTTATTTTTTAATCCCCAACCTGCAATTTTTCACATTACATAGCAGATGATAATCTGCAAAAAAATTTTTGGAGGTGCTTTATGTTTAGAGTTAATCCTTCTGTAGAAGCTTACTACTACACAGATGACAAAACTATTTTGGTTTACGTTGACAACACTCAAGTAGGTCTTTTTAACTACTACGATATCGTTAATGAAGGCAGAGACATTAAAACTGCTTTGATGCAAAAATTTAATACTAACAAAGTAATAATTTACATCATAGACAGATTAGAAAATCCTTTTCAAAAACAAAACAAAAACAAGGAGGCTGCAAATGCTTAGTTATAAGGATTCAGTAACAAAGATAGAGAATGCAAAGAAAAAATTAGATGTTTTACAAGATGTTAAGGCATCACTGCTTGCTAAATACGAAGCTGCCAAACAGCAGTATCTACAGCTTAAAAAAGAGGCTGAAGAAAATTACGGCACGTCTGATGTAGAGAAACTTCGTGCATTGTTAACTCAAATCACAGCAGAAAACGAAAAAAAAGCAATAGAGTTTGAAAATGCCGTAAATGAGTTTGAAATAAAGATAAATACTATCGCAAATGCTATTCAAAATGTTCAGTAAAAGGAGTTTTAAATGGCTACATTTGAGAATATTGTTTTTTCTGCACAACAAGTAATAGCATCAAGAGATGTGTTAAATAAAAAATTAGATAGAGTAACTCAAGATGTTGCACAAGCTAAACTGCGTGCAGAACTAAAACCGCAGGTAGATGAATTTCTAAGTGAACTTGAGTATGAGGCTCAAAAGAGGTCCATAGACTCTTTTGAGCTTATGCTCACAAGCATGGTAAACGATGTTTTGCCAAGAGATAATCAAAAAGTAAGCATTAAGCTAACAACTCAACGCAATGCCCCTGCCCTATACATATACCTCAACCAAAACGGATTTGATGAAGACGTTTTAACTGGTCAAGGTGGTGCAGTAGCTAATGTTTTATCAACTGCTTTAAGGTTCATTGCACTTGCAAGAACTGCGGCAAATAGAAAGTTTATCATACTAGATGAGCCAGACTGCTGGATTTCACCTGATAGAGTGTCTAATTTTTCTTATGTTATACACAAAATAGCTGAAGAATTAAACATACAGGTTGTTTATATAAGCCACCACAACCCAGAATACTTAACAGGCACTCCGATAAAGCTTTCTTTGGTTGATAATGCTGTTGCAGTTAAACTACCATCTCAACAGATTACCTACGGCGATATTAAGCAAATAAAACTTATAAATTTTATGAGCCATAAAGATACAATAATTCCTTTATCCGATAAGGTAACTCTTATAACAGGAGATAATAATATTGGTAAATCTGCCGTTGTATCAGCCGTAAGAGCTGTTGCTTACGGCGAATCAAACGATACATACATTAGGCACGGTGAAGAAAGCACGACTGTTGAGATTACTTTTAAAGACGACAGCCGTATAGTATGGCAAAGATTTTTAAATGGTAAGGTAAAGGTTCAGTATGATTTATACGATGCAAACAACAACCTTTTATCTTCAGCCACAACCGCAGCAGTGCCTGATTGGGTTTTAGATAAGCTTGGTATAGTTGAAATTGATAACATAGATGTTCAGCTAAACAGCCAAAAATCTCCTATATTCCTTATTAATGAACCACCATCTAAGAGAGCAGCTATTTTAAGTATAGGACAAGAAAGCAAGTATTTAAACTCAATGAGGGCTATTTGGAAAAAACAGATAGAAGACGATAAAAAAACAATAAAAGCAGGTGAAGAATTTGCCACAAAAGCAAAAGAGATACTAAAATTATTTGACGATGCCGATATTGAAAACAACCTAAAAACACTCCAACAGAAAAGTAACGATATTCAACAGCAAAAAAACAAAGCACAAGATTTGCAAAAAACAATCAATCAAATTGACAAACTTCTAAAAGATATGTATTCGCTTTTAGGTGTTGAGAGTATAGTTTCGCCTAATGTGCCAACATTATCAACTGTTGACTTTTTAGCAACAGTTGCCGATGGCTTAGAAAACTCAGTAAAAATAATAAATTGCTTTAAAAATCCTGATGGTACCGAAATAGTTTTGTCTCCACCTAAAGTTCCAGAACTAAAAAATACCGATGAATTGATAAATATTGGCAAACAATTAGTGCGTTTAAGCAAAACATTAACAGATTTTAAAATCCCTGATATGCCTAAAGCACCAGAAATAAAAGATATAACTACAATTAACGCTATGTTTGAATTGGCAGAACAAGGCAAACTATTTAAAAAACAGATTGAAAACGTTAATACAGAAATTGCCAAGTTAAAAGACGATATTGAACAAATATTTACCGAATTAGGTGTTTGCCCGCTTTGCGGTCAAAAAGTAGATGGTTCTACTTTGGAACACACTTATCATATTCATAAAGGAGGTTTTAATGAACCAGTTAGCCATACAGCATAATTACAGTGGTTTGCTTTTTATAGGTGATCCACATTTATCATCAAAGCGGATAGGACGAAGGATTGATGATTACACAAATACTGCTTTAAACAAATTAGAGCAGGCTTTTGATATCGCTTACGATAATAACCTACTACCTATTATTTTAGGCGATTTATTCCACAGAGCTAATGACACTGACCCTGTTCTACTAACAAAACTTTTTGAAATCATACGAAAAAGACCTATAGAAATACTATCTATTGTAGGCAATCACGATATTAAAGATACTACTCTAACGGAAAATACTGTAATGTCTATTATAAAAGCATCGGGTTTAGTTTATGTGATTGATACTCCACAGCATGTAGCAATTAAGGATTTATGTGTAGCCTATTTTGTACCTTATGGGTTTGATATACCCAATGAGGTTGGCAACAATTTTAAGCTGCCAAATATAATAATAACTCATCACGACTTAAATTTTGGTATGTACTCAGAGAATATCATTGCACTAAAGCCTATTAAAAACTGCTGTGCAGTAATTAATGGGCATTTACATGTAACTCAAAAACCGATCAAGGTAGGAGAGACAACCTATTTCAACCCGGGCAATATCACAAGGCTTACATTAGACACAGTGGACCATATACCATCTGTATGGATATGGAGAAAGAACGTTAATGATTTAGAAAGAGTTACTTTAAATTATCAACCAAAAGAGCTTGTTTTTGATTTTACAGGGCGAAACATTGATAAAGCTGAAACTCTTTATACTGCTAATTTTGTTGAGACATTAAAAAAAGATATTGCCAACACAGTGCAAACCCAAGACGGCAGTGTGTTAAAAGAGCAGATAGATAAGCTTATTGCTGAAAAAAACATTAACAAAGATGTATCGGCAATAATATATGGCTTACTATCTCAAGCATTACTTGATTAGCGGAGGTAAACTATGAAAATAACCAACGTTAATCCCAACATCATCAGAGAACCTTTAGATGTAGACACAAGAACAGGCAAACCTGCTAAAGGTCAGGAGTTATTCAACGGCAGGAGAAATAGAAATAAAAGTTTAAGCACTCCCCAACCTGCACTTTTTTATATTAGTTGAGAATAAAAATTTGGAGGTTTTAAATGAAAAAATTTGCCGCTTTTGTGATAAGTTCATCTTTAGTATTGCTTTTGTTTAACACAGCCTCACATGCATCGGAGTTTGATAACTTTAACTGTGGTTCTTATCATAAGAAACAATCCCAGTTACCACCGTTTGCAACTCTTGATAACGGTGTTATGTCTATAGGCACTAAAGTTATTGTTAAAAAAGTGCCAACCCCAAATCCTTACTTATCAACTAATCACTCTATAATTATTCCAGAGAATGACGGTATCTTTGTTATTGACGATAAAACTCCACCATCTCCTCCTTCGCCTGTAAAACGAAATGTTCTTTTTAAAACTTTCAAAACAAACCAAACAAACGAAACAAACGAAACAAACAGCATACTTAGTAAACAAACCCAAACAAACAAAATCAAACAAACAGGAGCTCAGCCTTGACCCGCTATTCTCATTTGTGGCTCGGCTCTTTAGCCGCTTTGGATATTTTTAACCCGCTGTATGCAGCCGACAAGCGATTAGCTATGTTCTGCACTTTTGCCTGCATTGCGGGTTCAGTTATTCCAGATATTGATATTAAATGGAGTGTGGATATGAAAACAAAAACTTATATGCCTTTTAAAAAGCGTTCTTTACTAACCAACCATCGTGGTTGGACTCATCATTTATTTCTTATTATATTTTTAGCCGTAATAGGTTTTTTTATTCAAAATCAGTTTGCACAGTCTATGTTTTTAGCCTTTACTCTTGGCGTTGTGATTCACGATTTTGCTGATATGCTTTCTCCTTTAGGTATTCCTTATTTTAGATATCAAGACCGCATTCATTTTACTCTTTACAAAACGGGTAAACTGTCTGAGTTTGCTGTTGTTTTGATTGCAAGCATAGGACTTATAGTATTATCGCCATTCTCTGTTTTTGCTTATCAGGGCTATTACGATAATAACGCAGCGCTCCAAAAAGCTTACCAAAAAGCTCTTGAACTTAAACAACAGGAAGAGTCTCTTAAAAACAATAAAAAGCTTCAAGAACATCTTAAAAACAACATATTAATTTTTCAAAACAACAATACTACCCAGCGTGCTGACAGCATGGCTAAGGAGTCTTATAAAACATTTCAAGATAGACAAAAAGAAATTCAAGAGGATATTACAACTTTCGCAAATCAAAACAATGTTGATGTTGCCAACTTAATGCCTCAAAAAGGCAACCAAGCGCTTGCATCAAATTCCTACATTTACGTTTTTATGAGTACATCAGTGCCTTTTGAGGTTTGGAGGAGCTATGCACTTGCTATCAATAAATTAAGACACGAAGGCCAAGGTAACATAGCTTTAGTTTTGCGTGGTTGTATAGGCGGTTGCACTAAGGTTATGCCTACAGTTAAGTTTGTTCAAAAGGTTCTTACTTCAGGTAATACAAAACTTCTTGTTCCTGTGGTAATAGATCCAACTTTGTTTAATATGTTTGACATTCAAAGAGTGCCTGTTTTTGTTTATGTAAAAAATGTCAATGCTGTAAACCCAGAGATTACTCCAGGCGCACCGAACAACCTAAAAAACTCTGTTACTGCATATAAAGTTGTAGGTGATTGGGACTTTAAATACGCTTTAGAAAAAATTTATTCAGAAAGTAGGGACCCAGCGATAATGAAATTATACAATTTGCTAAACAAAAGCTGGTTCCAAAAATAATTAAAAAATAAGGAGGGTGTTTTATGAAACTGCAAACGATTAAACATGCAGCTGCATTAATCCTTGTTATATCATTGTTTGCTTTATTTGTATTTTTGCTAATTCCTAAAAAATCCTACTGCGGTGAGTTTGCCGCACAAGGCAGCAGGTCATACTGGCGTATTACACCTGAAGAAGACCTATGTTTTGCAAAAGCGGCATCTATGTATCAAGTGCCTGTAAATGTTTTAAAAAGCATAGCTAAAGTTGAGTCTGGCTTTAATCCTTATGCTTTAAATGTAAACGGTGTATCTTATATGCCTAAAGATCAAAATCAAGCTTGGTCTATTATCAGAGCAAATTACGATAAAAGTATAGATATAGGCATTATGCAAGTCAATACATCGTGGTTTAAAAGGCTAAATATTCCTTATTGGTATGGGTTAGATACTTGTTACAACATAATGCTTGGCGCATATGTACTGCGAGAGAAAATAAACAGGTTCGGCAATAATTGGTACGGCATAGCAGCATATCATTCTGCAGAATACTACAGAAACAACAGATATGCTTGGATGGTTTACGATAATCTAAAAAAAATTGAAAACAATGGTGGATAAGGAGGTTAGCGAATGCTTGGTGAAGCTTTAAAGAAGTTCTTACAAATAGAAGATATTAAATCGGTTACAAATGAGGACTTGAAGAGGTATTTTGATTACGATCATCTATCAGACTATTTAATGCCTATAAGCTACGATAAAGACAATGAGCTGTTTATCCTTGAAGATGATTATATTGCCTTTGGTTTTTTGGTAGGCATAAAACCTTCTGTAGGTGTTGATACTTTAAACTTTATTGAAAACGGTATATATCAAGATCCGTCATTACCTGAAAATACTATTCTGCAGTGGTCGCTTTGGGGCAGTGATTTTTTAGAGCCGCTTTTGGACGCATATATTAGACAAAAAGATTCAGATAATGAAGAAGTTGTTAAAATAGCTAAAACCTATGCTGATTTCCTAAAGCGAAAATCTCAAGAACCGCTGCAGGAGGATTGGCGTGTACCTGTTAGGGACGCCATTTTGTTTTTAACAGTTAAAGTACCGTTTAACTTTAAAACGATAGAAAACGATATTGAGTATGCACAAAAGGTCCGCAATGTAACTCACTTAAAAAGTAGTATTTTTGGAACGCTTACACAAGGCTCATTCAACCCTATGGTAATAACAGCCGAACATTATGTTTTATTTGCTAAGCTTTTACTAAATCCCGGTCATGCCTTAGGTGATAATACTTTTGAGTACGATGATAGATTTGAACTTAGGGATCAAGTTGTAAATAGAGATACAGTATTAAGCCAAAATGAAGAGTTTAGCTTAATAAAGCTTGATGGTTTATACGGCAAGGCATTAACAGTAAAGAGATACCCAAGAGAGTTTACGGTTGCTGAGACAAGAGAATGGGTAGGCTCTATTAGGCACTTAAACAGAAACCAAATCAACACAAAGTTTATTTACTCTCTAATTATGAGGAAGATGACCGAAAAAGAAAAAGGTTCTTTAATGGTTAAAACCGAAACCATTATGAAGCAAAAAGGTTTTTCTGCGCTATCAAGAAAACTTGCAGAAAGGCAGGAAGATTGTGTTCTTTTAGCACAGGAAACTGAAGGTGGTCAGCAGTTGTGGAAAAGTCTTCAGATATTTTACTTATATGATAGAGATAAAAAATATCTATTGGACTCCATTAGAACGCTAAAGAATATGCTTCAAACCCAAAATGTTGAACTGCAAGAAGAAGTTGTCAGCTTGCCGTTCTTTTTATCAACAATACCATTCAACGCTATAAAATCCCTAACGCAGCAGACAGTTAGGCGTGCTTTTACTATGATGTCCTATAATGCTGCACATCTAACTCCTATGCAGTTTGACTGGAAAGGTTCAGGTACTCCTACTATTCCATTACTTACACGAAGCGGTCAGCTTGCTTTTGTTGATTTTTGGGATACGAACGGCGGTATGAATGCCTGCGTTGTAGGACCTATGGGTCAAGGCAAGTCGGTGTTTGTTAACCACGTAATATTTAACTACAGAAGCTTGCCCAATACAAAACTAAGAGTTATAGATGTTGGCGAAAGCTACTTTGGTATATCAAAGCTTTTTAATGGACAGTTCGTAAAGCCGCAGTTTAATAAGCCTATAAAGATAAATCCATTCTCTAATGTTACATTAGAAACTCTTGATAGAAATATGGATTTTTTAGTTAATATTGTTGATAGAATGGTAAAACCTTCTGATTTTTGCACCGATACAGAAAGAGGATTAATTCAAACTGCTATTAGAACATGTATAGAAAAATACGGTTCAGATACTGATATTAATGCAATTAGAGATGAGATACTAAGTATTGCACAAAAAGCCAACGATTATGAGTTTAAAAAGTTAGCTGATTTTAACTTATCTCCGTGGTGCAAGGGCGGTCAGTATGCTGAATTTATGGCAGGTAAAAGCGAAGTAGACTTGTCAAACGATCTTGTTGTTTATGAGCTTGGAGATATTAAAGATGATACAAAACTAACAAATATATTTCTGTTGTCTATATTCTATTTCATAAACAATGAAATTTATTTAGGAGACAGGGGTATCAAAAAGCTTGTTATTTGGGATGAGGCTTGGCGTTTTGCTGATAATCAAACAATATTAAAGTTCATTGAAATGGGCGCAAGAGAATACAGGAAATTCAACGGCTCTCTTGTATTTATAACTCAAGGTGTATCGGACTTAATGAAAAATGCTGTTACAAAAACTCTTAAAAATAACTCTGAATACTTATTTATCTTTTGGCAGCCGCCTGAAGAATGGGAGCGTATAGCAGAAGATAAGGATATTTATCTATCTGATTATGAGAAAAACATCTATAGAGATACCATACGAACAGTTAAAGGTAAGTATTCTGAAGTTTTAATTGTATCCCGCTCTGTTGGTCGTGGTATTGTAAGGCTTGTGCTTCCACGTGAGATATACTGGATGTATACCACAGATGCAAAAGAGGTTGCACTGCGCAACAAGTATTATCAAGAAACAGGAGACATTCTAAAAGCCGTTCAGAAATGTATAGCAGAAAGAGGATAATTTGGCAAAAAACATTATTCAAAATTTTGCTTATACAAACGTCTATATTCACGAACGTATGGTTGAATACTATACCAAAGTTCTTGCACAGGCAATTGATATTGATATGTTTAGGATAGCTATGGCAGCTTCCTTTCATGACCACGGCAAACTAAAGTGGTATCAGGAAATCTTTGTAAGAACAAGAGATGAACTAACCGATAATGATTTTCATGAGATACTTATGCACCCGAAATACTCAGCTGATGTAGTTTTGCAGATGTACCCCGAAAAAAAAGAGTTTTTTTCTAAAGGTGATCCAAGCGTGCTTGATTTAATAGTATATCACCATGAAAATCCCAATGGCACAGGTTATTACAAGATAAAAGATATTACTATAGAAATGGTAGTTGTATCTATAGCTGATATATTTGATGCCTGTTTAAGTGATAGGCTTTATAGAAAGGGGCTAGACATACGCACTTCTATTTATGAGGCTTTTAAAAACTATTCATCGTTTTTGGAACAGCATCACTACAGCGTAAAAAAGATGAAAAAGGCGCTTGTTAAATCGGCTGTTGATGTCAGAATTAGCTTGCCAAATTATTGTATCCAGGAGGTTTTAAAAGATGGTTAAAGCGAAACTTCTACCTATTTTGCTGTTTATTTTTTTGTTTTCTGATTATTCTTTTGCTGATATTCAAAAAGGTCAGATTATAAATTACAATAATAAACAATGGTCAGTAATACATGTTAATAATGATAATAAAACTGCTCTGCTTTGTCCTTATTATCAATATAATAAATTTTTTGATTCATCAAAGTGGGGTTGGTTTTACAATGAAAAATGTATTACTTTGCCGTTAACTGCTTTTCAAGAAAAAAAGCAACAACAACCGCAGCAGCCACAGCAAAAACAAAATCCTAAAAAGCTAACAGATCAAGAGGTAATAAAACTTGCTACAAATCCGCATTATTTAAATAGTTTAACTGCGCCAGAATATAAAAAAATGTATGAACGTGTTACTGATATAGCTGTTATGCATCCTACAGAACAAAATGTAGCTGCTTATATGTATATGACTAATTTTACTAGAGTTAAATCTTTAATATTCGCGCATGCTGTTACTAATTATACTATGCAAAACCCGAAATATAATATGATTAAAAAGTTAGGAGAAACATCATGGTCTTATAATGCATATCATTCTCAGCAAAAAGATGAGGTTAAAAAAATGATAGAATCACATAAAGATAATTTAGGTATTATTGTTTTTATAAAATACGGCTGTCCTTACTGTGAAAAGCAACTACCGGTTTTAAATTGGCTTCAGTCTGATTATCATATTGATGTTATTGCTGTGAGTTTAAACCGATGTCCTGAAAATACAAGCAATATAAAGTGTATGGTAAATCCTGCCGCATTTCAAAGATATAATATTCAGTATGAACCAACTATAGTGCTTGTAATAAAACAGCCTGACGGTACTCCGAAATTTGAACCCGTAGGAGTTGGCTTGACTGATGAAGTTACATTAGCAAACCGCATTTATTATTTTGTAAAGGGATACTACCAACCAGAGACAGAATATACCAACAGCAACTTATTTAAACTTTTGGAGGATGGGCAATGAGCTTTTTATCTAATTTAGCGAATTTTATTAGCTACTTATTTTACAGCGTTATTTTTGTCGGCTGGGGTGCAAAAATTTTATCTGTAGGCTGCTTGATTTTTGGGTTGTGGCTGTTAGTTAGAAGAGAAAACGTTACTGGTTTTTTAGTGCTAACTTTTTTCTCGTTTTTGTTTGCTTATTTAGGTGGAATTTTAGTTCATATTTTTTAAAAGGAGGTATAAATGGCTGGTGGTAATCAACAAGGCGGCGGCGGAACCGTTATAACAGGTATTCAACCACCGCAAAAACCGTTAAACTTATTAAATGCCGTATCTGAAATTCAATTATACGGCTCAATAGAAAAAAATTTAACTGTTCCTATGGATAAAAACTATTTTACAATACAAAACAGCATAGATTTTTTTACTGTTGGATTTAAGAACGCTATAACACACTTGTTTTTTACTCTTATTTTTACACCGCTTGCTGTTGGTGTTTTGGATGATTTGATTCATGTGTTTGGAGATAAGCAGTTAACTACTTTTGATAGAATATATGCTTTGTTTTTAACCCTATCTATATCAATAGGGTTTGCAATATTTTTATCATCACTTAAAAACAGCTACGTTGGTACTATTTCAAAGGCTATGATAAAGAGCTTATTTGAAGGATTAGTTTTTGGTGAACTTTTTAAAGTTATTGTATCTTTTTTAGTGTATCAGTTTATTTATATACAGATGTCTCCGATGCATTTGGCTAAATTTGTTTTGTTTCTGCATAAATATTTCCATAGTCTATTAGATAAATTTCATGTTAATTATTATCATATGTTTTTATGGCTTGTAAAATTTAGAGAAGTATTTCCACTCTCACAACTATTAATTTTACTATCATCAATGATACTTATTATTATTCCTATCATAAATATTGCCGTAACCACCTACATGCAGAAAAAGAGTGCTGAAATTTAGCACTCCAACCTGCAATTTTTTACATTATATGAGAGTAAAAAGTTTAAATAGAGGTGTGGTTCATGGCTGTTGCTGTTCCAGATAAGATTTTACACAATAGGTACATTACCATAGAAGATGCCGTTAACGATGTGGCATCGTACTACTACGAACACTACAACACCGTTTTGACTATTGATGATATTTACTTTTGCATTGAAAGATCAGTTAAAAAAGAGTTGTTTTATATATTAAATTCCTTAAAAGAAAAGAATATTCCTGTTGTAGAAAACTCTCAAACCATATTTATTGATGAAGACGGTATAAATATTTATTATTTTGTTTACCGTGCCAATGGTCAAATTGACGTAGCAAAATTTGACCAGATAAGCGCTAAAAGAATCCGTCATATGATAGTTGCTTTTTCAGAATATTTATCGCAAATGATTGATAATAAGCTTTTAATGCCTGAGGCTCATAATGTTCTCCGCCAAAACATTACGGTTGGCACTATTGATGATGACCCAGTTGACAATAAAGTTGTTGTATCAGTCAAAAGCGGAGATTACATAATCAAAGGGATTATGTATAAAAACGACCAAGTACCAAATGAAATGAAATTTTACAAAAAAGGCAATCAAATGTATTTTTATGTAAAAAGGATTATAAAAACTCACGGTGCACCTATCCTAGTTCTAAGCCGCAGCAGTAAGTCGCTTGTAAATCATCTGCTTTGGCAGTTCTCAAAAGAAGAACAGCAAAACTACATCAAGCGGTGGTCTGCGAAACCAAAAATCGTAACAGTAAAAAGATTTTTTGATGCTAAAAATAATACTATGAGGTCTATAGTTTGGAGCAATGTAATCTTCAAAGTAAACACACTCCAAACAGTAAGCAAGCTGCTTAACAACGAAGGCATCAGAATAAGAAAACTTTTTTGATATTTTTTGAATTTTTTTTCTTGACTTTTTTCAAAAATGGGGTATTATATAGATAGTTATTTTATTTAAAAAACTTGCTTGCTAACTCATTTTTCGCTCATCACCCTTATTCGGGCAAGCAAGAATGTATCTTGTTCTTCGTTTGGGCAGCGAGGCAAGACGAATGGCGCAAGCCATATATATTATATAATAGCATTGTTTTCTAAAACCTCTAGTACTACTTTGGTTTTAAACTCATTTGAGTAAGTTTTTCTTTTAGTGCTCATATTCACCCCTTCAAACTTTAATTTTTTTATTTAATTCTATATATAGCCTTTCATATAACTCTCAAACAGGTCTGCGTGTATTTTTTAATACATAAACACTGTTTGAGAGTCTTTCCATAAATAGAAATACCAAGCAGACGGTATTTCTATATCTGTGTTCCACTCTTCCATCTGATTAGCTTATATCCACAAGCTAAGATGACGATGGAAGATGTTTTAAGTATTTCACAATAGCTCCAAAACAGGCTTGCGATACCGTTATTTACGGTATAAAACTGTTTTGGAGTCCTTCAGTAGTAACATACTAAGCAAGCGGTATGTTATTCTATTGTCTACTCTCCTGCCGGATTGGTTTAAAATTTCCACAAACCAAGTTGATGGCGGGAGAATGTATTTTATTATTTTATTATTTTTTATTTTTTTTAGGAGGTAGCATGGAATTTATTATTTTGTTATTTTGTGTGTTGTTCGCAATTTTTCTCGATAGAATTTTTCTATCGAGATTCTTTTAATATTTCTTTAATTTAATTTTTATTTTTTGAATTTTAAAAAATTTTAGGAGGTATTTTATGTTTATTAGGAAATTACAAAATTCGAAATTCGCATTCGCTGTTTTTAATGAAGAAGGTTTTGTTGTGGGTATTTTTAGTAGTTTTC
>Ga0315298_1005666_pt1 | contig 17545 bp, 14 predicted proteins | sample WHS_1_MG_FD_203077 | JGI IMG/M metagenome (GOLD analysis project Ga0315298, IMG submission 203077) | Extremophilic microbial mat communities from Washburn Hot Springs, YNP, Wyoming, USA - WHS_1_MG | ecosystem: Environmental > Aquatic > Thermal springs > Hot (42-90C) | place: USA: Wyoming...
ATAGCGACCGCGATCAAGCAGCGGCGCCTCTCGCCCTACGAGGTGACGCGCACGATTCTCAACCGCATCGAGCGCCTGAACCCGAAGCTCAACGCCTACTGCACGGTAGCGCGGGAAGCGGCCCTCACCGCCTCCACACCAGTGAAGGCTCCTGGAGAGCGTCTCAAGCTCGGCCCTCTCTTCGGCGTGCCCATCTCCATCAAGGACCTCATCTTTACTAAAGGGATGCGCACGACCAGCGGCTCACGCCTTTTCGCCAACCGACTGCCGGAGGAAGACGCACCGGTGGTGGAGCGCGTGAAGCGTGCTGGTGCCATCATCTTGGGCAAGACCAACACCCCGGAGTTCGGCTGGAAGGGGGCCACCGATAACCCCTTGTTCGGAGCCACTCGCAACCCCTGGGATTTGAGCCGCACGGCTGGAGGCTCCAGCGGCGGCGCGGCGGCCGCTGTGGCCGCCGGGATGGGGCCGCTGGCCATCGGTAGCGACGGCGCCGGCTCCATCCGCATCCCGGCCTCGTTCTGTGGCATCTTCGGCCTGAAGCCATCTTTGGGCCGCGTGCCCTACTACCCACCAAGTCCGGCCGGCCTTCTCTCTCACGTGGGGCCAATGACGCGCACCGTGGCCGATGCCGCCCTGCTGCTCGACGTCATTGCCGGCCCCGACGATCGCGACCGCTTCACCCTTCCTGCCGCTGGCCTCAGCTACCTCAAGGCAGTCCAGGCGGCCGCCCGAGAAGGTGAGTCGCGAGCGCTAAGAGGAGTGCGCCTGGCCTGGAGCGCCAACTTGGGCTACGCGCCCGTTGACCCGGAGGTGGCGGCAATAGCCGCTACCGCGGCCGAGCGCTTCGCAGAGCTCGGCTGCGCGGTGGAGGCTCGCGACCCCGGCTTCGCCGACCCCTTGGAGGCGATCACGGTGCTGTTCTTCAGCGGCGAAGGGGCGTTCTTGAATGCACAGCCCGAAAGCTGGCGAGAGCTGGTCGACCCTGGCCTGGTTGCCGCGGTAGATGAGACGAGCCACTTCACCGCTAGGGATTTCGCCCGCGCCACTTTCGCTGGTAACGCCGTCTGGGAGGCCATGCGTCGGCTCATGGCCGAGTTCGATGCCCTGCTGACGCCCGCAGTAGCTGTGCCCGCCTTCCCGCTCGGCGCGGAGGGGCCTGCCGAGGTTGCCGGCCAGCCGGTGAAGCGCCTCGGCTGGACACCCTTCAGTTTCCCATTCAATATGACCGGTCAGCCAGCCGCCACCATCCCCGTCGGTTTCACCCGGGGAGGGCTGCCCGTGGGACTCCAGATCGTGGGCCAACGGCACGACGATGCGGGCGTGCTGCGCCTGGCGGCGGCTTACGAGGCCGCGTTCCCTTGGAGAGAAAAGAAGCCGATATTGTAGGGGGCACAACGTTCAGCGGATCAGGACCACGCCGTTCAGGTAGGAGGCGGCCCGGGGCTCAAGCTCTCGCGTCAATCTACCGCCTCAATCCGCTTCTGGCCCGCCGAGCCTTCCCTCTGGGGATCGACTCAGTGGCTTCAGCCCCGCAACGGTCTCCCCTTAGCTTCGGCCGTGGCTTATTACTTGGCCCGCGGCCGCTCACGGTGACAGGCCGCTGTCTGTGCTATCATACTGCCAAGAACTTCTCAGCGCCGCGAAGGAGAACGCCAACATGCCTGCCTGGCAAGATTATCTGCAAGCACACCGTTCCCGGTTCATCAGCGAGTTCCTCGATTTCGTACGCATCCCCAGCATCTCGGCCCTGCCCGAGCACGCCGCCGACGTGCAGGAGGCCGCGGAGTGGGTGGCACAAAGGATGACGGCGGCAGGGCTGGAGAACGCCCGCGTCATGCCCACTGGCGGGCATCCCGTCGCCTATGGCGAGTGGCTGCACGCCCCCGGGAAGCCTACCGTCCTCATCTACGGCCACTTCGATGTTCAGCCCGTAGACCCATTGAACCTCTGGACTACGCCTCCTTTTCAGCCCGAGGTGCGGGATGGCCGCCTCTACGGCCGCGGGGCTTCCGACAACAAGGGCAACATGCTCCTGACTATCGTGGCCTTGGAGGCGTTGCTGAAAACAGCCGGCCGGCTACCCGTCAATGTCAAGCTCATCTTCGAGGGGCAAGAGGAGTGCGGCAGTCCGCAGATCCCCGCCTTCGTGGCGGCTCATAAGGACTTGCTCGCCTGCGACCTCGTCCTCAACTCCGACGCTGGCCAGCACAGCGAAACCGAGCCCGCTCTAACCATAGGGCTGCGCGGCATCTGCGAGCTACAGATAGACATCTACAACGCCAGCCGCGACCTGCACTCCGGCTCCTACGGCGGCGCCATTCAGAACCCACTGCACGCCCTGGCGGCGCTACTGGCCTCGTTCCATACCCCCGATGGCAAGGTGGCAGTAGAGGGCTTCTACGATGGGGTGGCTGAACTGAGCCCTGCGGAGCGGGCCCAGATCGCCAGCGTGCCCTTCGATGAGGCTGCCTACAAGGCAGAGATCGGAGTCGATGAACTCTTCGGTGAGCCAGGCTACACCACCTACGAGCGCACCTGGGTGCGACCGACGCTGGAGATCAACGGCATGTGGGGAGGCTTCCAGGGCGAGGGTATGAAGACCGTGCTGCCACGGGAGGCTCACGCCAAGATAAGCTGCCGCTTGGTACCCTACCAGGACCCCCGCCAGGTTCTCGATTGCCTGGAGGCCCATATCCAGAAGCACAAGCCACGAGGAGTCAAGGTCAGCGTCACCCGCTTCGACACCCTGGCCCCCGCTTATCTGGTGCCAGCCGACCACCCCGGCAACCAGGCAGCACGAGCGGTGCTGACCGAGCTCTACGGCCGCGAGCCATATTACGAGCGCATGGGCGGCAGCGTCCCTATCTGCGAGGTCTTCCGCCAGCACCTGGGCGTCTACTCGATCTCCTTCGGTTTCGGGCTCGAGGACGAGCAGATCCACGCGCCAGACGAGTTCTTCCGCCTAGCCAGCTTCGAGCGCGGGCAGGTAGCCTATGCTAGGCTGCTAGAGAAGCTGGCGGAGCCAAGCTAGGGCTATAGCTCCACGATCTGCACGCAGGCGGCCCCAATAACGTCGGCCACCTTGCCCAGTGGCGTCAACTTGCCAGTGGCATCGTCCATACGGAAGGAGAAGAGGTGGCCACTGTTCTGATTGGCGACCACGATTCGCCCCTTGAGCGGGCAGACTGTAAAGTGGCGCGGGTAGGCGCCTTGGGTAGGCTCCCAGCCGACAGAGTTCACCAGGCCGCTGACGGCGTCCACCGCGTAGATAGCTAGGCTATCGTGCTCGCGATTGGAAACATAAAGGAACTTGCCACTGGGGGCGAAGTGGATGTCGGCCGGGTAATTGATGGCCGTCCACTCCGGCGGCACAGTGGAAACGCTCTGAACTAGCTCCAGCGTTCCCTTCTCGCCATCCCAGGCGAAGACGGTCACCGTCGAATCAAGCTCGTTGGCCACGTAGACGAAGCGGCCATTGGGGTGGAAGACCAGGTGACGCGGGCCGGCTCCAGGCTTGAGCGAGGCAGCGGGAGGGTCGTTGGGTTCCAACGTGCCCCGCTCGGCATTCAGCCTATAGACGAAGACTTTGTCTGCGCCCAGATCGGCCGCCAAAGCGAAGCGGCCAGAGGGATCAGTAATGATGGAGTGGGCGTGGGGGCCTTCCTGGCGAGCGGCGTTGGGGCCGCTGCCGGCATGTTGCACAAAGCCGGCCACTGGCCCCAGTCGGCCGTCCTCCCCTACAAGATGCGTCTCCAGGCTGCCGCTCATGTAGTTTGCCACTAGCAGGCAGCGCCCGTTGGCATCCATGCTCACGAAAGCGGGGCCATCCCCTCGTGTGGGAAGGCGATTGAGCAGGCTTAGCCGGCCGCTGGCCCGGTCGATGGCGTAGGCGCTGAGCATACCACCCGAGAACCCCGCGTTCTCGTTAGCGAAGTTGGCCACGTAAAGGAAGCGCTGCTTGGGCTCCACCACCAGGAAGCTGGGCTGGGGACAGTCGGACACCATCTGCACGGGCGTCCAGGCCCCGGAGGCCACATCCACGCGAAAAACGTAGACGCCATCTAGCTTGGCCCGGAGCTGCTCCTCGGTCTGAGCGAAGTTTCCCACGTATGCGTACATTCTGTGGTCAGCCGGAACAACCATAACGCGGAAGCCCTCCTTGAACGTACTGACTCTGACGTGAGGCAGATAAGGCGACGGGGAAGAGCCAGGTTGCCGAGGCCCACGATCACATCATACTACAAATCGCCTAGCTGCGAGCGAAAAGCACGCAGGTCGGCGCCGGGACTCCGATCTCATCACCAGTGGGCATCAGCCGGCCGCCACCATCCTCCAGTCGGAAGGCGACGATATTACCGCTATCCTGGTTGGCGACGAAGAGGTATCGGCCGCTCGGGTCCAGGGCGAAATTGCGCGGCGTTCGGCCTCGCGTGGGCTCCCAGCCGATCGGGCGGATATGGCCGGACTGCTCATCCACGGCGAAGATGGCAAGGCTGTCGTGCCCACGGTTGGAGCCGTACACGAAGCGCCCCGAGGGAGACAGGTGTACATCGGCAGTGGCGTTGTTGCCCACCCAGCCGACGGGCAGGGTGGAAATGCTCTGAATGAGCTCCAGGCGGCCAGAGTCGCCCTCCCAGGTGCAGACGGTCAGGGTGGAATCAAGCTCGGCAATGACGTAGACGAGGTGGCCGCTGGGATGGAAGGCCAGGTGGCGCGGACCAGCCCCCGGCTTGAAGAAAGCGCAGGGAGGCTCGTTAGGCACTAGCTTGCCACGCTCCAGGTCCAGGCGGTAGATGAAGACCCGATCCAGGCCTAGGTCGCAGACTAAAGCGTAGCGATTGCTGGGGTCAGGGACGATGCAGTGGGCGTGCGGGCCATCCTGATTGGGGTGGGGGCCCTTGCCGGCGTGTTGTATCCAATCGTTAGCCGGGCCCAGGCTCCCGTCGGCGCGGATGGGCAACATGGCAACGCTGCCGCTGCGGTAATTGGCCGCCAGCACGTAGCGGCCACTGCGCTCGACGCTGACGTAGCAGGGGCCGAAGCCGTGCGAAGGCTGGCGATTCAGGTAGGTGAGGGTACCGGTGGCCGGCTCGATAGCGAAAGCACAGATAGCACCACCAGGTTGCCCTTCGGTCTCCTCGGGGCGCGTGGCCGCGTACAAGTAACGTCCTGAGGGGTGAGTGGCAAGATAGCTTGGGTGCAGCAGGTCAGGCACTCGCTGAAAAAGGGACCACTCCACGAGCCGAGGCCCGACTCGGAAGGCGTAGATGCCCTCATCCTTGGCCTGCCCTTCCGTCTGGGCGAAAGTGCCAACGTAGACGCGTGTTTCCGGGGCGCCACTAACCGCTGCCATATCTCTCCTCGCTACGACGCTGTCCTGGAGAGAGCTACCTCTCCTTCCAATCGTCCCCTTACCAACACTGGTGTGATGGCTTCAGCCCCACGCCATCACCTCTGGGCAAGCCATTTCTATCCGGTCTCAGAAAGCGAATGGCGCGCTGCACGCGCCTGCGACTATTCACGTCGCCTCTTTCTGTTCACTCGTACTGGCCGTGCTTTTCCACCAGCTCCGCCACGCGGGCGATGCGCTCCCACCGTGAGCGGGGCGGCACCTGGTCGGCCACGCCCAGCACGTAACGAGGCTCACGACGCATCACTGCCAGGGCTCGAATGACGAAAGCATCGAACTCCTCGTCGCTCACCAGGTCCGTGAAGTAGACACCGGGGATGCCACCCCAGATGACGCAGTCAGCAGACAGCCAGAAGCGTAGCTCCTCGATGGGGATGTCACCCACGGGGGCAGGCGTGAGGGCCTCCAGCACCTCGAAGCCGGTAGCGGAAACCTCACGGATGAGCCCTTTGAGCGTGCCATCCATGTGGATGAAGGAGAACTTGCCAGCCTCTTTGATGCGCCGCACCCATTCCTCGTCGTGCGGGCGCACGTACTGGTTGAAGAGCCGCTTTCCCACTGTTTCGGAGGAAAGGTTCTCCGGTATCATCAGGCATTCGGCCGGCGAGTGCAGGGCGATCTGGCTGGCCTCGTCGGTCTTGCGCTTTAGAACCGCGAAGGTCTCCGCGAACTCATCGGGAGCATCAGCCTCGATGTAAATGATGGCACGGATGCCGAGCAGGACGGTTAACATCTCCATGAGAGGGCTGCGCGGCAGGTAACAGAGAACGAGACCGAAGTCGCCGATCAGGTCATAGCGCCGAGCAGCCAGGTCATAGTCGGGCTCGTAGTAGGTATGCTCGTAAAGATAGCGAAGAGCCCTGAGATCGCGCCAGTCCTTGACGAAGCGCTCCTCATAGGCCCGGCAGTATGATTCCGGCAGGTACTTCTCCACCGAGCGCAGGTCGCCGGCCGGCGTCTCCACCCGGGTAATGATTAGATCGCCGCTGGTCTCCTCGGTCACCCGCACGCCCTCGTAGCGAGCGCGAACGGGCAGATACCCCTGAAGGTAGAAACCCACTCCCAGGTCGCGGTGAAGCTGGTAGAGACCATCTCCCTGATACCGCTCGGGCAAGAGCTTCTCCGCCCGCAAGTAGGCAAGCCAGTAATCCAGGTCGCCGTACCAGGGAACGCGGTCTGGTTTTTCGCCTTTCAGGACGGCCAAGGCTCGGCTTCTGGGATCCATGCCTTTCTCCGCCAACGGCGGCCGTTCGTGGTAGTCGCTTCGTTGGCCGCTAGTCTGCGAAATCGCAAACCCAGTATAGCATGCCGCCGCCGAAGGCAACGCCTACACCCACGCGGTGGAACTGCGGAGAGAGAACGTTGCGCCGGTGGCTGTCGTCAGGCGGCCTCTCGGCCATCATTATGTCATGCAAGGTCTGAATACCAGGCTGGGCGGAGCCTCCCGCGCTGGAGAGGCGGCCGATGTTCTCGCCGGCGGTGCTGAACTGAGCCCCGGCGGCGGCCATGCGATCCCAGGGTTGTTGGCCGGCACGGTTGGTGTGGCTGAGATAGTTGTTCCCCGCCATGTCTTCGGCGTGACGCTGAGCGGCGAGGTTCAGGGCGAGATCGAGCACCAGCGGGGATAAACCATTAGCCGCCCGAGCCTCGTTTAGGAGGCGCAGAGAAAAGGCCTGGTCAGCGCTGGAGGGAGCCGCCGGCGGCGGAGGGGGTGGTGGCTGCGGCGTGCTCGTGGGCAGGGGTGGAGCCGGCCGCGGGGTAGCTGTCGGTGGCAGGGACGTCGGCTGGGGCGGGATAGTGGGCAGGACGGTGTACGTGGGAACGGTGGTGCGCGTAGCCGTCGCTGAAGGTGACGCTGTGGGCGAAGCGGTGGCCGTTGGGCTCGCGGTGGCCACGGTGCGCGCGGCCGTTGGGGACCAGAACACCTGCTGAGGAGCGTCGTTTTGGGCCTGGCGCTGGCCTCCCCGTGAGGACAGACCGGCCTTCCGCAGCGAAGCCTGCTGGCCCGCTGCCGACCCGGCCATAGTTCGCGTTGCGCTCGGGGCGAGCGGTCCATTGCGGGCGACCGACAACTGAAGCATCCCGGACCGATCGGCCTGGCCGTTGCCGATCTGGCTACCGAAGGCGAGCACGAAAACGATGGCAGAGGCCAACACTCCTCCCGTCAAGACGTAACGCAGCATAGCCACCTCCCTGTTCTAGCGGCGCCCCTGGCATCCCACCAGGGCTACAGAGCGGGAGGCGCCAGATACGCCCCCACTCCACATCCTCCTCAAAACAGCAACCTAGTTGGCTGTGGGCAGCATTATACCAGGCTGCTTGCTGCCAGGGCAGGCGCAGGAGGGCAAGCAGGACTATTTGGCTATGCGGAAGGCGTAGCTATGCTAGGGATGCAACTGGCTATGCTGGAGAGGCAAACGAGTAGCGCAGGAACAGGTGCGAGCCCCCCCTTTTCACCCCAACGAGCGTGGCCCAGAGAGGTCGCGTGGGGGCAAAGATCTTCCCCGCCACCAGGCCAGGGCGATCGACCGCTCCGTCTCGCCCCGCTACCTGGGGAGATAGCGTCAGGAACAGCTCATCCAGAAGCCGCTCGGCGAAGAAGTGGCCGATGAGATAAGGCCCACCCTCGACTAGGACCACGCGGCTCGCGCGCCGGCGGCCGATGGCGCCCAACACGGCGCTGGCGCTAATGGCCCCCGCGGCCGACACCGCCTCCACTGACACGTTCGAAGCCAGACGAAGTCGGGCGAGGCAGGCTTCACCGGCGGCGGTGGTTACGATCAGCACCGGCACTTGCCCCGCCAGCACCCGCGCGTCAGGGTCGATCTCGCCACGGGCCGTTACGATCACGTTCAGGGGAGGCTCGGGCTTGCTCAAGGCGGCCCGCAACTGCCGATAGGCCGCGGCGAAGGGAGGATAGATGTATTCAGGGGTCCAGAGGTGGCGAGGAACGGAGCGCAACGTTCCCGCTCCCACCACTACTGCATCCGCTACTGCTCGCAGCAGTCCCATGAGCAGCCGATCGTGCTCGTTGCTTCCGCTGATCAGGCTGCCGCCACCGCGCCCGCTACGGTCCAGTGCCACCACTCCATCAAGGGTAGTGACGAAGTTGCCCAGCACCAGCGGCCTCTCCGGGCGTGAGGTCAGGCGGAAGGGGCCATAGAGAGCTTCGAGTTCTGGAGGAAGCGGCAGCACCGCTCCCTGGGTGGCCTCGTAAAGCCTTTCGAGGGGCATCAGCGACGTGCTCATCGCGGCAGCCCCCAGGAAGCCAGGAACTCGGACCGCAGGGCGGGTGCGCCTTCGCGCACATCGGTTTCATCGTGGTGGTATCCGTTCTTTTGTGAATAGTGGAACATCTCTCCTCTCGAACGTTGTCAAGAGCGCCACAGCCTCTGCTGACAAAGAACGAGCCCTCTGCACTTAGTATCGCATACCCTCTGCCCAGCAGACCCGGCCGGCGCCAGAAGCCTAAATACAGGGCTGCAGGGACAATGATGAACGCTATCGCCTCTCTTCCGCTCCTGGCGCTAGGCCGATGAACTCGATGTGCTGGCGGTTGACCAGCACCGCTTCATACGTGCCTAAAGGATCGGGGCTTCCTGCTGGTCGGATGATCGCCTCGGCGAGGACGATGAACTGAGAGCTGATGGAAGCCAGCACCTCGCGCGGCCGGGACTCGGGCAGGCGGTAGAGGTCGCCCTCGATCTCATAGGGTCCGACGCCCACCAGCATCCGTTCCACCCGGCGGGTTGAGCGGATGCGAATGTCGGGTGGGCGCGGCGTGTCCTCGATGGGCATAGCGAAGAGGATAGTAGAGGTGCTGAGGTTGACGTGGCTGAGCACGAATCTGGTCTCTTGGCCGTCCAGCTCTACCACCGCGTCATCCACAACCAGAACGGAACTGCTCTCTTCGCTGTTCAGCAGATCGGCCAGCCGGCGCCGGGTGGTAGTGACACAACCAGTGAGCCAGCGGTTCTGCGTGCGGCAACGGAGCTGGAGACGGTGGCGAGGCAGTGTGTACGACCGGTGGAGATCCATACTGCACCTCGTTCAAGCGGGTCTCGGGTTCTCCCAGCGTTCGCCCGCGCTGCGGGCGAGATGATTGGACTGCTGGCAGAGGGAGAGCGCCGTGGCTGCATCTGCCACCCATCATATCATAGCCCGTCGAAAGGGCGTAGGTCTTCTTAGTCTCCCGGTTATGGCATCGAGGTCGAGAAAGAGTAGCATTGGCCCTCTGATAGCGCCAACTCCAGCAAGGGCAAGAGGAGGACACTCATCGGTGATCGTGGCATCTAGGCAGAGCGTGCGCTTGTACCGAGGGGCCGCCTTGCTCGGGCACGAGCATAACCACCTGTCGCCTCACGTCTGCCTCAGTAGGCAGCCCGGCAGCTTTGAGTACGTCAGCCCAGAATGCCCGCATAGCATCAGTGCGGCTGCGCGGGGAAACGGTCATTGCACAGGCACCTTGGTGTACTCTTCGAGGAGTGTCCACGGGCCACCTTTTCACCGGCGGTTCGCCGCGCCGCTTCATCATCCTGGAGTTCAGAATGTCCCAGATGAAGCGCAATACTGTGGGCTGGCCCGGATGATAATGCACTCGCTTACCGAGGCAAGGGTAAGCCTTCCAGGAGAGCACCCTCCCGGCCGGCGATAAACTGCTTCTGCTCCATATCGGATACGGCCCAGATGTCGTCCGAGATCCAGTCCACTTTGGCTTTACCGATGGCCGTCATCGCTGGCGCCCATTCCTCCCTTTCCACCTTACCAGAATCAGATGGCTTTCCCTCACTCATACCTTAGCGCTTGCACGATCTGCAGCCGGGCGGCCTGCCGCGCCGGCAGAAGACTGGCGGCGACGGCCGTGAGCAGGGCCAGGGCCAAGGCAGCGATCAGGCCGGCCAGGGGGAAGGAATAGGTGATCGACGAAGTCATGAAAGCAGCCATAAGCGCAGTCAGACCGTAGCCGAGAGCCAGGCCTGCCAGCATACCGAAGCCGGCGCCAGCGGCCGCCAAGAGCAGCGACTCCGCCAGCACCATCCGCCGCACCTGGCCCCGCGTGGCCCCCACCGCCCTCAGCACGCCGATCTCCCGCGTCCGCTCCAGCACGCCCATGGCCAGGGTGTTGACGAGCCCCAGCAGTGAGGGCACCACTAGAACCACCAGCAGCAGGTACAGGACGCTGATGTACTGGGAGAGCATCTCGCGCTGCTCTGCTCTCCACTCGCTGCCCCAGTGCATCGTCACCTGCGGATAGCTCTTGAGCAGCGCGTCCAGGCGCGCCTTCACCTGTGCTCGGTCGGCGCCCGGCGCCAGATTGGCCAGGATGAGGATGTCCTCGGTCTTGTGGAAGTCCGCTTCCAGGTTCTTCTGCGAAATGTAGATGGTGTTGATCTTGGCCGCCAGGTAGTCATTGCCGATAGCGACGATGCGGTAGACGCGAGGGCCTTCAGGCGTGCGTATGGTCAGGCTGTCGCCTACTTTAAGGCCAGCGGCATTGGCGAAGATGGGGTTGGCAATGGCGTTGCGCCCTTGAGCCAGAGCAGCATAAGCTTCGGGGCCGCCTTGATCGAACGTTAACGACGAGACCTTGGGGTAGACAGCAGGATCGAAGGCGAGAATCTGCACCGTCTTGCCGTTGATGCGCGCGCTGGCGTAGCGTAGGCTAGCCCAGGCAGCGAGGCCGGGCGTACGGGCGAACTTCTTCTCGAAACCGCGATCTAGGCCCACATCGTTGCTCCAGAGTCCAAGGGCCGGCGGTAGCAAGATGATGTCCGAAGCCAGGCTACGATCGATGTAATTGGTGAACGTGGCGATCACGGACGAGAAGAGACCGGTGGTGGCTACGATGATAGCCAGACCGATCATGATGGCAGAGGCGGTGATGGCAGCTCGACCGGGCTGGCGGCGGACGTTCCCCTCAGCGATGAGCCCCTCACGAGCAAAGGCAAGCAGGATCAGGGGTTGGAAGGCATGGGCAATGGGCCGAATCAGCGCTGGCGCCACTAGCACCAGACCGGCCAGAAAGACGAGAGCGGACAGCCCAACCGCGCCGGTGTTCCTTGACGCAAGCCCGACGACGGATAGACCCAGGAGCACAAGACCGATCTTCGGCCCCCAGCCCAGCGGAGCCCGCTGCTCAACCGGCGCGCTCGCCTGCGGCCGCAGGGCGGCCAAGATCGACAGCTTGCGCACTCCCAGTGCCGGCAAGAGCCCGGCCACCAGGGTCGTGCCCAGCCCCAGGCTAATCGCGAGAGCAAAGGCCGAGGGCGGAAGGACGATCTCCTGTGTGCGAACAGCTAGATACTGCCCCAGCAGGCCCTGCATAGCCTGGGTCATGCCCAGCACCGCGAAATAACCGAAGACTAGCCCAAGGCCGGTGCCGATGGCCCCCTGCACGGCCGATTCCACGAGGATGAAAACGACTACCGTGCTCCGAGTGGCGCCCACTGCTCGCAGCATACCCAGGTCGTGCTGGCGCTCCAGCAGGCCGGTGCGGAAGGTATTGAAGATGAGGAAGCCGCCCATAAAGAGCGTGAGCAGGCCCAGGAAGTTCAGAGCCGTCATTGCCGTCTGGATGCTAGCGAAGGCCTCGGTACCCAGCGCCCCGCTGCCCACGCTGTAGTCGGGGCCGAGCGTCCGCAGCAGGGCTGCCTTCACTGCTTCCCGGTCGGCCCCGGCGGCCAGCGCTAGGTCGATGGTGTTGATACGGTCGGTTTGAGCGAACAGGTTCTGGGCAGCCGGCAAAGGGATGATCACCTGGTCGTCACCGCGGGAGGCAACGATGCCCACCACCTTGAACTCGACCACGCCATGGGGGGTGGGCAGCGAGAACCGGTCGCCAACGCCTAGCTTGAGCCCGCTGGCGAAGGCCAATGAGACGACGGCCGAGCGGCTCTCGGGGCGGGCATCGCCTTGGTTCAGGAAGCGTCCGGCGCTGAGTTGGTACCGACGAACTAGCGGAGCGGAAACCGGGTCCACGCCCACCAACTCGACCTGCGGGGGTGGGGCAGTGGAGCCGGGCGTATCCGGTAACGTGATCTGCCGCCGCAGCGCTGGCGAGGCGGCGGCCACGCCGGGCGTCTTACGGACCGTTTGCAGCACCTTGAGGCTGAAGGACTCCCCACCCTCAGTCGTTACGCTGAGGTCCACCTGCCCCGAGGCGCCCAGCAGGCTGCCCTGCAGAGCCGTCATCATCGTCGGCAGCAAGGCATTGACGGCGAAGATCACCGCCACGCCCAGGACGATGGAAAGCGTGGTAAGGCTGGTACGCAGGCGGCGGGCGGTCAGATAACGAAAGGCGAGACGGAGCAGTATACTCATGGTCTAGCCTCCTCAAGGCTGACAGGAACAGACTTAGCCTCGGCCTCCTCCCCTACCTCGCATGGCCAGGTACCTCGAATATGGCAGCGGAACGTCGGGAGGAGCGTTGGCCAGTCATCTTGCCACCTCCACCCCGCGCAGCAGATCTTCGACCGTACGTCGCCCGACGGGGGCGTCGTCCACGATGCGGCCATCGCGCATCAGGATCACGCGGTCGGCCCGAACGGCCATGCGCGGATCGTGGGTCACCATCACTACCGTGCGCCCCCAATCGTCGGTGGCCCGGCGCAGCAGGGCCAGCATCTCATCGGCAGCACGCGAGTCGAGGTTACCGGTCGGTTCATCGGCCAGAATGAGGGAGGGCTCCGTGACCAGGGCACGAGCCAGCGCTACCCGCTGTTGTTGCCCGCCCGAAAGCTGATCGGGGCGCTGGCTCATCTTCTCCCCCAGGCCGACTTTCTGCAGCCACTCCCGTGCTCGCTCCTCGGCGTGGTCGTTGCCATCGAGCAGTAGCGGCAGCGCTACATTCTCCAGAGCCGAGAGGACCGGGATCAAGTTGTAGAACTGGAAGACGAAGCCGATCTTCTTGCGCCGCAAGGTGCTAAGGGCAGTATCGTCGAGGGTAGAGAGGTCCACGCCGTCTATGATCACGCGGCCCGATGTCGGCTGGTCGATGCCGCCCAGCAAATGCAGCAGAGTGGACTTGCCACAACCGCTGGGCCCCATGATGGCGACGAACTCGGTACCCACACTGATGTTGACATGGTCCAGGGCGACGACAGCCGTGCTACCGCTGCCGTAGATCTTAGTGAGATCTTCGGTCTGGACGACGGCGGAGGAATGGCCGGACACAGGCTGCGAATACGGCATATGTCTTTCCACTGCCTGCGAGTGCAAACCATCTCTCGGTTTCGCTACACAATTGGGTATTATACACCTTGGAGGTACAGCGAAACCGGCTGGAAGGGGCCAGCATTGGCACCGACTGGCTGGGCGGTGTGGCCATGAAGGCTATCCGGCTCGAACCCGTTCGCAGGACTTGCGCTACGGCCTTTCCTCCAGCAGCGCCGCTACCGGCACCGTCCCCAGAGGCGGGCGCACGCGTGGAAAGGATAGGTCTGCCACCGACACGCCCAAGGCCTCAGCCGTAAGGTGTTGGATAGTCTCCGCACAGAAACGGCCCTGGCAGGAGCCCATGCCAGCCCAGGTGCGGCATTTCACCTCGCGCAGAGAAGGGGTGCTCTCCATCGCCGCGCGGATAATCGCTGCCCGGGTGGCTTCCTCGCAGCGGCAGACGATGGTGTCGTCTCGTATCAGATCGTAGATGCCGGGGCGCAGGCCGAAGACGGCGTTCATGGCGTCGCGGAAACGCTCCTGCCTGGCCAAACGGCGGCCCAGTACGCGCAGGTGCTGCTCGGCCTGAGCCTCAGACAGGTACTCTAGCTGCTGCGCGGCCGCTAAGCCGGCCATCTCCCCTTGCAACATCGCTATGCTGGCCCCGCCAATGCCCGCCGCTTCCCCGGCCACGAATATGCCTGGCCGGCTGGTCTCCATTCGCGCATTATGCGCCACCGTGTAACCGCCCAGAGGTGGCCGAAAGACTATCTGGCAGCCCAGGAGGCGAGCCAATTCGATGGAGGGCAGAAAGCCAAAGTTGAGGCCGAGAGCGTCCACCTCGAAGTAAGTAGGAGGGCGAGCCTGTGGATGCCACTCGGCATCAAGCTTGCCGACGGCCACCCGCTCCAGCTGGCCCTTGCCCTCGGCTTGCAGAATGGCGTGGCGGCTCAGAACTGGGACGCCGGTGCGCCACAACTTGCTCAGGTATCTCGCTCCAGCGAAAGCGAGCGTCCGGTTTGCGAACAGGCTGGGCCAGTGCTTCGCCGCCTCGGCCGGCTGGCCGGCCTCTACCAGAGCCACCACCTCCGCCCCGGCGTCGATCAGGAGCGCGGCAACAGCATAAAGCAGCGGTCCTGAGCCGGCCACAGCGATCCGCCGGCCAGGCAATATGCGCTGGGTCTTGACCAGGTTTTGCAGACCGCCGGCCGTGAAGACGCCGGGCAGGGTCCAGCCGGGAAAGGGAATCACTCGCTCCGAGGCGCCAGTAGCGAGGATCAGCTTCTCGGCCTGCAGGGCGAATGAGTGATCGGCCGTTGCCAGCTCCAGCGTGCCATCCGCTTTGGCGTCGAAGACGGCCGTGTCACAGAGCACCTCTAGGTTCTTCATCTGCAGGCCAGCCAGCAGCTTGCGCCCCTGTGCCTCGTCGTCGCCCCAACCGGGGCCACTGGCGGCGCGGAAGCCGAGGGGGAACTGGCGGAAGTACTGACCGCCTGGCTGCGTGTAGCGGTCGATGAGCGTTACCCTGGCCCCGGCGCGGGCGGCGGACACCGCCGCCGACAGGCCAGCCGGGCCGGCCCCCACCACCGCGATCTCGGTCCGCCGCATCAGCTCCCCCTCCTCCGGACGGGAGCCGGCCTCTCGACCACCATGCCGGGCGCCACCGGCGTCAAGCAGGCCCGCACGTTGGGCACGCCGTTGACGGTGACCCGGCATTCATGGCAGAGGCCGACGCCACAGAAGACGCCGCGGGGCTGGCCTCCCTTGTCTGTGTGCCGCAGGGTCAGCTCGCCGGCAGCCAGCAGGGCGGCCGCGATTGTCTCCCCCTCGTAGGCCGGCAGGGGACTGCCATCGACCGAGATCCAGATCTCCCGGCCGCGCCGGATAGAAGGACGCAGCTTCTCCTCGCCTATGCGCATCGAAGATCTCTTTCCTCTCTCTTGTATTAGCGCGCTTGGCCCGCTCGTGCCCTTCGGCTTTCTAGTGCCCGTACCTCTCTTCTCCGCCCTTCCTCGCGCCCCATGGGTCGTAGCGCAGGGGATCGTAGTCCTCGATGGGCACGTCGGTGTGCCCATCCACGATTAGGTCACTGATGATCTTGCCGTGGATGGGCGAGAGGGTATTGCCGCTGTGCCCCACCGCCACGTAGAAGCCGGGCACGTGAGAGACCGGACCCAAGAAGGGGAGGCCATCCTTCGGCATAGGCCTTAGGCCAGCGAACTGGCGGACGATGGACAGGCCGCGCACGGCCGGCAGGGCGGCCACCGCCCGGCGCAGGATCTCCCGCGCTCCAGCTGTCGTGGTGGAGAAGTCGAAGCCCACGTCCTCGAACGTCGTGCCCAAGAAGTACTGACCGTTGGGCATCTGCCGATGCCAGGCCATAGGAAGCGGGCAGGTCATCGGGGCGCGCTCGGTGACCAGAAGCTGTCCTCGCTCAGGGGCCAGGCCCAGCTTCACCCCTACCATTTCCGCAATGGCGCCTGCCCACACCCCGGCGGCGTTGACCACTCTCGTGGCGGCGATGCGCCCCTGAGGGGTGAGCACGCCCGTCACGTGGCTGCCCTCGCCGAGTTCGATGCCGGTCACCTCGGTGCGCGTGAGCAGCTTCACCCCCCTCTGCTGGCAGCCACGAGCCAGGGCAAAGGTCCATTTGACGGGATTGACGTCGGCATCGTGCGGGCTCCAGGTGCCGCCAGCGATGTGGCGGGAGACGCCAGGCTGAAGCTCGAGCACCTCTGAAGCAGAAAGCAGGCGGCCTCGAAAGAGAAGGCTGCGTCGCTGGCGTTCGAGCATCATTTGAGCCTTGACCATATCCGCTTCGGTCAAACAGAGCTGGACTCCGCCCTGGCCGTGGCGCAGTTCCACGTCCTCCCCCAACTCTTCCACCATCTGTGGCCAGAGTTGGCTGCTGCGCAAGCTGAGCTCGAAGTAGGTGTGGGGCTCTTTGCTATGCACCCAGACGAGCCCGAAATTGGCCGTGCTGCTGCCAGCGCCAGGCCCCTCCCGATCCAAGACTACCACGTCGCGGCCGCGCTTGGCCAGCCAATAGGCGATGGAGAGGCCCACCGCGCCGGCTCCGATCACGGCCACCTCGGCGCTGTAGATCGTCTTCAACCCACACCTCACAACCAGTAGGCGACCACTAGTTCTTCAGCCGGGCCAATAAAACATGATCTTTCCCGTCCGCCGCCAGCAGGCGCTGTAGGCTAGGCTGCTGGTAGAGGCCAACGACCAAAGTGTAATCTCCAGAAGGCAAAGAGGCAAGCTTGGAGAGCGCATGTTGGTCTGCGATCACCTCTCCCGGCCGCCATGCGCTGGTGGGGCGCGCCCCATTTGCTGGCACTCCGTCATCCTGGTCCACGAGCCGCCCGTTGGCATCGAGCAACTGCACCGTGACGGTGTAGTCCTCTTCGATCGCCTGCTCTGCCCGCCAGTAGAGGGTGATCGCCAATGGTTTCGGGCTCGCGCTCGGCTGGAGGGAGAGCACGCCGTCGGCGTCGCGCGAGAGGTTCCATTCGCTGTCGACTGCTAGCGCCACCAGCTCGATGCCGTCAGCAAACCTTTGCGACACTGCCTGGGCTTCAGCGGGCACGGTTGTGTTCAGCGGGACTTGCTGCACCTCGACTGTGCCCAGGTCGATGGCTGTCGTTGGCAAAGGCCACCAGCCCTCTCGCACTGGCAAGGGCTGGCTAGCGCCTGAGGGTACGATCGATAATAGCAGCCGATATGGCCCGGCTGGCATCTGCGGCGGCAGACGCAGGGCGTAGTCGGCTCCCACCAGGTTCCCCGGCTGCCAGCGCTGGCTGGGATAAAGCCCGCTCAGAGGCAGGCGTGCCTGGGCGACCACGGAACCCTTGCCATCCGCCAGTTGCAGCCAGGCTTCGACCTGACCTGGTGATTTGTAGACACTCCACCAGAGGCGAAGCGGCAACGTCTCTCCGGCTAGGCGGTGCTCAGACACCCTACCCACTTGCAGTA
>Ga0315298_1005668_pt1 | contig 17538 bp, 15 predicted proteins | sample WHS_1_MG_FD_203077 | JGI IMG/M metagenome (GOLD analysis project Ga0315298, IMG submission 203077) | Extremophilic microbial mat communities from Washburn Hot Springs, YNP, Wyoming, USA - WHS_1_MG | ecosystem: Environmental > Aquatic > Thermal springs > Hot (42-90C) | place: USA: Wyoming...
CCCTCACTCTTCGCCGCAACTCGGCCGGATTCAGTCCATTCTCCGCCATCCCCATAATCGTCCGATGCACCAGAACGCGCAGAGTGCTGCTTTGCAGCTGCCCCCGATAGTGGGGCCAAAGCCTTGGGTCTTCCTGGGCGAGAACCTCTTGCAGGAACTGGAAGTGCCGGGCAGTGTCGAGGAGTTGCGGCGGGCGAAGGTATCCCGCATCTTTGTAGTGGCGCCGAAGGATGGCCATCGCCAGACCGTGGAACGAGGTCGCAGTTATCCCGCTCCCGTTACCCAGCCGGTCGTTAACGGAGTTGCCAATAGCAACGGCTGCTCGACGCGATGGTGCCAGCAGGAGCAGCGCATCCGGCTCAGCTACGCCGCTCCTCACCAGCTTGATAGCCCGCTCCACGATTACCGTGCTCTTGCCCGAGCCTGGCGTACCGATAAAGACCAGCCGCCCCAGAGGCGCGTCCACCACCTTAAGTTGGACACTGCTGAGCACCAGCTGGCTGCTCACAATCTCGACCATTTCATGTTCTCGCCTCCTAAAGCTGCGAAAGAACTACCAGCAGCGCCTGCCGGCAGCGATGTTGAGTGCATCCAACCCTCCTAACACAGCCCCACCTGGCCGGTGGATTCCATCAGACGCATCCTTCCTCCAAGCCATCGCTAGCAGGCCCGAACGATTTTAGTGAGACTAAGGATAGCGGAGCATAATGACAGCTAGGCTGTCAGAGTTCGGAATGGTTTTCTCGCGATGTGGCAAGATCGGCCGCGGTTTCCAAGGTGCCATAGAGTGCGGCCTGCTTTCGGGCGATGTCGCCAATCTGGTCGCGAAGTGAAGGCGGTGATAGCACTTCCGCCTGTGCACCCCAGGAGAGAATCCAAGGGGTAATCTCCATCGTTCCAGCCACTCTCACCGTGAGCACCACGCTCCCGTCGGGCTCATCCTGCAGTTGCTGCGTCGGGTGCCAGATAGCCTCTTTGACCCGCGCAGCCACCGCCCTTGAAAAGCGAACGCGCACCTCCACCTCGTCGTCGTGAACGATGCCCCAGCTAAGTCGGAGATAGTCACCAGCGCTCCAGTCGATGGGAATGACGTACTCATCGTTCGTGAGCTCTATATGGTGAATGCGTTCGACCTTGAAGGTGCGAATCTGCTGCGAGAAGTGGTCGAAACCGATCACATAGCAGGAATGTCCCACGCCCGAGGGCTCAATGAAGTACGGATCGATCAGCCGCTCGTATACCTTCTGCACCGAACCGTCGGGCTTGGTCCAGAGGTAGCCAATGCGCACGCGACGACAGCGGGCCCAAGCAGTGGTCAGAATATCGAAGACGCGGGCGAAGTTCTCGTTGGCTCGCCGCTCAGCCATGACCTTCACCGTTTCCTGAACGTGCTCGGCTATCGGCTGAGGTAGAATAGCACCCAGCTTGGTGAAAGCAGACTCGATGTACGGGTCGCGCTCGTCAGCGTAGCGAGATGTTAGTCGGGAGGCCAGAAACAGCGCCATCGCTTCCTGCAAAGTGAGGTTCACCGGCGGGAGAAAGTAGCCGGGCACCAGGCCGTAGAGCCTCCCCTCCTGCCAAATTGGGACTTCCAATTCCTCCTGCAGGGCGCGCAGATCACGGTACGTAGTGCGGACGCACACGTTGCAAAGGCGCGCGATTTCGTGGACAGTGAGGCCGTGAGGGTTCTGATTCAGGACAACAGCCACGCGCAGAAGACGCGCGGTGCGATCCCTTTTCTCGCCGCCAGACAAGCGCACACACCCCTTCGCTTCATTTGTCGCGAACGTTTTGCTTTTTCTCCAGGGGTAATGAAAGCCGGAAACACACCAGGACTCTGTCCCGGTGGCCACCAGTCGGCGAGGACATACTATTCCAAGGATAGCAGCCTGTCAAGGGGCATGCGCTTGGGTTGCGGGTCAAGCCTCAGTGTCAAGCCTCAGAGGCAAGAGGGAAAGCAAGGAGAGAAGCATCGGCCAACAGCCGGAACAGACGAAGATCGGCCGGCAGTCCAGCGCAGAACCACCTCTGGCAGCCATCTGCAGGCGATGAAGCAAGGGACGCTTGACTATCTGCCCGTCTAGGCAGATAATGTGTCCGCTCAGTTCCTCGGGCTGGTACCGTGTTTTGTCCATTTGCAACGAGGGTCGGATCGACAGCCACTAATGGGAAGGGCGGGATTCCCCTTGTTCAGACTATAATCGCCGCAACCATTGGAGATAGCTTCGGCTCGGCGAATTCAACGCTGGAGGTGGCGCCTCGTGGAGTGCGAGCCCTGGGCAGAAAACGCGGGAATTGCGGAAGAGACTAAGCGCGTTGCCCGCCTCCTGGATATCATTGGCAGAATCAGCAGTCGGCCAAAGGTCTGGACCCGTCGAAGCCTTGCTGAGGTCTTCGAGATCAGCGAGCGACGCATTCAGCAGGACCTCGAAATCGTGGTGCATCGACTGTGCCTACCATTGGCTCGCTCTCGTACAGGCTACTACTTCACCAGCCCTCACGCCTTCCCCTCCGTGAACTTTGCTTTTGGAGAAGCAGTGGCCCTGCTGCTCGCGGCAAAGGCAGGGGAATCCTTATCTGGCGTGGGATCGGCGGAGCTTGCCGCAGCTCTGCATCGTCTCAAAGACGCCTTTCCGCCGGAGTTTCGCCCTCTAGTGGAGAGCCTGGATAGAGGCGTCTCCCTTTCGGAACAAGACGACCGGAGGCAGCGAACGCTGGAGTTGCTGCAGGAGGCGATGGCCAGCCGACGGACAGTGCAGATGCGCTACGCCTCCGCTTCCCGCGGAGGGGAGCAAACCGAGCGGAGGGTTGATCCCTACGCCATCGTACCCTATGTCCGCTCCTTTCATCTTGTTGGGTATTGCCACCTGCGTCAGGAAGTACGCATCTTCAAGGTGGATAGAATAAAGTCCCTTCAGGTAACCAGGCAGCAATTCCAGATTCCTGACGATTTTGACCTTAAAGAGTACATTGGGGACAGCTGGGGCTTATTGCGTGGGGCGGGGGGGGAGCCAGAAGAGGTGCGGTTGCGTTTTAGCCCGCGCGCCGGACGCTGGGTCTCTGAGGAGCAGTGGCATCCTGGCCAGCAGGTAGAATGGCAGCCTGATGGAACCCTCATCTTCTCTCTGCGTGTTGCCATCAACCCCGCGTTTGTCCGGTGGATACTATATTATGGCTCAGAAGTCGAGGTGATCGAGCCAGAGTGGCTGGCTCGGGAAGTGTGGAAAGAGGCGAGGGATACTGCCGATCGCTACAAGGGGAGGGTGGAGTGAGCGAACTTACTGACCACGAGTTTACTGCCCACAGGTTAGAATTCCAAGCACGTGCCGAGACGAGCATCGCCTTAGGCGAGCACCAGGGCTCGGCAATCCGGGGGGCCCTCTTCCATACCCTTCGGGGCAGGCCGGGCAGACCAGCCTTCTGCCTAGACCTCACTAGAACCAGCTGCCGGGGCTGCTCGACCCTTGAAGGTTGCCCCGTGTCTTTCCTACTGGCCACGGTAGACGAGGAAGGTCGGCGAGGAGCCGATGTGCCGAGGCCGTACACCGTGGAACCGCCTCTGGGGCGAACTGGGCAGTACGCGCCCGGAGAAGCCTTCTCCTTCAGCATCACCCTGTTTGCACGAGCGCTATCCCTGTTCCCCTACCTGATCGTGGCGGCACGGAGACTGGAAGAGGAAGGGATAGGCCGCAAGCTACAGGACCAGGGCGGCCACTGGCGTGCTGGGCGGTTTCGCATTCAGCGCATCCTGGCGGTCAACACAATCACCGGAGAGCGGCAGATCGTTCTCCAGGCAGGGGAAGAGTTGGTGCGGGTCCCCGCGGTGCCTATACGCCACCAGCAGGTGCTTGTCCGTGCAGAACGGCTAGCGAGGAGGAAATCTCTCAGCCTAGAGTTTCTAACCCCAACTCGGCTGGTCGAGAATGGCCGACCCTTGCGCCGGCCTGACTTTCGCCCGCTGATGCAAAGGCTGGTAGAGCGGCTCTCGTCCCTATGGGAGGAGTACGGGCAGAGCGAGCTTCCGGTCGACTTCGCGGCGCTGATGGAAAGCGCGAGCAAAATAAAGCTTTCGGAGTGCCGGACAAATTGGGTGGAGCTGCGCGGGTATTCCACCCGCCAGGCTGCGCCCAAGTACCTGGACGGCTTCGTCGGCTGCGCCACCTACGAAGGAGATATCGCTCCATTTGCGCCTTGGCTTGTTTGGGGAGAGCAGACCCACGTCGGCAAAGACGCCGTGAAGGGATGCGGTCTTTACCGGATAGTTGAACCAGAGGAAGGTTAAGAGCAGTGCAAGCGCTGGTTGTAGACCAGATCGGAAGCTTCCTGGGGAAGAAAAGCGAGAGAGTCCGCGTTCAAAACAAAGGAGAGCTGTTGGCCGAGGTGCCCTTTCAGGACCTGGAACAAGTCCTGGTGGTCTCGGAGGGAGTCAGCGTGTCGAGCGATTTAATCTACGAGTGTGGAACGCGCGGAATCCCTATCACATTCCTCACCTTCGCGGGCGAGCCGTACGCGACCGTCGTCTCCGCCAGCCTCACTGGCACGGTAGCGACCAGGCGCGAGCAGCTCCTGGCCTACTTCGACGAGCGAGGGGTGAAACTGGCTGCCGCCTTTGCCCGCGGCAAGCTGGCTAACCAGGTCAACCTGCTGCGCTACGTGGGCAAGTACCGTAAAGAGGCTCACCCTCAGGTATACGAGGCGCTGCGGGAGGCGGCCACAGAAATACAGGACACGGCAGCGGGATTGGATAGGCTCGGCGGCAACAGGTTGGACGAGGTGAGAGACACAATAATGGGAATCGAAGGTCGGGCGGCGTCCAGGTACTGGGAAGCGGTGCGCCACGTAATTCCCGAAGAGTATGGCTGGACCAAGCGAGAACACCGAGGGGCGACGGACGTGGTCAACTGTCTTCTCAACTACGCGTACGGCATCTTGTACGGACAGATCGAACGGGCCATCGTCCTGGCTGGTCTGGACCCCTATGGCGGCTATTTGCACGTGGACCGGCCCGGGAAGCCCAGCCTCACCCTCGACCTCATCGAGGAGTTCCGCCAAATGGTGGCCGACCGTGTGATACTGGCCCTTCTAGGCCGTGGCAGCGACCTGCGTATGGATTCCCCGGGCCGGTTGGATAGCGCCACTCGGAGGCTTGTCTCAAGCAAAATCTTCGAACGCCTGGAAACCGAGGAACCTTACGAAGGCCGCCGACACAAACTCCGCACGATAATGCAGTCCCAGGCCCGGCACCTCGCCACATTCGTGCGCGGGGAGCGAGCAGAGTACAGCGCGTGGGTAGGGAGGTGGTAAGACAGGGGAAGTTCAACTCACCAAAAGTTCGTCGTTCAGGGAAGGAGGAAAGCAAGTTGCTAAAATACACAGGGCACCCACTCGTTGATGTGGGCGCAGCCACAATCGCAGCCTACTCAGGCAGGCGCGATATAGGCTCGGTGACAGAGAGCGACCTGGACCAGGTCGTGCGCTATCTGGCCGGCAACTACGTGGTGAACCCACTCAAGTCGTTCCTCACTGTTGCCTTTCCGAATTCGGGATTCACGAACCCGGCCTTCGAAAAGACACCGGAGAAGCGGGTGGCCTACGCCCAGAGAGTCCTCACAGCGTACCGAGGGGCGTCGTCTTCATCTGGAGAAAGGTGTGTTTTCACCAAGGATCCCGCCCTGGACGTGGCCCTCTCGGACGCGATCCCCGCAGGAAGGGCTTACCGACAACACATTCCGCTTATAACCGGCGAGGGGATCATAAACTTCTCGCCAAATGGCGACGCTGGTCTGGCCGTATCAGGTCTCGCGCTCCTCTGCATCCAGGCATTACCGCTGGGCTGTGCGAAATGCGGCGGCAAGCTGCTGGCCGTGCATTCAGATAGCCCTGACCTGACACTGGAGGTCGCGGCGGAGTTCTTGAAATACAATCTGGAAGCAATCAACCTTGCACAGCAATCGGGAACGTCGAAGCTACGCGAGGCGAGGGCATCTGCCAAGACGTTGCTTATCGAGACTCTGATTGACATTGAGCAGAGACGAAGGGAACGATTGCAAGAACGCCGACCGGCCTCGGTTACCGCGTATCATTTCACCAACAGCGGCCAATCGAACCCGTTAGACCGCAACTCGCCGCTGGAAATCTACCATCTTCCATTGGAGGTAACCGAGTTCCTCAGCTGGGTGACCAGCCCCGACTACAGGGATGAGTGGCGAAAGCTCGTTCAACGCGCCTGGCGGCTGGCAAAACTCAAGAAGGGCAAAGAGCCCCGGGAAGGGGACAACGGCGACGGTGACTCGCGCCCAAGGCTGAACTTCCTCTACGAGGATGTCTTCCGCCTACCTGAGGGCGCGCGGTGGTTTATTCGCCGCTACTTTGTTCGCGCGCCCATTCGCTCACGATTCGATGACGATCCCCGCCGAAGCTACTCGCTCCAGGGCGAATCAGACCTGGTTTCTTGGCACCTGACCGAACTGTTCTTAAAGAAGGTGATGAGGATGGATGACGAACGCATTCAGGAGATCCGAAATCTAGGCGACCGCTTGGCAACGCATATCCTCCGCGACAATGGTAAACGCTTTTTCAGAGGCCTCTTTGAGAACCGCTATGACTACTTTCGCATGAACCTAATCAGAGGCAACCTGAGCGCGGTGCAGCAAGGTCAGCCCCCCCTGGTCACGTTCGATCCCTACGTGGCCGTTTTCGAGGACGGATATGAGATCGCACGGCCAGATTGGCGGCTAGCGAGAGATCTGCTGCTGATTCGCGTGGTGGAGCAACTCCATCAGCAGGGATGGTTGCGCAGCAACCCGGACGCGGTCCCCGAACAAAGGCCCGAAGATGAGGTCGAATCCGAGAGGGTCGACGCGGAACAATAAAACGACTGAAGGGAAAGGAGTAAACGATGGCATTCGTTAGTGGGTTAATGCTCATCGATGCGCCAGCTTCGGCGCTGAACAACCTCGGTGGCATCCAAGGCAGGGTAAACGAGAACGCAGTTGGAGTCAAGGTTATCAGGACGCGAGAGGGAACATATCCCTACGTGTCTGCGCAGGCATTCCGCTACTGGTTGCGTACCACACTTGAAAAAGCGGACATTGGCTGGAGAGCAGCTCCCATCTATAGGGAAGAAAAGGTTGCCTACACCGATGCCAACCCGGTACGCTGGTGGGACGATGATCTCTTCGGATACATGCGCGCTCCTTCCAAGAAGAATTCGGCAAGAGAAAAGAGGGAAGCGGATGGGGCACGGGGCGAAGAGACGCCCACCACAGACACTGTGACGCGAGCCTCGCCCTTCCGTGTCAGCACTTTGGTCTCGATAGCCCCCGTGACGATTGTTGAGGACTGGGAATCTATGAGCCGCCACGAAGGTGATCCCGTGCCATACAGCAACCAGTTCTATCGCGCCACGCTGAAGGGGCTATTTTCCCTGGACTTGCACGCCTGTGGCACGTTCACCTATTGCAACAGGACCGGCTTCCGCAACCTGGATGAAGTGCGGAGGAGCGAGGCTGAGAGCGCGTGTCCGATTCACCTGGAGCGGGATAAGGCGTATCGCCTACCAGCGGACGAGCGCCTCAAGCGTATCACGGCGCTGTTCGACGGCTTTGCTGTTCTGACAGGCGGGGCAAAACAAGCCCTCCACTACACTGACGTCGCTCCCACCCTGGTCGTTATGGCCGTCACTAAGGGAGGAAATCACGCCTTCGGCCACATTATCGGCGCGAACTCTCGAGGACTACCAGAGATCAAGACCGAAGCTCTCAAGGAAGCCCTAACCGTCTTCAATGACGAGATCCTCTCCGGCGTGTACGTTGGCTGGGTACGGGGGTACCTCGACGAGGAAAGGGCCAAGCTGGAGGCGTTCACAGATAGTGCCGAGGGAAGCCGCATCCGTATTAGCCACCCGCGTCTCGCCTTCCAGAGCTTGATCGAGGCGTTGAAGAGTCCTGAAAACATCGGCTGGCTGGAGTAGGAGCCCACTATGAGGGTATTGAAAGTAGTGGCGGAGGGGCTAACCACCTCCTTCCGCTACCCACACTTCACACAGGGTGTGCATCCCACCTACGAAATGCCCCCGCCGGCGACGATCTACGGGCACATTTGTAGCGCTCTCGGCGAGTGGGTGGACCCGGAGGGGCTAGAGTTTGCCTACCATTTCACCTGCCTTGCCGCATTCAGTGATGTCGAGCACGTTCACGTGGTGGGACCACCCGACGGCGTCAAGAGCACCCTTCCGGGGAGCAGCACCCCGTGCGCGATCGAGGGCAAGGTAAATCCCTTCAAGCGAGCGCTACTCTTCCGACCCCGGCTGGTGCTGTACATCAACAGACCAGAGTGGGAAAGTGCGTTTCGCAGTCCGCGCTACCCCGTCGTTCTGGGGCGTTCTCAGGACCTGTTCACGTACAGCAGTGTGCGCGTAGTGGATCTGCGCGAAGCCCGCCAAGTCTACTTCGAGCACACGCTGGCCCCCTACGCGATGGCGTTGCGCGGGATGCCCGGGTACGTCGTGTTAATGCCTCGCTTCCTGGACTACCGCTCAAATCGGGCTCCCACCTTCGCTCGCTACGTGGTGCTCAACCGCCGAGTGTGCAGTGAAGATCTCCTGCGCATCGAGCACCTGCCCGCAGAAACGACGTTTTGGGTCGACCCGGAGGCGCCGGAGTACAGGGGGACTCCGCTGGGCCTCCTGTTCCATTCATTCGTGGGTGAGTATGATGATAGTCCGACCCTGGCCCGACTGGCTTGACGATATCTGGGCGAAGAGCCCGGACAAGGAAACGGGCAGTCCAGGGGAGAGCCTAGCCCAGCATACCTGGAACGTACTCGAGAGGCTTGCCCAAACCATAAGCCTGCGTCCGAACCTTCCAGATAGCCTGGGATGCCCCTGGCTCTGGAACGTGTTGTTCTGGGCATGTTGGCTGCACGACTGGGGGAAGGCTGCCCGGGGGTTCCAGGAACGTTTGCGTGGAGGCCCCCCGTGGCCGCACCGACACGAGGTGGTCTCACTCGCATTCGTAGATTGGCTAGCCAGCGCTTTCTCGATCGAGGAAACCCAGTGGCTTGTGGCGGCTATCGCCTCCCACCATCTAGAGTCGGCGGAGATCAAGCAGACGTACTCAACGCTTTGGCTATCCGAGGAGAACGTGCTGACGCCTCGCGTGGCCGAGATCCCGGACCCCACCCTTAGCCGTTTGTGGAAATGGCTCACGGAGTGCGCGCAACCATGGGTTGCTTCCCTTGGTCTGGACAGCGCCGGCGTATGTGTACCAGCATTGCCGTCCGAAGCCAGTGCAGTCAATAGCGTACGAGTGAACGGCGCAGATCGTGCCCGCCACTGGCTCAAGAGCTACATCAGATTTGTCAAGGACGTGCAGCAGAGCCAGCAACGTGCCTTGGTTCTGGGGACGCTCGCGACGCGAGGCACGATCGTAAACATGGATCACGCCGCCTCAGCCCACGCTGGCACGCTGCCGAATCCAGTGCTGTACGGTGCGAAGGAAACGCTATCACGCCTCGGTCTCGACGAAGATAGGCTATACGATCACCAACTAGCATCTACTTCCGAGCAGAGATCAGTGGTGCTATCCGCACCTACTGGCAGCGGCAAGACCGAGGCAGCCCTGCTCTGGGCGAGCTCCCAGCTGATCGAGGGCAAACCTACGCCCAGACTCTTCTACATCCTACCATACCAGGCCAGTATGAACGCTATGTACGACCGCTTCAACGCAAATGTTTTCCCGGGGCAAGTAGGCCTGGAACATAGTCGGAGTGTCCTCGCGCTCTACCGTCGTCTGCTTGATGGCGATGGGGATAGGCAAGGTGCAGTTCGCCTCGCCAAGTGGCAAAAGAACCTGTCTCGCTTGAACCACTACCCGGTTCGGATCCTCAGCCCTTATCAGATGCTCAAGGCGCCTTATCGCCTGAAGGGATACGAGTCGCTTCTGAGCGACTTCTTCCATTCGTGTTTCGTTCTCGATGAGGTGCACGCCTATGAAGCGGAGCGCCTCGCGATAATCTTGGCAACCGTGAAGTATCTGCGGGAGCAGATGGGAGCTCGCTTCTTCGTAATGTCGGCCACAATGCCGGCGTTGCTGAGGAAGAGGCTCACCGAGGCGCTGGGGGACCACGCCTCGATACTCGCCACGCCCCAGGTCTTCGTGCGGTTCCAAAGGCACCGGCTTGAAATGTTAGACGGTGACCTGTTGGATCAGCAATCCATAGCCCGGCTGGCCTCTGAGCATATGGGTGGGCAATCAGTGCTGGTGGCGTGCAACACTGTGAAACGCGCACAGCAGGCGTACCACGACCTGAAGCGCAGAATCGGGGACGACGTTGATGTGATCCTGCTACACGGCCGTTTCAACGGGAGAGATCGGCTAATTAAGGAGAGGGCCATACAGAGTGCCACAGGAAGCCGTTCTGCCGATCGGAAGCCAGTCATACTGGTTGGAACCCAGGTCGTCGAGGTCAGCCTGGACATTGACCTGGACGTAATATACACGGATCCCGCGCCTTTGGAAGCGCTCATCCAGCGATTCGGTAGAGTGAACCGCCGAATGCGGAAAGAGTGGGCGCCGGTGTATGTCTTCACCCAGCCAGCGGATGGCCAGGGTATATACGAACAGGAACTGGTAGCCAGTGGCCTCCGAGTGTTAGATGAGGCCGCGGGCAAGATGATAAACGAAGAGGAGGTTTCTGACTGGCTCGACCGTGTCTACCAGGGCGACACGGCTACACGCTGGAACGAGGCCTATTCGCGTGCGTACGAGGGTTTCACGCAGTCTTGCCTAGCGACGTTCCGTGCATTCAACGCAGCGGATACCCTCGAGCAGGAATTCTACAAGGCATTCGATAGTGTCGAGGTGCTGCCAGCGTGCCGGGAGCAAGACTACCTCCGTCATATGGCTGATGGAGAGCCGCTCGAAGCCAGCGAGCTGCTAGTGCCAGTTTCCTGGCGGCGCCTCGCGCAGCTACGCCGGCTCGGAAAAGCTCATCTAGCGGGCCACGGCCAGCCCTGGATTGTGGATTGCCCGTACGACAGTGACGTCGGGCTCAGATACGATTCGGAGTGCTAAGTGGTTACCCTCCTCATCTACGACATTGCTGACGATAAGGTGCGGGGGAAGGTGGCGGAGGTATGCTTGGATTACGGCTTGCAGCGCATTCAGTATAGCTCGTTCTTGGGCGAGATGAGCCGCAACCGCCAAGGCGAAATTATGCTTAAGCTTAAGCGCGTCATCGGGCAGGTCGAGGCCAACGTGCAAATCTTTCCCCTCTGCGAAAAAGACCTCGCTCTGCGCAAGCAGATCGTCGTCAAGCCTCGAGAGGAGAAGTGATGGACGAGGAAGCAGGCGTCATCTTTGGCGCCGCCGACCTGCGGCAGTACGTGTACTGCGCGCGCGTCGTCTACTACCGCTATTGCTTGCCCGTGCACCCTCCGCCTACGTACAAGATGGTAGAGGGAAAGCTCCAACACGAGCACACCGAGGAGATGGAGCATCGCCGAACCTTGCGCGCCTACGGCATTGCCGATGGCGAACGGTACTTCGGCGTGCGTATCCAGTCAGACCGACTGGGCATCTCCGGCCTGCTGGACATGGCTATCGTCCGCCGCTACGAAGTCGTGCCCGTCGAGTTTAAGCACGCGGCAGATAGAGCGCCGCGGCCTTCAATGCCCCGGTTCAAGCACCGGTTAAGATGGGCTGCGGGCGAGAACGAAGTGGACCCGGGGGAGGTCGATAGTGCTGTTTCCGAAGCGCCCGCCGTCCAAATGCACCACAAGTACCAGCTAGCCGCCTACGCGCTGCTGGCCGAGGAGCGATGGAGGAAGCCAGCCAGGCGATGCTTCATTTACCTCATAGCGGCGAAGAAGGCTGCGGAGGTCGAGATCACCGACGGCGCCCGCAGGTACGTTAGCCGGCTACTGGGCGAGATGCGCGACATGGTCACACACCAGCGTGTGCCTCCACCTACCCGGCGCGCGGGACGCTGCCGCGAATGCGAGTACCGGAGGTTTTGCAACGATGTGGATTAGCAGCAAAACACGCCCCAAAACCAAAGGAGGCGTAATGTGACACCAGAACTCGTCCCCGAACTGCACGACATAGGCAAGCTCGTGGACTGGGCCGCGCTTCTCACCAAGGCGCAGCGTAAACCTTACCAGCACAGCCACAGTCCCGCCGCTGCTGAGTGCCTTGGGCTGGAGCTTCCTAACACCCTAACATTCCTCGGCGCCGCATTTCACCACCTGAGCAGGCAATCAACACTCAGCGCCCGGCCAAAGGGTCTCGACCAACTCCCGATTTCGGACGCGGCTCTTATCTGGCTGCTGACGGTGGCCGACCACCTCGCGTCCTCTGTGTCCCGCAGCCTCTACGACAAATTCGAAAAAAAGGAACTTGGCCTGGACAAACGGGAGACACGTTGGCCTGAAGCCAGGCGGGCATGCCAGCGCTTGTGGCAGCCGGTTTCAGACAGGGAAGCGGATCCGCCTCTGCCAATCCGTGACGCCGCCGGTCTTGGGCGGCTTATCCAGTTCCTCAGCTCCGACCCCGACTGGGAGAGCGCGAAGAGGGAGTACCCTCAGCTGGCTCAGGTCCCCGAAGACAAAGGCTTCCCCCGCCACGTAACGACGCTACCCACCCACTGCGAGCTGGTCGGAAAGTTCTATCGTGTGTTGAAGCACCACTGCGTGAACGACGACGAAAAGAAGCCGCTGGTCTACAATCGAGTAGCAGCGGCCACCGTGGACGAGATTGAGGAAAAATGGGTGTTTCGTCTCGTCCATTGCCGTATCCATTTCCCGCAAAGGCCGGCGAGGGCCAGGGACCTCGGCGTATTCCCCTGCCTGGAGGATGCCCTGCACGCAGTCGAGACGTGTAGCCACACCAAGGATTACCTCCTGCTTCGCACCCTGGACACGGCCTGGCTGTTCCTTCCCACCGAGGACATAAAGCCGCTCGATGCGGCGCTGCAGCCTCTCTTGTCCAGGGGCTTCTACGTCCTGGCAGATGTGATAGAAGGCCCAGTTGGCGGCCTGAGCTCCGACGCGGCTTCACTGTGGCGAAGGAGAGAAAAGCTGAAGGATGCCGAGCTGAAAGAACGTATAGAAAGACTCGAGGAGCCCTACGTTCTATCTGCGTACAGTCGTAGTAAGGCGCACCCGGAAAGCTTCCCACCTCCCCTCTGCGAGCTCTGCCAGTTGGCCCCTGGAAACAAACCGCACCTCGACCAGGACAGCGGGATCGTCGAGCACCTGTGCGAGACGTGCTCAGAGATCCGAAGAGAGCCGCGCCATCAGCTTCGGAAGCTTGGCGACCAATGGGAGAAACAGGACGCCGCCGTGGCCTGGGTTCGGGTGCGCCTGGACTACGGGGTCCTTCAGCTATTGCTGCCACAGCTGTTCCTCCGCTATATCGACCACTGCGTGGAGAAGCTCCAGCCTAGCGGCAGGCTTGATGTTGGGGCACGCCAGCAACTGGCGGAGAACCTGCGCGCGACGGCGCTGCTGGTCGACTTCACCGCGGACTATCGCCGGTTCCTGGAAGAGTTCACAGAGGCAGCGAAGGGTGTATTCGGAGATCGGATGGAACAGATAACCGACCGCATCCGAGAGGTGGCCGTGATCAGGGTGGATTCGGGCGACGATGCGCTGCAGCTCGCCGATCTGTTTGCCGCCAAGGTCGCAGCGGCCTTCCCCCAGTGCGTCGACGACTCTCCGATCAAACTTGCTATCAGCATCTCCAACGCCAAGTACCCCTTCTTCGAGCACTGGCACTACCTGGAGATGCCCCGGCAGGCCATCTCCATCCGCATCGTGGGCCGGGGATTACCCCTCGAGCTTGCCGTCCGCCGGTTTAGCCAGTTAAGGGCACTCGGGCTTGGCGAGGAACGTGCTGCCTCGGCTCTGCGCAAGGCTGCCGCCATTCAGGCTCGTTCCGGCAGCCGATTGCTGGCCGAACTCGACCTGCTGGGAAACCTGCCTAAGGGCTCGGCTCTGCACAGGGCGGTGCTTGCGGGCTTTTCGTCTGCGCAACTGCTGGCGTATCAAACAGTTACAGACTGGAGGAGCAGTCAATGAGGTTCTGGCAATACGACGTGAGTGCCGATATGCTTCTCTTGGGAGAGCGCATCAAGAAGGGCACGCACCGGCCGGTTATTCCCCCGTTCGAGGCCGCGGGGAAGACCTACCGAGCCATACCTTATTCCACAGCCGGAGGTGCGTTGCGCGAATACCTTGGACTGGGATGGGATGTACCTATCCACGCTGCAGGGTACCTATGCCCGGAAGGCCAGGTGGAAATCACGATCGTTGCTCCAAGAGACGCCGTCAGCGGGGTATCCAAGCTGCCTATCACGGTCGAGTTCCTCACGGAAGTGCGCGGCAAGCTGTTCGTCCTTGTGGATGAGCGCACCGAAAAACTCGGCGAGCATTTCTGCATGTATATGGGCGGAATGCGCTACAAGGGGATGGGGCTGATGTCCCTGGAGCGCACCGGTGAGATACGCGAGCCGGATGTTCGCGCTGGCTCGTTGCTCACCCGCATTCCAGAGACGCAGAAGCACCATTTCGGAATCGATACAGTTACAGCGCAAAGGCTGGGCTACCTTTTTCAGCCCACGTCACAGAGAGGAGGATTGTATGTGAGATCGCTGTTTGAGGGAAGCCGGGTGAGAGGATATGAATTCCTGTTGGAGGCACAGCCGTGAGAGATTCACCACTATCAGGGGCCGTCAAGGCGTTGCTAAACGATCGGGCAGTCTTTCCGTTCCTGCGCGAGCAAGCCAATGGGCGGGAAGTGTGCCTGTTCGATCGCGAGGGCTGGCGCAAACTGAGGGAGCTGTTCCAGAAAGAAGACTTCTCCGCTTTCAAGGGCACGGTGGAGGCAAGGCTAGCGGAGATGAGGAAGCTGCAAAGGTCCGACACGCAGCCACAGAGAACCCAAGGGAACCAAAACCGGGCCCCAGGGCGCAGAGACGCGTATGGTTCAAACCTTAAGTTGGGCACAGCACTTGCCGACGCCCCGACGCGGTATCCAGCCACGCTCCAGCGCTTTCTCGACGTTTTCGAAGAGTTCGGATGCCTTGACACCCACCTGCCGAATATGGAGGACTACGGGAAGGTCGCGGAGTTCAGTGAGCCGGCCGTCCTGGAACAGTATTTCCTGTCGAAGATGGCACGCGCCAAGGAGCGGGAAGGCAGGGCCTTGAAGCACGTCCTGGAGCAGACCAAGGTCCTGCTCCAGCAGGGCGCCGACGGCGCACAGGTAGCGTTTTTCCTTCGCAAGCTAGATTCCCTGAAATCGTTTCCGGAGGTGATTATCGATGGAACAGGCAGTTAAATCGTTCGACAAGCTTCCCCTGCCCGTGGTTAGAGGCACGGAGGAGCTCTGGTCGCTCCAGGTTCGCATTTCCGTACGACCCGGCTCTTTCCTGCACATTGGCGGTGCCAATACGCCGCTCTCCGACGTGAAGCAGCAGGTGTTCAAAGTCGATGGTATTCCCGCGATTCCCGCCACCAGTCTGAAGGGGGCGCTGCGCCACCAGCTCGACCTCCTCTTCATCGAGAAGGGCGACGCGTGGGCTCGGCGGCTTGGAGTGCCTCGGGACGCCCTAAAACCGTGCATCCCCAGCTCGGATCCCACCCGCGCCGAGAGGGACGCCTTATCTGGGACCTACCGCGTGACGCTAGCCAAGAACCACCCCCAGCATTGTGGCATTGACAGCGAGCACGACAAAATAACCCCGTACGGTGGGGGCGTGTGCCCGGTGTGCTATTTTCTCGGCGCGCCCGGACTGCCTGGGTTCGTTCGCGTGGACAACTTCTTCCCCGAATCGCGGGGAGCACAGAGTCTGCGCATTGAGCAGCCTCGTCTGCGCATTGATAGAGAGGTGACGACAGCGGCGCACGGAGCGCTTGTCACCAGCGAGCAGGTTAAACCGGGCACCGTGTTCCGTGGGGTAGTGGAGATCTGCCGCCACTTCTCAGGCTTCGAATTCGGGAGACCCAGGACCATTGCTGGTGAGCAGCTGGATCCCTGGCTGGTAGGCACTGGTATGTCCTTAGACGAGATTCGCCTCTTCCTCGTGAACGAGTGCCTGCTACCCGCACTTCGAAACATAACAGTGCTGGGAGGACAGAAATCGCTGGGAGCGGGCAAGGTCGCTGTCGAGGTCCTCTCGCAGTAGAAATTGGAGTAGGCCATGTACTTTCTATCCGAAGAAGAGAAGCGGTACCTAATGGGGCGGCTCCTACCGCTGGCCAGGCGCCACCCTGTGCACCAGGAGTTGCGGGGTTGGACGTGGCGCGAGCCGCCAATGCTTCCCGCCTACGATGTGCGGTTCGGGGCGTACGAAGTAGCGAACAAGTATTGCCCGACCAGCCGGGACGTCTACCTGCGCCGCGTGATGGGGGTTCGCGCCAAGGAGAACAACCTGATGCAAGAAGGGGCGGAGCTGCACCGAGCCCTGGCTAAGATCGTGCTCGACGCCAAGCGCATCATCTACAGTGCGGGTGCGGCTGGGTGCGTGACGGCATTCGAGGAGGCGAGCTGGGGGGAGAAAGCAAATCACCCGGCGGTGGCGGCTATTCCCCTGCCGCGCGACGGGATCGCAGACCGGATGGCCCTTCAGCCATCCCGAGATGGAACTGGCACAGGGTTGTCCACGCTTCCGCCATACGACCAAGTGCCGGGGTGGCGGCGGGCCGCGAATCTTGCCGTGTTGCGCGACTTCGAGTATCATCGGATTGTGGGGCGGGTGGAGGAGGTGCTCGCACGGCACCCGAAGGTAAACGCCGATTCACTGGTAGCACTGGCACTGCCGATGATTGTCGAGCAACAGCTAGACGGAACCTTCCTGGGATTATCGGCACACTTGTCGGTGGATGCGCTCACGTCCACTGAGCCGATGGTGTTCGATATCAAGTTTGGAAGCAAACGCGACTTTCACCGGCTATCGACGACCGCCTACGCGCTGGTGCTCGAGAGCCTCTTTGAGCACCCTGTAGAGATAGGATGCGTGGTGTACGGGCGGTTCGTAGACGGTAGGCTCCTAGTGGAGCGAGATTTGCACGTCATAGACGACGAACTGCGACAGTGGTTCATCGACGAGCGAGACGAGCGAGGGCGTATGGTGAGCGAGGAGGTGGACCCCGGGAAGCCAGACGAATGTGATCGAACCTGCCCGTATCTGAGCGATTGTCGAGGCCTCGCTCCGCAAATGACGGACACCCTCGTCGGTGGTACTAGGCCTGAAGGGCATATCGGGTGAGTAGCGAGCGAAAAACGGCGCGTAACAGGCGGAAAAGTGGGGGTTGCGCCTCGCAAATGTACGGGAGATTGGAGCACAAACCGCGTCTGCGAAAGAAGGCGCGGGTGCGGTGGGTGGCTGTTGGTCATCCACCGCACAGGAAGCGCGTACAGGCCGCTTTAGAGGGCCTGCAGGTCAAAAAAGTGTCCCGAGCCTGCTCTTGAAGGCGCCGTAGCATCGGGAGAGACCCGCTGAAGGGTACTGAAAGACCACTGCGGGTCCACCTCG
>Ga0315298_1005670_pt1 | contig 17536 bp, 10 predicted proteins | sample WHS_1_MG_FD_203077 | JGI IMG/M metagenome (GOLD analysis project Ga0315298, IMG submission 203077) | Extremophilic microbial mat communities from Washburn Hot Springs, YNP, Wyoming, USA - WHS_1_MG | ecosystem: Environmental > Aquatic > Thermal springs > Hot (42-90C) | place: USA: Wyoming...
AGCATCCGGCGCACGGCCGCTTCCTCGCCGGTGGCTATCACCACCTGCCGCACCTCCGGCATGGCCAGAAACGGCGCCAGCGCCCTTGCCAGCACCGGCACGCCGCACAACGGCTGGAAAAGCTTGTGGCCTCCACCAAACCGGCTGGATCTGCCTGCGGCGGGCAGAATGACGGCTAGCGAAGGCGGACGTGCTGCGACTGTCATCGACAAAGTCGATCGGAGACGCCGGCCGGCCGGCAGACGGTCCGAAAGATCACATGCGCACGGCTCACGGCTTGTCCTCCACGCGTTCGGTACTGCGGTTCCGGACCGTAGGCGGGGCATCTCCCCCGAGCCGCGCGAATACCAGCCGGCCGGTCGAGGTCTGGATCACGTTGGTCACCACCAGCTCGACTTCCTCGTTTATGTGGGAGCGGCCCTGCTCCACTACCACCATGGTGCCGTCGTCAAGATAGCCGACCGCCTGTGCCGCCTCTTCGCCGGGCTTTATCAGGCGCAGCCGCAGCGTTTCGCCCGGGAGCACCACGGGCTTGAGCGCACCGGCCAGCTCGTTGATGTTGACGATATCCACCCCGCGCACCTGTCCCACTCTGGTCAGGTTGTAGTCGGTCGTCAGCAGCCGCCCGTTGAGTTCCCTCGCCAGCGCCAGCAGCTTCTGGTCGGTGCTGTCGGCATCCATCGTACCGTGCCAGTCGTAGATTATCGTCTCGACCTTGCGGTTGGACTGGAGTTTGTTGAGCATCTCCAGACCACGCCGGCCGCGGTTGCGCTTCAGCTTGTCGGGGCTGTCGGCGACCAGCTGGAGCTCGTCCAGCACGAATCTGGGCACGATGAGCCGGCTGTCTATGATTCCCGTCGCGGCGATATCCACCAGCCGCCCGTCGATTATCGCGCTGGTATCCACGACGAACGGGCGCGCCCCGCGCAGCTGTTTGGTGAACTCCACATAGGGGATTATGAACCGGAAATCGTCCTTGGTCTGAAGTATGAAACTGATGGCCAGATATACGCACACTATCCCCACCACCATGTTCAGGAACTGCACCATGGCTTCCTGCTGTTCGGCGAGGCGGCGATAGCTGATGTCCTGCGGGTCGAGCCGCGGCAGATACTGGTCCACCAGCAGCCGCACCACGAAACTCAGCCCCCATGCCACGGCTATGCCCACTATCAGGCCGAAAAAAGTCCCCGAAAAAACCGCCAGTTTCTTTCGCGGCGACAGGATGTCTATGCAGATGAAAAACACCGCGATCGTCAGCGTGCCCGCCATGGCCAGCCACGTGTATTCGCCGAATGGCTGGGCGCGGTGGTTTACGAAAAACCACCCTACGGCGGCCATCAGCAGCACGAACAGGGCACGTAGAATATGAAGCACCATCGCGTAGAAGACAGCGCCGGCGGCGACCTGCCCTCAAACGGGAATATACACCGCGGCGCCTGCCTCTCCAAGCCGCTGCGCTCCGGCGCGGCGGTGCGGGCAGGCAGACCGCGGGATGACTCGTATGGAGATCGCAGACGACGCTTCCGTATGAAGCTACGGATTGACGCCTCTGCTGCCTGGCGGCGCTGTCGTCGCGCATCGCCTGTGAGATGGCTGGCATTTCGGGCAGAAATGTGCCGACCGGCCACCCAGCACAATGCGCTTCACGGGCGTTCCGCATCTGCGGCAGGGCTGGTTCTCGCGACCGTAAACGCGGTGGAGCTTCTGAAACGTTCCCGGGAGTCCGTCGCCGTCCACGTAATCGCGCACGCTGCTGCCGCGATGCCGGATGGCCAGATGCACAATGCGCCGTATGGCCGCCGCCAGGCGCGCTATCTGCGCGGGCGACAGACGGTTGGCCGGCGCGCGCGGGTGTATTCCCGCCGCATGCAGCGACTCGTCGGCGTAGATATTGCCGAGTCCCGCGATGACGCTCTGGTCCAGCAGAACCGTTTTCACCGGCCTTCGCGTGCGGGCGAGCCGCCGCGCGAGCACCGCGGCGCTGATATCGCACGCCTCGGGACCGAGGTCTTCGCACGACGCCTGCTCCCGCCGCAGCAGCCACACTCCGCCTATGCGGCGGGCGTCCGCGAAGCGCAGCTCCGAAACATCATCGCCTTCTCCCGCCAGATGCAGCACCAGATGTGTGTGAACGGGCGCGGGTTCGGCTGGTTTCTGAAGGCGCAGCTGGCCGGTCATTCCCAGGTGAAAACGCAGCACCCGGCCGTCGGAGAGGTCGATTTCTATCCGTTTGCCGCGCCGGCGCACCGCGGCGATCATGAGTCCCGGCAGCGCCGCCGGCAACGGCGCATCAGCGCAGCGGATTATGCCGGCGTGGCGCACGGTCACGCCCTTTATGCTCGCGCCGGTCAGCCGGTTTCTGAGCGTCCGCACGACCGTTTCAACTTCGGGCAGTTCGGGCATGCAACTTTCCCTGCCAACGCGCATTCTATCGGCGGATAGAACAATACATCCGGCGGCGCGTTTCCCGCCAGTGCGGAAACCGCCTGCCCGGAAGGAAATCGGCGGCGGCGCGTCGCCGGCGATGCGCCGCCATAAGTTTCTGATGAGGAGCCTCATGGAACCGCAAATCGGTATCGCACAGGAACAGCCCACCAGCCTTGCCGCCGACGAACTTGCTGCCGTTGAAAAACTCCAGCAGGCCTATCGCCGCATGAAAACCGAAATGGCCAAGGTCATCGTCGGCCAGGACGCGGTCATCGACGAACTGCTCATAGCCCTGTTCTGCCGCGGCCATGCGCTGCTCGTGGGCGTGCCGGGGCTTGCGAAAACCCTCATGATCTCCACGCTTTCGAAGACGCTCGGCCTGAGCTTCAATCGCATCCAGTTCACTCCCGACCTGATGCCCTCCGACATCACCGGCACGGAGGTGATCGAGGAGGACAAGACCACCGGCGGGCGCGCCATGCGCTTCGTCCGCGGACCGATCTTCGCCAACGTCATCCTCGCCGACGAAATAAACCGCACCCCTCCGAAAACCCAGGCCGCCCTCCTGGAAGCCATGCAGGAACATCAGGTTACGGCCGGAGGCAAACAGCATCGCCTTCCTCAGCCGTTCTTCGTGCTCGCCACGCAGAACCCCATCGAGCAGGAAGGCACCTATCCGCTGCCCGAGGCGCAGCTCGACCGCTTCATGTTCAACATATACGTGGGCTATCCCAGCGAGGAGGAGGAGTTCCAGATCGTCCGCAAGACCACCACCGGCCGGCCTCCGGACCTTCAGCACGTTCTCAGCGGCGAAGAGGTGCTGATGCTTCAGGAGATCGTACGCAAGGTGCCCGCGGCCGACCACGTCATAAGGTATGCCCTGCAGTTCAGCCGGCTCACGCGCCGCACCGAAGGAACGCCGGTGCCCGATTTCGTCAGCGAATACGTCGCATGGGGCGCCGGACCGCGCGCCAGCCAGTATCTGATCCTCGCCGGCAAGGCGCGGGCGCTTCTGCGCGGGCGCTATCACGTGAGCACCGAGGACATCCGGCAGGTGGCTCTTCCCGTGCTCCGCCACCGCATCGTCACCAACTTCAACGCCGAGGCCGAGGGCATCAAGAGCGATTTCATCGTCAAAAAACTCATCGAATACATCCCCCGCCAGCAATACGACGAAATGGACAAGGCCATCGCTCCCGTGCTGCGCAATGAACCTGCCGCCTGAATGACCGGGCGCCGTCCGATGGCGGCGGCGCGGCCGCGCCGGCCCGGACGGAAGACCACCGCGGAGACCACGTTACCATGACCAGCGGCGTACAGGAGACCGATTACCGCAAGTATCTCGACCCGCGCGTGCTGGCGCGCATCAGCTCTCTGGACCTGCGCGCGCGCCTCGTGGTCGAAGGCCTCATGACCGGTATGCACCGCTCGCCCTATCAGGGGGTGTCGGTGGAGTTCGCCCAGCACCGGCCCTACGTCCCCGGCGACGACATACGCCACGTGGACTGGAAGGTCTTCGGGCGCACCGACAAGATCTACCTCAAGCAATACCAGGAAGAGACCAATCTTCATCTGATCTGCGTGGTCGATGCCAGCGAATCCATGTCCTACGGTTCGGTGGGCGACGCCGATGCCCCGTGGAGCAAGTTCGATCACGCCACCGCCATAGCCGCCAGTCTCTCGTACATGGCCATACAGCAGCAGGATTCGGTCGGGCTGGCTGTTTTCGATACGGAATTGCGGCGCTTTCTGAAGCCCAGCAACTCGCCGGCACAATGGAAGATCGTGACCGGCGAGCTTTCCGTTTCGCCGCGGCTCAGGAAGACCGACATGGGCAGGGTTCTCGATCAGATAGCCGAAAAACTCACCCACCGGAGTCTGATCGTCATTCTCTCCGACTTTTTCGACGACCTCGAGGGCGTAAAGAAAGGCCTGCGGCATCTGCGCTATAAGAAACACGAAGTCATGGTGTTTCAGGTACTCGATCCGATGGAGATCAATTTCCCCTTCGAGGACGTCACGCTCTTCAAGGGGCTGGAGGAGACCGGCGAACTGCTCACGGAGCCGCGCGCTCTGCGCGAGGGATATCTCCAGCAGCTCGCCGCCGCCACCGACCAGCTCAAGCGCATGTGCCGCGGCATGCATATAGATTACACGCGGATGGACAGCTCCCAGCCGCTGGACGTAACGCTCAGCACGTTCCTGGCCGTCAGGGCGGCGAGCATAAAGTGAACCGCGGCCTGGCCGTCGCGCAGGCATGTAACGCCCGCAGTCCCCGGTCGGGCAGGCTCTCCAGCCCGCTGGGCGGGCAAAGCAAGCAATGGGATCGGTTTTCGTGTGCAACACGCCTCTGATAATCGCCTGGGCCGTCACGCCGTCCTTCTTCTGGGCCGGGCTGGCTCTGGCGGCCATACCCGTCATCATTCACCTGCTCAATCGCAGAAGGTTCAGGGTCGTGCGCTGGGCGGCGATGGAATACCTGCTGGCGGCGCTGCGCAAGAACCGTCGCCGGCTCAAGTTCGAGCAGCTGCTGCTGCTTCTCACGCGCTGCTCGCTGCTGGCGCTTCTGGGGCTGGCGCTTGCCAGGCCCGGCGGCTGCTCGCGCAGCACGATCGCCGCTTTTGCCGGCCAGCGCGCCGCTCTGCACGTGTTCGTCATCGACAACAGTTACTCCATGGCCTACGAGGTCGAACGGCCGCGCGCCCGCACCCATCTCGATCAGGCCAGACTTCTCACCCGTCAGCAGATAGAGAAACTGATCGCCGGCAGCGAATCGGTCGCCATCGTAACGGCGGCCCGTCCATCCGCGCCGCCGCCGGGCACGCAGGCGCAGTCCGCCGCGCATGCCGCGGGCATGGTGGTTCTGCGGCCGACGTTCGACCTGGAGGCGGCGCGCTCCGCCGTTGACCGCATAGAACAGTCGTTCGGCGGCACAGACCTTGCCGGTGCGCTTCAGGCCGCCGCCGAAATAGCCCGCGAGGAAAAGAAACAGCCGCAGCGGTATCTTCACATCCTCACCGACTGCACGCGCAGCGCGCTGGAGGGCGCACGCGCCGAGGCGCTGGCTCAGCTGGGCAGAGATCTTTCCGAACTGTTCGGGGGCGGACGGCGCATACGTCTGTACAATCTCGGGCGCGAGAACCAGTTCAACTATGCCGTCGTCGATGTGCGCCCCGAAAGCCCCCTGGTGCGCGCGAAGCTCGATTCGGAGTTTCTGGCGGAAGTCAGGGGCTTCGGCAGCGGTCCCGACAGCGTTCTGCGCTGGAAATGGGACGACAAGGTGCTTCCCGACAGCGTGCGCCTGCGCCCCGATGCCTCAACGCCGCCGCAGCGCCAGCGCCGCGTGGAAGTGCAGCAGGGGGGCATTCACGTCATCAGCGCCACTCTCGTGAACGACGAGCGCCTCCCCGTGGACAACACGCGCCATCGCGTGGTGGAAGTCGCCTCGGAGATGAAGGTGCTCATCGTCGAAGGCGACCGGGCCAGCGGCGCCGCGTCGCTGGAACTGGCGCTGGCCCCGCGCACGGAGATAGGCCCCACCGGGACGATACGCTCCGACAGCTACGTGGTGCCGCAGGTCATAAGCGACCTTGAACTGGCCAACAAGGTGCTCGCCGACTATCGCGCGGTCATCCTCGCCAACGTGGGCGCCGTAAACCCCGCCCAGGCCGACCAGCTCCTGGCGTATGTATCCCGCGGCGGCACGCTCATGATCTTCATGGGCCAGCAGGTCTCCACCGACGCGTGGAACTCCGTGCTGTATTCCCGCAAACTGCTGCCCGGCAAACTCGTGGCGCGCAAGACCATGACCGCCGGCGGCACGGCCTTCACCTTCGATTTCCGCGCCAACAGCCCGACCCTGCATCCCCTGCTGAGCATCTTCAGGGGCGAAGAGCAGTGCGGCCTGGACAGCGTGCCCATCGAAGCCTACATGCAGATCGATCTCGACCCGCAGCTGAAACCGGACGTCGTCCTGCGGTATATGTCCGGCGAAAAACCCACGGGCGATCCGGCCATCATCGTCCACAACCTCGACCGCGGGCGCGTGGTTACGGTAACCACCTCCGCCAGTTCCGAATGGAACAGCCTGCCGCAGCGGCCGGCGTATCCGGTACTGCTGCACGAGCTGCTCGCGGGCACGGTGAGCGTCGGCGACAGGTGGATGAACCTGCTGGTCGGGCAGTGTCTGGATGTGCCCCCAGATTTGAAACTTACCGCCGCGCCGGTGCTCACCGACTCATCGGGGAAACAGATTCCTCTGGAAGCCGTTCCCGGCGACGATGGCCGGGTGTTCTATCGCTCGCGGGCCATCGACAAACCGGGATTGTATCAGTTGAACACCGGCATGACCGTTCTGCCCATCGCCGTGAACGTGCCGGCCGACGAGGCAGATGTGCGCGTCCTGCCCGTCGAAGCGGTGCGCAAGGCCCTGGGCGACATCGATCTTGCCGTATTCGGCGACTCGCTGTCCGAAGCGGAAATGGCGCGCGACGATGGCAGCGACCTGGGATGGTCCATAATGGCGGTGGTGCTGGCGCTGGCGGCCGTGGAATGTTTCATGGCCATGAAGTTCGGACATCAGAGAAAAAGGTGACGTCGGCCGGCGCGCAGGCGCTGCCGGCACGACAGCGGCTTACCCATGCAGCGGTTCTGGGAAATCATTCTCGGCCTTGACAGGGGCTTTCTGGGGCGCGAAGGGGAGTTCTCCCTTCAGTTCAACCCCGACTGGCCTTTTCAGCGGGTTGTCGGCGCTTCCACATGGAACATCGTGCTGGGGGCGCTGTGCCTGGCGATAGTTATATGGGTGTACCGGCGCGAGGGCCGCGGACGTTTCGCCAGAATACTGCTCGGATGCGTGCGCCTGATGCTTCTGGGGTTCGTCCTGGTCATGCTCAATCGCCCTGCGATCACCCTCAGCCAGAACCGCAGCGAGCCCTCAGTGCTGGCGGTGGCCATCGACGACAGCCTCAGCATGGGCGTGCGCGACGTTGCCGCCGGCGGCACTTCCGTCAGCCGCCTGGAAGCCGCCCTGGACCTGCTCGCCGGCGAGAACCAGAGCCTTCTTCGCCAGCTGGCCAGGAAGCACATTCTCAAGTTCTACCGTTTCAATCGGGAAGCGCGGCAACTGGCCGTGCTGGCGCCCGCCGGCACCGGCACGCCGCCCGCGACCGCGCCCGCCGAGCTCGATGTGCGGTTTCTCCATGACTTGCGGCCCGAGGGCCGTTCCACGCAGGTCCTTTCGTCGCTGCGGCAGATAATGGAGGAGCTTCAGGGCCAGCGCGTCGCGGGCATCGTCCTGCTGACCGACGGGCGTTCCAGCCCGGCCGAATCGCTCTCCGACAGGCTTGCGGCGGTGCGCGAGTTCGCCATGCGCGTGTACCCCGTATCGGTGGGGTCCGACCGGCCTCCGCGGAATCTTGCCATAGAGGCTGTCGCCATGGAGGAAGCCGCCTTCGCCGAGGACCTTGTCAGCGCCCGCGTGTCGGTGCGCGCCAGCGGCTTTTCCGCCGGCGACCGCGCGGTGGTGGTTCTCAAGGAGCGCAACAGCGGCCAGCCTCTTCTGCGCGCCGACGGCAAGCCCGCCGAGGAAACTGTCATTCTTCCGGGCGACGGCCTCCACGACGTCGAACTGAACTTCAAACCCCCGCGCGAGGGCACACTCGACATCGTTGCGGAAGTCAGCAGACAGCCCGGCGAGATAGACGAGGAAGACAACACTTTCCCCAGACAGATCGAAATCCTCAGCACTAAAATCGTCGTGCTCTACTGCGAAGGCTATCCGCGCTGGGATTACCGGTATCTCAAGGACGAACTCATCCGCGACAAGAAGAGCTTCGAGGTCAGTTGCCTGCTTTTCTCGGCCGATGCGGGCTTCGCGCAGGAAGGCACGCGCCCCATCACGCGCTTCCCCGAAAGCATGTCGGAACTGCTGGATTACGACGTTGTGCTCTTCGGCGACGTGGATTCGCGCCAGTTCACCGACGCGCAACTTCAGCTTGTGGCCGATTTCGTGCTCAGGAAAAACGGCGGTTTCGGCATGGTGGCCGGGCCCAAGTACGCGCCGTACTCATACCGCAACACTCCCATAGAGCCGGTTCTGCCCGTGAACATCTCGCGCACGCAGCCCGAGGAGAGCATCAACATACCGCTGGGCTTCAGGCCCGTTCTGACGCGCGCCGGCCAGCAGTCGATGATCTTCCGTTTTCTGCCCGACAAATCCGCCAATGAGAAGTTCCTCAAGGAGGACTGGCAGCCCCTGTTCTGGTATTGCCGCGGGATAACGGTCAAACGCGACGTTGGCGAGGTTTACGCCGAACATCCCACGGATACCGCTCCCGACGGCCGCAAGGCGCCTCTGCTGGTGCTCGGACGATATGGCGGACGCACGCTGTTTTCCGCCATCGACGATTCCTGGCGCTGGCGCTTCTATACCGGCGAACACATCTTCCGCAACTATTGGGTCCAGCAGCTCCGCTACCTGGCGCGGGAAAAGAAACTCGGACAGCGGCGGCTGACCATAACGGCCCTCAAGCCCTCGTATGAGCTCGGACAGCAGGTGGAAGTGCACATGCGCGTGCTCGACCCCGACCTGCTGGCGCAGCTTCCCGATCAGATAACCGTCGTGATAGCCCACAGGAGCAAAAACGGCGCCCCCGCTCTGCCGGACCGCCAGGAAACCCTCGAAAAGCGACCCGGGCAACCCGACCTGTACGTTGCCTCGTGGACGGCCGACAAGGCCGGGCAGTTCTCCTTGCGCCTGCCCGCCCTCGGCGGCAACGTTGACGCCACCGAAGTGCCGATAGTGGTCAAGGTGCCGCGCGCCGAACTGTCCCAGGTGCAGGTGGACCGCGATCTGCTCTCGAAACTCGCCTTCAGGGAGTCCTCGACGGCCGACGGCTCGTCTCCCGACGTGGACAGGCTTCGTCTTGACGGCCAGACCAGCCCCGCCGAGGTGCGGGCGGAACTTCTGAAAATCCCCAGCGCCGCGATGGTCGTGCCTGTTTATACCAACGGATTGCTGTGGGATGCGCCCCTGGCGATGATCGTTTTCGTGCTACTTATAACGGCCGAGTGGGTATTACGTAAGGCGTACGGAATGTTGTGAACGGTGCAGGCAGGACAGCGGGGTTTGTGCCATGTCAGCCATCTCTCCTATCGATCCCGGGCATCTGGCAGTGCTCAAGTCCCTTGCTTCGCTGCGCCGTCGCGCGAAGCTCCTGAGCGTTGCCTGCGGACTGGGCATCGTGCTTGCAACAGCGGTGGGCCTGCTTCTGCTGCTTGCGGCGGTTGATTATCTCCTCCGTCTGCAATGGCTTACACGCGCGCTGTGCGTGGGCGCGGCCCTCGGTGCACTTCTCTATCTTTTCTGGGAACGTGTGCTGCGGCCGCTTATGGCGCGCATGTCGCTCGGAGATGTGGCCGGACACGTCGAGAACGTCTTCCCGCAGTTCGACGACCGTCTGCGCAGCACCGTCTATTTCGTCGGCGGCGAGGTGCCCGGCTCGGAAATCATGAAGCAGCGGACGGTCAGCGAAGCGCAGCGTCTGGCGGCGCAGCTTGACCTCAGCTGCGTTCTTTATCCCAAACCTGTGTGGTATTCGCTGGGCGCTGCCGCGGCTGCCGCGGGGATTGCGATTCTGCTGGCCGCCCTGCTGGGCGAACACGCCCGCATTGCCCTGTCGCGCATACTGCTGGTTAAGTCGGAGGACTGGCCTAAGCGCGTGCAGATAGACGTCGTGCGCGCCATCCCCGAAAAGGTTGCGGCCGGCCAGCGCGTGGATTTCCGCATGCGGCTGGCGCGCGGCGAGCGTCGTGGCGTAAAGCCCGTTCTTTATTACCGTTACGACAACGGCCCGCTTCAGCAGGTGCTCATGACCCGCGGCGACGACGGCGTGTACACCGCCGCCATAGACGCCCGCGGACAGCAGATGAAGGTGTGGATGGCTGCCGGCGACGACGAAACCGAACCCCGCCGCATCACCGTTGTCCAGCGCCTGGCCATTAACGGCGTCGAACTGGAGGTTACCCCGCCGGCCTACTGCCGCATGGAACCGGTTGTGTACAACCTCAGCCAGGCGCCGGCCGTCGTAACCGTCGGCTCGACGGTGAAAATGACCGTGCACTTCAATAAGCCGCTGGCGCCCGACAAACCCGTCGTGCTCGAATCCGTCAGGCCTGATGGAAAGATGCCGCCCGTATCATGGGTTAAGCCGACCCCCTCGACGGCCGTGGGCACGTGGGCGGCCGACCAGTCCATGAGGTTCCGCGTTCACGCCATCGACGCCGACTATTTCGAAAACACCGGTCTGGAGGAATACGAGATAACCGTTCGTCCGGACCAGCTGCCCAGCGTGATCATCGAGATACCCCGCGGCAACGAGGACCGCACCCCCGTGGCCGTCGTGCGCCTCGAGGCGCTGGCCGAGGATGATTTCGACATCAGCACCATGACGCTGGTGGTCGATCGGCCGGCGGATAAGAAACACTGGGAAATACCCCTGAGCAACTGGCAGCGCGTCGATGCGCGGGGCGAGCGGCGGCGGTTCCGCCTGAAATACGACTGGGAACTCGCGCAGTTGCCCGATGCCGCGCTCAAGCCCGGCGACGTGCTGGAGTATCACGTGCAGGTCACCGACAACTACGACCTCAACGGCGCCCGGCACGAACCGGCCGTCAGCGGCCGGCTGAGGATCAACATCATCAGCCAGGAGGCCCTGAGCATACAGATAACCGACGCCATGCGTGCCCTGGCCGAGCGCGTGCGGCAGGTCCAGAACACCCAGAACCGCACGCAGCAGGAAACGGCGAGCCTGCGCAAGGAAACCGAAGGCAAGTCCGTGCTCGACGCCGGCGAGCGCACGGCTCTGAATCGCCTCACGGAGCAGCAGAGCACGATGGTCTCGCAGACGCGCCAGCTCGCCGGCCAGATGGCCGACCTCGAGCGGCGCCTGGAGGATAACCGCTCCGACAATCAGGAGCTCAGGGACATCGCCCGCGAGGTGCGCCGCGGACTGACCGAAACCGCCGAAAACCCCATGACCTCGGCGGCGCACAGGCTCTCCGAGGCCGCTCAGCACGCCGATCCCAGAAAGGCCGGCGGCGACCCGCAGCGGCAGCAGGCCCTCGCCGAACAGCGCAACCGGGCGATGAGCGACAGCGAAGCCCGGCAGCGCGAATCGTCGGACCAGCTGGGCAGAGTCCTTGAGAAAATGGGCACGCTCGGCACTTTCGAGCAGATGCTTCAGCGCGTCCGCGAGGCGCTGGCGCGGCAGCAGGAGCTTTCGCGCCAGCTCGGCGAACTCGGCAAGCAGACGCTGGGCAAGGATCCCGATAAACTCTCGCCCGAAGAGAAGAAACGTCTTGCCGATATCGCCGCCGAACAGAGCCGCCAGGCGCGCAACACCGAGAAACTCACGGCCGATCTTCAGAAAGCCGCCGAGCAGACGCAGCGCTCGGATCAGCCCTCCTCGCAGGCCATGCAGCAGGCCGCCCAGCAGGCGCAGCAGCAGCAGGTGGCGTCGAACCAGTCGCAGGCGGCTCAGGCCGCCCAGCAGAATCAGCAGGCCCAGGCGCAGGCGCGCCAGCGCCAGGCCGAACTGGGCCTTCAGATGATGCTCGACACGCTCCGCGAGGCCGAGCGCCGCAAACTGGAACAGCTGGCGCGCGAGCTGGCAAAGATGCAGGAACTCATCGTCGGTCTCATCCGTCGCCAGGCCGGCCATAACATCGACAACCTGCGCATACAGGGCGGTCAGGAGAAGCTTAAACAGATAACCGACGAATTGCTGCGCAAGGCCGAGCGCGTGGCCGACCGCCAGCCTCCCGTGCCGCGGCCGGATCAGCTCATGTATTCGCAGGCGCAGACCGAGGGCAACACCCGTGACGTGGCGCGCTCGGCGGAAGCGCTGCGCCGTGGCGGCGCCGAGATCGCCGCCGCCCTCACCCGCGCAGCAGGGCACATGGAACGCGCCGTCGTGGGCATAAAGAACCAGCAGCTGCCCGAAGCCTACGACCCGCATCAGGTCCGCTCGCTGGCCGCCCTCGAAGAGGCGCTGGCCAAGGCCGATGAGGCCGCGCGGGATGTCAACGACCAGCTCGACCAGGCCAACCGCGAAACCATCCGCGAGGCTTACGAGAAAATCCGCGCCGAACAGGAAAAGATAAACAGGGAGACGGCGCGCATAGACTCCGCGCCGCGCCTTCCCGACGGAACTCTCCGCCGCGAGGATGCCGTCAACCTCGCCCGCCTCCCCGGACAGCAGGGCCAACTTGCCGAACAGACCAGAAAACTCGAAGACCCGCTGCGCGATCTCGGCGGCGTGGTTTACGTCTGGGCCAATAAGGACATCGTCGAGTCGATGAACGAGGTCAAGGGCGAACTGGCCCGGCCGTCAACCGGCGTCGCCACCCAGACCGAGCAGCAGCGCATACTCGAGCAACTGGACGCCATGATAAAGAACCTGGCGGTGCGGCCTCCCCGACGCAGCGACTTCCACAGCCCGCCGGGCGGCGGCGGCGGGGGAGGCCAGCCGCCGCGCCCCCAACTGCCGTCGGAGGTCGAACTGCGCCTGCTGAAGGACCTGCAACTTGCCGTCAACAAGGCCACCAAAGTCCTCAATGCCCTGCCCGACAAGGATAAACCTAAACTGGTCGCGCTGGGCGGGCGGCAGGGCGAATTGCGCGGCGTGCTGGATCAGCTGCTTCAGAAAGCCTCGCGCGGCATGGTCAAACTCGACCCCGAACCCGACCCCGCCGAACGGCTCCCCGAAGAAGCCGGCAGGGAGGAACTCGATAACCAGGAGTTCGACGAGTGGCTGCGCGGCGGCAGGTCCGGCGATGACCAGCTCGTCAACGATGTCAAACAGGCCGGTCAGCGCATGGGCCGCTCGCGCCAGCGCCTGGCGCTCAATCACGACCCCGGCAAGACCACCCAGCTGATACAGGAACGGATAATCCAGAATCTCGACAACCTCATCCAGATGGCCCGCCAGCAGCAGGCACAGGCCAGCAGCCGCCAGGGGCAGCCCTCCCAGCCGGGCCAGCAGCCCCAGCCGGGCGAGGGCCAGATGGGTCAGCAGCAGACCGGACAGCCGCAGCCCAATCGCGGTTCAACCCCCGCCAGTTCCGAACGCCGCGGCGGCACCGGCGATACCAATGCCGACCTCTCGAAGGACATCCGCGAAAAAGCCGCCGAATGGGGCACGCTCACCCCAAAGGAGCGACAGGCCGTCATCGACGGCATGCACGACAAGGCCATACCCAAGTACAAGCGCCTTATCGATGAATACTATGAGATGATGAGCAGGAAACGCTCCAAGGCCGACTGATGATGCGTTCTGTCATAACCCGTTCCGGATACGCGCGGATGCCGGCGCGTCTCATTGCGGCGGTCGTCCTCATTGCGCTGGCGGCGACGGCGGCCCGTGGCGCTGCGCCGGCTACCAGTCCCAGCCAGGTGATAGGCAACGAGATCACCCCCGCCCAGCAGCAGGCCGTCGAGCGCGGTCTGGCGTGGCTTGCCGCGCGCCAGCAGCGCAACGGCTCCTACGGGGCGTACGGCTCGTCGCAGGGCCACGCGGGCATCACCGCACTGGCGGGGCTGGCGTTCATGTCCGCCGGGAACCTGCCCGGACGCGGACGCTACGGCGACAACGTGCGCAAGTGTCTGGAATATGTGCTCGCCAGCGCCCGCGAGAACGGGCTGATCGCCTCCGATAACAGCCACGGCCCGATGTACGGCCACGGGTTTGCAACGCTTTTCCTGGCCGAAGTGTACGGCATGGCCCCCAACGACGAGATCAAGGAAAAGCTTCAGCGCGCTGTGAAACTGCTCCAGAAATGCCAGAACCACGAGGGCGGCTGGCGCTACCAGCCCGTTCCCTACGACGCCGACATATCGGTAACGATATGCTCGGTGATGGGGCTTCGGGCGGCCCGCGACGCCGGAATAAAGGTCGAAAAGGACGTCATCGACCGCGCCATACAATACGTCCGCCGCTGTCAGAACCCCGACGGCGGCTTCAGCTACGTCGCCGGACAGGGCAGCGGCTCGGGCTTTGCGCGCTCGGCGGCCGGCGTGGCTTCGCTCTATTACGCGGGCGTGTTCGAGGGCAACGACCTGAAGCGCGGGCTGGATTATCTGAAACAGTTCGCCCCCGGCCGCGGCACGCCCATGGACGAGAGCTACTTCTACTACGGCAACTACTACGCCGTCCAGGCCATGTTCCTCGCCGGCGGCGAGTACTGGGCGCGCTACTATCCGGGCATCCGCGACGTGCTGCTTGCGCGGCAGAACCGCACCACCGGTTCGTGGACCGGCGAAGGCGGCGAAGACTACGCCACCGCCATGGCGCTGATCATCCTTCAGATGCCCAACCGGTATCTGCCGGTATTTCACGGCAAAGGACCGGGGAGTTGATATCCGCAATGACGCGCTCGACCCATGCCATGACCGCGCGTGCCGCCCTGGTCGCTTCCGCGCTGCTGTGCGCGGCTGCGGCGCAGCCCGCTGCACAGAAGAACAGGGAAACGCCCGCGGGCACGCCTTCTCCGAAGCTGGACCGGCCCAGCCAGGTTCGCGGCGATGAGCTGACGCCCCGGCAGCAGAAGGCCGTGGAACAGGGTCTGGCCTATCTGGCCGCCAAACAGGCCCGCAACGGCAGTTTCGGCTCCGGCTACGGCTCGAGCAGCGGGCATGCCGGCATAACCGGCCTGGCGGGGCTGGCTTTCATGTCGGCCGGCAACCTTCCGGGGCGCGGCAGGTACGGAGAGAACGTCCGCAAGGCGATGGAGTTCGTCCTGTCGAGCTGCCAGGAAAGCGGCGTTATCGCCTCTGACAACACGCACGGAGTGATGTACGGACACGGCTTCGCAACTCTCTTCCTGGCGGAAGTGTACGGCATGAGCCCCGACGACCGCATCAAGGAGAAACTCCAGAAAGCCGTCAAACTCATCCAGAAAACGCAGAACCACGAAGGCGGCTGGCGCTACACCCCCGCGCCCGTGGACGCCGACATATCGGTTACGATCTGCCAGGTGATGGCGCTTCGCGCCGCCCGCGACGCCGGAATCAAGGTGGAAAAGAACACCATCGATATGGCCATTCAGTACGTCCGCCGCTGTCAGTGTTCCGACGGCGGATTCAGCTATCAGGCCGGGCAGGGGGCCGGTTCCGGATTCGCACGCTCGGCCGCCGGCGTGGCGTCGCTGTACTATGCGGGCGTCTTCGAAGGCAATGAAATCAAGCGCGGACTGGATTACCTCAGACAGTTCTCGGGCGGCGCCAGCGCCGGCCGCATGACCGGCATGGAAGGCATGTATTTCTACGGGCATTACTACGCCTCGCAGGCCATGTTCCTCGCGGGCGGCGACTACTGGGCCGGCTATTACCCCGCTATACGCGACCAGCTGTGCGAACGCCAGAACAAAACCACCGGCGCATGGTCGGGCGAGGCCGGCGAGGATTACGCCACCGCCATGGCCCTGCTGATACTCCAGATGCCCAACCGATATCTTCCCGTATTTCACGGCAAGGGCCCGGGAACCTGATGTCTATGTGCCCTGTTCCGCAGATGCGCATGTTCCGTGTTGCCATGTCGTCGCTGCTTATCGCGCTGGCCGCCGCTGCGCCGTCGCTGGCCGACGCCGGCTGGGTTCTCACCACCGCAGACCTGCGCCAGGAGCCCGTGGCGCTGGTGGCCGTGGAAACCGATGGGGTGACGATAACGCGTCCCGCTTCTCCACAACCGGTGAAGATCGGCTTCGATTCGTTCCTTCAGATCGACCGGGCCGCTCCGCAGCGCGCCCCCGAAGACCGGTTCTGTCTGCACCTGGCGGGCGGGCAGCGCGTGCCCGGAAAACCGGTCGGCTACAAGGACGAAAACATAGTGTGGCGCAGCGCCGCTCTCGGCGAACTGGCGGTTCCGGTGAAACTGGCGCGCGCCATGGTGCGGTCGGGCCGATCGGCCGATGCCATCGATCAGCCGCGCACGGACGATATCGTGCTCATGACCAACGGCGACACCGCCCGCGGAATTGTCAGCGACATCACGTCCGACACCCTCATGCTCAACGTCGGCGCCGACACCGTGACCGTGGCGCTGGACTCCGTGGATGTGCTCTACTTCGCCGTGGCCGGCAGACCGCCGGCTTCCAGTGCCAGAGCCTTTCGCATACGTCTCACCGACGGAACGATCATGACTTTTGCCTCGGCCGAAAGCCGCGATAACAAACTCCGGCTGACGGCGCTGCCCGGCAGCGTTCATGAGGTGCCCATGGACGCGGTCACGTCGGTGGAACAGCTCAACGGGCCGGTGGCATGGCTTTCCAGCCGGCTGCCCGATGTCGCCATACACACGCCTTTCTTCGGCGGGATGACCTGGCCTCCGCGCATGGATCTGACGGCCAGCGGCAAACCGATCCAGTTCGGCGGTCGTACCTACACCCGGGGTATAGGAGTCCATTCCTATTCGCGCCTGGAGTACTCGCTCGACGGCTCATATGAGGCGTTCCGCACACAGTATGCCATCGCCACCGACGTGCGCAATCAATACGCCGACGTCACCGTGCGCATAAAAGTGGACGACGCGGTCGTCCATGAGGCTCAGCACGTGCGCGCGGGCATGCTGTCGCCCGTGGTGCTGATAGACCTGCCGCGCACGGCGAAAAAACTCACGCTGGAAGTGGATTACGGCGATGCCCACGACACGCAGGACCATTTCAACTGGATAGAACCGGCCCTCCTCCGCAAGAAGCCTGCTGACACCCGTCCGAGCGGCGGCTGATGGCCTGCATTCCGCGTAACGACCGCTCCGCCAGCGACCGCGGCCCGTCCCTCATGCCGGAGCGCACAAAAAAAAGAGACCGGTGCTCGCCGTTACACCGGTCTCACTGTTCAGGCTGCCCGGCCGGACACGGCCGGAGACCCACAGCCTCGTAAATCTTATCGGATGTAATCGCGCCGAACTTTAATGCCGCCCTTAAGGGGGACATTCCGAATGCCATTCACTTAGGCCTTCCTCCCCAGCGGGCGGGGTTTCTTTTCATCTGCCGGCGTGGCACGGTCATCTTCATGTGGGTGTCCTGGAGGTCTTTCATCACCCGCGGT
>Ga0315298_1005671_pt1 | contig 17536 bp, 22 predicted proteins | sample WHS_1_MG_FD_203077 | JGI IMG/M metagenome (GOLD analysis project Ga0315298, IMG submission 203077) | Extremophilic microbial mat communities from Washburn Hot Springs, YNP, Wyoming, USA - WHS_1_MG | ecosystem: Environmental > Aquatic > Thermal springs > Hot (42-90C) | place: USA: Wyoming...
TCATTTCCCTCCCTGCCTGCGCAGGCAGGAACCCTTCCTTCTTCTCCGTCAGAGGCGCCTGCCTGTGCAGGCAGGCCTGCCTGCGGAGGCAGGGATTCAACTCCGTCGGAAATCACTACCCCATTTTCATCCCCATCCTCTGGTGGTGGAAGGGAAAGGGTCCGAGTGGAAAGAAGGACCCTTGATGTATCTTCCCTCAGGACATTAATCATCTCCACATCAGCATCAAGAAAGAGCTGAAGGGTATGGTGTATCTGCTTCTGACCCCCGAAATGGGTCTCCTTCGGCACCCTGCAAAGCCTCAGGGGAACCATCGCAAAACGTCCAACAAGGGCCTGAACATAATCAATCCCACTATTCACATCGACTATGCTGTGATAAGATCCAACATCTATCTGATAAACCCCTCCCATATTTATCCTCGGAAGAATCACCATCAGATGCCCCCTCTTCTGACATTCAATATCTTTATGCTCACAGGGACAAGAAATCTCCTCCATAGACTGGGTCTCCTCCCTGAATCTCAGGGCAATCTCATTGTTCCCTATACACTTAAGTCCCTTCTGGCCCCCATACCATTTGTAGGCCTGCGGAAAAACAACCTCAGGCTCATTGACTGGAAACATTACCTCCAGAGAGGTTGGCCTCTCCCCATAGACCCTCGAAACCTCAGGAGGAACAATGAAATATTCCGTCTCCCTGGGGTACTCCCTTCCAGTCTTTGAAGAGATGAGCTTAAGCCCAAGACGAATCTTCCCAAGCCTTGGAAGCCTTCGCCTCTCAGAAACCTCCTTGATCCTGGTAAACCTTCCCTTAAACATCCTTTCCCTCCTTTGCGGAATTAAAGAGTATCTCTCTTAGGAATTTCATCTTCTCTAAAAAAGAATACGGATATGGTATTTTCTTCTTTGCTACAAAGGCCTGCCAATGGTGCTTCTCAAGTGAAAGGACAATCCTCTCAACTGCTTCATTAAGAATAGCTTCTATCTGTCTCATTTCTTGTTGCCTCCCTCTTTAAACCCCCTGGCTTAACATAAAGAACCTCAATAAGTTCCTCCCTTTCTGCTTTCTTCAATACCTCAACTGGAATAAGGCTCTTATCAAGATTTCTTCTCTTCTGGAGCGAAAGGGAAACCGTAAACCCATCCACACTTGCCCTTTTTAGGCCTTCTGCCTTCATTACCCCCTTAATTGCTGCCTTCGCCTCTTCGATCTCCCTCTCTGTTTCTTTCCTCAAAGTAAAAAGCTCATTATACCTCCTTACAGCTCCTTCAATCTCCATAAATTCCCTGCCTTCAGAAAGGGAAGAAAACTCCCTTAAATAAGAAGAATCGCAAAGCTCCTCAAAACTACAGTAACTGCAATGCCAGTCTCCCGGATCATACTGCCTCGGTGGAAGAGTCCCCTCTACCCTGTGACGCTCCACCTCCATAAACCTCTCCATAGAACTCCGATAAAGCCCAGAAAACTCCCTCCCTTCCCTCCTCACCCCATCGCTCCTTATGACCTCACGGACCTTCAGAACATCTTCAGCAAGATTGTAGTCCACATAGTATTCGAGGTACTGAGAGGTATTCTTATTCTTCATAAGAAGAATCCCCTCCCTTATCTCAGGATTAATCTTCGAAAGTCCTACAAAATAGAAGGTCATCTGTGAAAGATAATCCACTGGAACCTCATCCTGAGAGTATCTCTCAAAGCTAAAATGGTTGATCGCCTTATGCTCAAGAAGACGATCCACCCCTGAAAGATCCGTCAGAATCCCATCGATTCTCCCCTTAATCTTAAAGGGATACCCCTTATGAATGACCTCCCCGCACTCAACAACCATCTGCTCACTGTGAAGCCTGAAAGAAGACTTCCGAAGAATATCGAGGGTCAACTCCTCATGCCAGGACGAATCATCAAGAATCGCATAAAACCTATCGGAAAGCCTTTTGGGATAACCCTGTGCCTCATAACAGATTGCCCTGAGACACCTCTCAGGCCCCCCGTAAGATGGCCTTGGATAATAAGGAACCTGACCATTAAACCTCTCAAACCCTGCAACTCTTAAAATCACCTCTGCAATCATTTATCCCCCTCCCTTCTTTTTTAATTTTCGAATACCCTACCTAAAAATACTCTCCATACTAAGTATTACTTCTATTGAAGAATTCTTTATGGGCCTTAAAGAACTCCTTGAAATAAATAAAAAAGGAAGGGTAAGTAGCCAAAGAGACTTTATAGTGATTGGCCATGGGGTTGACCTCTCGAATATCCATAAGGAAATTAAACTCACAGTCCCTGATAGAGACCGAAACGGTCACTTTGGCTGTTTCGGAACCACAAGGACAGGGAAAACAAAGCTCATAGAAAGCATCGTTGAACAGGATATCTCAAAGGGCTTAAATGTTGTAGTGATTGACCCAAAGGGAGATATTGAACTCTTCTCACGAGTTGTTCAGGCCTCAGTAGAAGCAGGAAGACTCGAAGAGGTTATGTTTCTCTCCCCCATCTACACCAATTACTCCATCATGCTTGACCCCCTCGCCTACTACTACATGGAAGATGAACTTGTGGATCATGTAATTTCTGGAATCAAAGCAAAGGAAGATTATTTCATTGCCATTGCCTATGAAGTTACCCAGGCCGTGATTGCAGGCCTTGCCCTTGAGGCAAAACAGAGGGGTGAGAGGCTCAACATAAACTTTAAAGAGATTAAGGAAAGGAGTGACTGGCATAATTTAAGAAAATTCATGGAAGAACTCAGACCCATTCAGGGCTCTGAGGAGATTGTAACCAGTATTGAACAAATCCTTAACTCTCCACCTGATTTTTTCTCTAAGGTCTCATCCTCCCTTAGAACCACCCTCTCTGCCCTTACCTCCGGATCCACAGGAAAGATTATAGGAAAAACCTATGTCAACGAGTTTGTAAGAAGGTTTGAGGATGGAAAGGGAGTAATCCTCTTCTGCAATACAGGCTCTATGCTTGCAAGAAGAACAGCCCATATCATTGGAAGAGTCCTTATCTCAATGATTCAGTCTATGCTCGGAAGATTCTATGCCTCAGGAAGAAAGCTTGACCCCCCACTCTCCCTCCATATCGATGAAGGACACAATATGCTCTACAAAGGGATCGAAGAACTTTTCAACAAAGGGGGAGCGGCTAATGTCTATGTCCACTTCTATACCCAATCCATTGCTCAGATTGAGGAAGAGGTTGGCAGGGAAGCAGCAAGAAGCATTGTCGATAATATCAATACCTGGGTCTATATGCTTGTCAACCACCCTGAGACAGCAAAATTTATCGAACAGTCCTCCCCTAAGGTAAAGAAGTTTCAACCCGTTTTATCCTTTGGAGGAGGAATAACCGTGAGGGAGATGGAGGAAAACAGAATAACCGCCCAAAACGTCCTTCGCCTGCCCAAAAGACACTTCTATATGCGGAGCTACGGAAAACTCTACCGGGGGATTACTAAAGAGGTTGAACCCTCGTATGTAAGAGTGGAGTTTCCGCACCTATCAGAACCCCCTGAAAACCCCTAAGCCCACCTTTCCTCACGCTCAATCTCTTTTCTTGTTCTCCGTGAACTTATCAGAATGCTTAAGATTGGAATTATAATCATCAGGAAAGTACTGAAGATAAGAAAATAGGAAGAGATAAGAAACACTGGTCTAAACTCCATAAGAAAGAGATAGACCTTCTTAAGAGTCTCATACTTTATAAAAGGACTTAACTTAAGAAGGTTTCGGGTCAGAAACTTCTGGGAAAGGAAGTAAAAATAGATCGTATGAAACAGAATGAAGGCAATCACGAGCTTGAGCAGTGCCCCTGAAATAAACCCCCCAAGAAGGTTCTTTATTGCTGATTTTGAGATGGAACCAATATAGTATTTACCCGTAAGGGAAATAAATACGGAGTGAGCAATCGAAAAGCTTATGGAAAGAACAATGGCAAAAATCCTATCAAACAGGGAAGGGTTATAGGACCCAAAAATTGGAATATACCTTTCTATGACTCCAAAGGCAAAGGGCATAAGAAGCGCACTTACAATTCCACTGAGAAAGGCTGCCCGAAAACCCACTTCAAAGAAAGCAAGCTTCCCCCCTAGGGTGAAGAAATCCTCTGGTATCGGAGAACCGGAACGCTCAACCACATAGTACTGCTGGATTTCAGAAAGGGCATCAACAAGCCCCTTGGGTTTATGGGGAGGAGGAGAAACCCCTAAAAATATATCACCCTTTGATTTTTCACTCATACTAAAACCACCAGAAAAAGATCTTTATCAGGCTACCAAAATAAGAAACAAAAACAGCAATCCCGAACAGCAAGGCTCCCAGGGCAGGTCGTCTCCTGTAGACACCAAACCAGAATGAAAAGAGGATAGAAATTGAAGCAATAAGCCTTGCCCAGAAACCCGAGAGAATTGTTGAAAACAGATACTGCCAGAAGGAAACATACTCAGCCTGAGAAAAATGCCTTAGAGGATTAAAAAACTCAAGAAAGTCCATTCTATTCTCCACCCCCCATCGGAACAACGCCCTCGATTTCTCTGAGATAACCCTCCTTACGCTCCTCTATTACATGGGGTAAAACCTCAAAGGCCTCTATTTTTATCGGAACCAGAAACATCTTTTTGTGATACTTCTGGGTCCTGACCTCAAAATATCTACCCCAGTAAGGCTCCCTTATCTCATCCGAAAGCAGTCTCTCCTTCCTCAGGGTTTCAGCTATCCTCTTTAATGCCTCCTGCTTCTCCATAACCCTTAAAAGCCTTACATCAATAACCCCCTTCTTGCGAGCAAGGGTCCTTAAGGACTCATAGAGATACTCTGTCTGAAAATATACCACTGAACCCAGTGAGAAAGCCTTCCATTTATTCCCGGTCTGAAGAACATTTATCTCAGGAAGAAGAACCTCTAAAAACTCCTTCAAATTAAACCATTCATCCCACTCCTTAACCTTCAGTTCCCTGTTTCTTGAAGCAACCTCCATTGCCCTTGCCCTAAGATCAGCGGTCTTAAGAAGCGAAGTAAACTGGTCACTTATCTTGGGAGAATGATGCCACTTAATCGAATCCAGAGCACTCTTAAGCCACGAGGGCTCCCTTTCTGAAAAAAGCTCCTCAACTTTTTGGGCTGAAAGGATCGGATGGTCGGCCTTCCCGTAAGCCCCACTTTCACTTACAACAGGGGCCTTCCCAATATCATGACCAAGAGATGAAACAAGCGCCTTCGGAATAAGATTCTTATAGTCTCGATAGGTCTCCCTGAGAAGATTGAGCATGATTCTTGCCACATCCACACTGTGCTCCCCCAGTGAGACCTTCGAAAGCAGTTCACCAAAACCAAAAAACTGACTGTCTCCCCCTTCCTTACCCCCCCTCACAGAAGGAAAATCTCTGACCTTATCAAGAAACTGAAGAAGGGCAATAAAACCCTCCCTTGCCCCCTGATTCTCAAAATACAGCCTGTAAGGATCATAAAATTCCTGAATTAGAGACTGTGAGAAAAAACCCTCTGTCGGCTGAGCCCCTCCTTCCAACTCCTTCACAGACTTAGAATCCTTCTCGGGTAAAAGGAAACTCTGATTGTAAGGAAGCCATATCTGAGAAAGCTCCGAGATACTGACCCTTATCTCCCTTCTACTTATCTTCTCTCCCCCCTGAAAACAAAACCTTAAGAAACCAAACATGAAGATTCCCCCCTGAGCAGAGAACTTAATCTCTTTAAAACATAAGACTTCTGAGCTTCGGTAAGATCTTCAATGAACTTCTTTCCAGGCACCTCGTTTCCTTCCCTGTCTTTAAATGTCGTAAGCCTTGAAAGAAGCCTCTCCTGAGGCTCATTAAGCCTCTCCGAGACCTTCAAGAGTAGTTCAGAAAGCCTTCTGTCAAGAACTTCCCCAACTGAAAAGTCAAGAGAACTCTTATCCATCAGTCCAAAAAGCCTGTTTACGAGGTAGCGGCTCTTCTTTGTCCTTAAAAGAATATTTGTCCCCTCACGCTGAATGCTGATTGAACGAATCTTTGCCTCAAAAGAAAGCTCGTCAAGACTTATCCTCCTCTTCTCATCCCGAGCCTCACCCGCAATAGAATCAGGATTCTCACAGAGAAGCCTTATAGATATTGCACTCTTAAGAACTGAAAAACTTACAACCTTTACCTTAGTCTTCATAGAAACCCTCCCCCCAGTTTGTTTTCTTCAAGCTCCCAAACCCTCTTAGTTTTACCATCAAAGTAGAGGCAGCACTGTCCCCCTCCAATAAAACCCCCCTCAACCGAAATAATAAGCCTGGGACTGTAAGCAAGATCAGATATCTCATCCGAGCTAACCATCAGGGGAGATCGAAAGAACCTCCAGACCTGATCCACCTCGGCAGGGATTGTTGAGCTATCCCTGATATCATACTTCATCATCGGCTTCCTTTCGCCCCGCTTCCCTGCCTGAACCACAAGAAATACAAGAATATTAAGCTCAGTAGAAAGGATCTTAAACCGCTTTGAGATCATTGAGGCGTCATCTCTCCAGTGGTCAATTTCAGAAAGAAGAAACTGATGGTTATTAAAGAAAAGAACCTTGACCCCGTAAAGCTTCCCAGACCCCCTAACTGTTGTAAGAATATCCTTAAGGAAGATAAGGAGAGGCTACCGCTATCACCTTTTGAAGCCCCAATGAGGATATCCTTACCATCCGGAGAGACTAACCTCAAAGATTCATAGTTTCCTGAACCATCCCTGTAAGGAATAACCAGGTACTGCCTGCCATCCCTTATCAGAAGCCCGATCCTGAAAGACTTCAACACCTCAGCCTTAAGTCCAAGAGAACGAGAAAGGCTCCCATCGGCCATAAACCTCCTGTGGCACGATTCGATGAAAGAAACCGATGGATGCCTGAGCGGTCTCGTAAATAGATTCGTTATAACAGCCCTTGACTGCATTGTTCTTCCCCTATTTGTTTCTTAATTATCCCCTGAGAAATCTCCATTAGGGTATTTTGCCCCAAAAGAAGAATGGCTTTAAACTTCTGATAAAAAACCCAAAAACTTTGAAAAATAAAAATTATCCTTTATCCTGAAATACCACCTGATGGCTTTTCTTATCTTTTCAGCACCGTAGCGCTTAAGAAGAGATGACATAAGTTTCATCTCTTTTCCCAGTTGATGTCATAAAGAACCTTAAAGACCCTCTCATACTGTCCAGCAAAAAGGGGAGAACCTCCTTTGAGGGAGAAGTTTGGTCTTTTAATTGCCTCTCCTTTTTGTTCTCCTTAATTGCTTCTTTTACTCCAAAGAGGGGGAGGTTGGTGAAATCTTTAGAGGAGGCTTTTGGGGAGGAACCGTTGCCAGGAGAGGAATTTCCATGATCATCGCTCATATTTAATAATAATTTTTTATTAAATATATTCTCTGTAGTAATCTCTGTAATAGTCTGCTGGTTTTCCGCATTCAATAATGTGGTTTTTCAGCATTATATAATGCGAATTTTCAGCATTATGTTGATTTTTAAGGGCACTTTCTCTTCCCCTTAACCATTCCTCATTCACCCTCTCAAGAGAGATAGAAAAATAGAGTTTGCGGAGAACACCCAAAAACTTCTCCTTGAGTATCCCCTTCTCCTTCAAAAGCTTACGAGCCCCCTCCTGTTCAAAGCGAGTAAGCCCCATCTCCTCACTTATCTCAGCCTGTGTCTTGTATATCCACTCATCAGAATCTGGTTCCTTCCCCCTCCAGTAAATTAATAGACAGAGCAAGATGGCCGCTCCCACAGAACCCGCAATCTTAACCAGAGAAGGATAATAAGCCACAGGCCTTCCTATATCCTCCAAAAAATCTGTAAGCTTCATAGAAATCTCCAGTTTGAATTTTTTTATACCCATTCAGGAATACTTAGTGGACTCAACTCACTCTTAAGCACTTCAACTGTGGAGACCTTCCCAAAGATGTTTATATCCACTATGGCTATCTCCCCCTTAAGAGCCCTCAAAATTCCCTTAAAATCCTGAAACAGCCCGGAATTGATCTCCACAAAACTACCAGGAGTAACCTCCTTCTTGGCTTCTCTTTCATTCTCGGAAGTAAGTTTTCTTGCTTCCTCCTCAGAGATTTCAACAATCTCATAAAGATAGTTCTCAAACCTCTTTAACAGTTCAACCGAAGGTCTCTCCTTACAAAGAAGAAACCCTCTTTCCTTGATCCTCTCCACCTCCAGACCATATTTTTTCATTATTTGAGTGATTAAGGTTTCCTTCCCTCTTGTAATCCTTAAAAGATACATTGTTTCTTCCTCCATTTGGCCTGTATTTATTTGAGTTAAGCCACTCCTCCAAATCCCTTGGACTGAACCTGATTCCCCTGTCCCGAAACCTGATATAAGGAATCTTCCCTGAGGAGACGAGCCGGTAGACGGCATGAGGGGAAATACCCAGGATTTCAGCAACACCCTTAACTCCAACCAGTTTCTCCAACTTTGGACCTCCACATTGTATAAATTGTTCCAAATAAGTATTACTTTGTAAGAGTTATTAATTTCGGAAGTAATAGCAGTTAATATCTGAATGAGGAGGCAGTGTGATGGATATCTTAGAGAAAGTTCTCAGCCATAAGAATAAAAGGTATCTCCTTCAGGAAATTCTTAACGAAACCGCTTATTTTCTCTACCACTCCTTTTACCAGTTCGGCATGGGGAAAAACCCAAAAGAGACTGGAGAAAACCTAAGAAGGATTGTTGAAACCTACCTTTCCACTCAGAGAAGAATTGAATATGAACACTGGGAGAAAAGAAAAACATACAAAGAGTTTCTCTCAGACGAAGAAACTGTTAATCGAACAATGGACTACCTTTTAAAAACACTCATGGAGGGAAATGGTTCCTTCCCGGAACTGAATGTAATTGTGCTCTGGATAGCCCTCGATGGGAAAGAGGAAGAATTCAACTCCTTTTATGAAGACCTAAAAAAAGAAGAACCCATGACTATGGGAGAGGCCTTAACTGCCTACTGGCTCTACCATTCTTATCAGAAAAAAGAGCCCAGGCAACCCGATTTCAGGAAGGAGGATTCAGCCGAAAATGAAGTCTCTGATTAAAAATACTTCGTTTCCCATCCTTCTTCTTCTATTCCCGGTTCTTCTTTTGGGAAAGGAATCCCTGAGGTTTGATCAGGGGACAAAAATTATTACCCTTTATCTCTTTCACTCGGAGGATTGCTCAACCTGTCAGCGTGTGGTTCCAGGTCTTAAAAAGAGACTTGAGGCAATGTATCCTGCAATTAATGTAATACTTCTTGATCTCAAAGAAACCAAAAACTATGAAACTCTGAGAGCCTTTGAACGAAGGATAGGAAGGAGGGGGCAGGAACTCCCCTTTGTGGTTATTGGAAACCATCTCCTTTCTGGTGAAAAAGAGCTGGAAGAAAAATTAGACCCAATTGTTCTTGAATATTTATGGAGAAACCCAAAAGAACCAATCGAAGCCCTTAAAATTGATGAGAGGGTTAAAGATATTTCAGGGGAGTTGATCTACTTTTATCAGAGCGGATGTGCAAAATGCGGAAGAACAGATATCCTTCTCGATTACCTTGTAAAAAAATACCCAAAGATTTCTGTAAAAAGAATCGACCTTTCGTCCAAGGAAGGAATCCTTTTGGCCGAATCAATAGGGAAAAAACTGAATATCCCTGAAGACCGAAGACTACTTGCTCCATCAGTCCTTGCAGGCAGAAGCCTTCTTTCTCCGGGTGAGATCACAGAAGAAAAAATAGAACAACTCCTCGAAGCTGAAAAGGAAAGACCCGCCAGGGGATTCTTACTCGAAGACTTCTCCGACAGAGTCGGACCCCTGCCTGGGCAGGCAGGCCTGCCTGCGCAGGCAGGCGCCTTTGGCAACAAAGAAGCAGAAGAGTCGATAATCCGCAGATTTGAGTCCTTCAGGCTATGGGCTGTAATTTTTGGGGGCCTCCTTGATGGCATAAACCCCTGCGCCTTTGCGACACTCATATTCCTTATTTCATACCTTAGATTCAGGGAAAGAAAAAAGGAGGAAATCCTTCGGGTTGGAATAGGATTTACAGGGGCAGTCTTCCTTACCTACCTTCTTATCGGAGCAGGCCTTCTTTCCTTTATCCAGAGATTTAGCTTTAGCTCTACCTTATCAAGATGGATATACCTTCTTACCGCAATCTTTGCCCTGATAATGGGAAGCCTTAGTTTCTACGATTTCTTATTATGGAAGAAAGGAAGAGAAAAAGAGATAAAACTTCAACTTCCTGAGGGTATAAAAAGACTTATCCATAAGACCATAAGACAGGTAGACCTATCAAGATACCAGCTCTTGGGGGCAGTCTTTTTGGGCTTCTCTATTTCAGTTTTTGAGTTCACCTGCACTGGCCAGATCTACCTCCCAACCATCATATTCGTCATGAATAACCCGGAAATGAGGATAAATGCTTTTTTTCATCTCTTTCTCTATAATCTTGCTTTCATTATCCCCCTGCTTTCTGTATTTGCCCTCTTTTACCTCGGGACAGAAGAAAGAAGACTTGACCTCTTTTTAAAAGAGAAAGGAGCCACGGTTAAACTTCTCACCTCCATATGGTTCGTCCTCCTTGGAGTAGTAATGGTCCTCAGTATCCTCTAACCCCCCGAAAAGCACCTGTAAAAGTAATACCTGATTATGGAGAAATCGAAAGATGCCTGAGATGAGGGGAGAGGGAGTATTTAAAAGATACAAGTTCTTTAAGGGTCACAGAATCCTCAGTGGATGCCTCTTCTGTCAGGGGGCCCTTCTGGGAGGGTATAGAATTCTGGCCCCTGATGGAATGGCAGTCTATAAGTGCTTTCACTGCGGAAGAATGTACCTGGGTGAGAATAACCACATAAGACTCTGGCCCTACAGAGAATATGAACATCTTTACTGGAAAAAAAAGGAAGAAGCAAGTCCCTCCACAGGAGAACAAAATACATCACCAGTAATACCTATCCAAAGAAAGAATCTAAGGAGTTAGGGAAAGTGATTATTACAACCACCCATGAGATAGAAGGAAAGAAGATTACCCAATACCTTGGACTTGTTAGCGGCACATCAATCCTGGGGACAAGCTTTTTGAGGGACTTCTTTGCAAAGGTAGCGGACTTTACTGGAGGAAGGGTCTCAACCTACGAATCCGAACTGAAAAAGGCCCGCCTGGCTGCAATCAGTGAGATGAAGGCCGAAGCCACCAGGCTTGGAGCAAATGCAGTTGTAGGGGTTAGGATCGATTTTGAAGCCCTGGGAGAGAAGGGAAGTATCCTCATGGTATGCGCCTCAGGAACAGCAGTCATCGTAAGCTAAAAAATTTATGTAGAAAAAAGTAATACTTTATTGGATGAACAATTTTTGGTCTTTGGGGGTTCTAAGCCCCCCAAAAATTTCAAGGGAGGAAAGGAGGTGAAATGGAATGAAGAAGCTACTTGGGATCGTGGTTGCTTCGCTGTTCATCTTTGTCGGTTTTCAGGCCATGGCAGGAAATCAAGCTCAACAGATCGTTAACTTCCAGGTCAATCCAATTAACGAGATCTCTGTGAGCGGAAATCCAGGGACGCTGATTATTAACAGTGCCACTGCTGGCCAGGATCCTGACCCGGCCGAAGACACTTCAACCACCTACAGTGTCACCACCAACGAAGAGAACAAAAAGATCGTGGGTAAGATTGATTCTACCATGCCTCAATACACAACCCTCGAAGTCCAGCTTACTGCCCCACAAGGTGGATCAAGTGCTGGCTACATAGCGCTTGGTACAACCGATCAGAACCTGGTGACAGGGATCAGCAAACTCTCTGAGTCAGGAAAACAGATTTCCTACAGGTTCTCTGCTCAGGCAGAAGCCGGTACACTCAATGGTTTAAGAACTGTAACCCTTACCCTCACTGATTCATAATCCTGCGAGACTTCCGGGATGGTAAACCAGGATTTTACCATCCCGCTATTTTTTTACCCTGGAAAAAAGAAAGCATAAGCGGTAACCCCGGGCTACTTGTTATTGACCAGGCAAACCCCTCTGAAAACCCACAACCCATAACCGATGGCTCTACCTGGTATAACTTTTCTAACAATGTCCCCAACAAAAAGATTGTTGGAAAGATCAACAATGCTATGCCTCAGTATACAAAGCTTGAAATCAAACTCGATGTTCCGCCTGATGCTCAAAGCCTGGACTGAATAGAACTTTCGGAAACCAATCAAAATCTCATCACCGGAATTAGCAGGAGAAAAGGATATCAAACAATCCTTTACAGATTCTCCGCTCAAATCGAAGCCGAACCCTTTAGCGCTACAAAAACGGCCACACTGAAAATGACAGATGGCTAATCCCTAAAAAAGATGGCTGGAAGTAAAGAACAAACTTTCAGCCATCTTTTTTTATTCAAAAAAGTAATACCAATAAGGATGAAAAAGATAATCTTAATCTCATTTATTTTCCTTTATTCAATCCTTTTTCCACTTCACTCCTCTAAAAGTGAAGAACCTAAAATCCTTGTCTCAGGAGGATGGTTTCTGGCTATAGACCAGTTCAACCTCAAAGCAGGCGCTGGAAGCAACCTGACGGAAACCTATGAAAGTCCACCCGATGCAACCCTTATTGACATAATAGCCCATAAAGAAACTTCCTGGGCCATCTACGTGAGAAGGATTAACCAGACACATAATCTTTCAATCTACATAAGAAGAACATCGGATGGAACTGGAAGGGAGAAAATTGAAGGAGGAGAAAATTTTATCCTCGTAGAAGAGAGTCCAAAACTTTTTTTCAGGGGAAAGGGAGAAAAAAGAAGTATTACGGTTCAGTTCAAGATAGGCGGGGTATCAATCGGTATTCCACCAGGTCCTAAGGGTTTTCGAATTTATTACGATGTTAGAGAAGAACTTTAGGAGGAGGATGAGATGAAAAAGATAGTCCCTTCATTCATATTTCTGATCCTTCTTTCAACAAATTCACTTGCACAGGTCTCTGTCCTTGGAGAGCTGACAAGAAAGTATATCGTAAAACCAGGAGGGCTCTACGAAGGAACTGTTCTCCTGAGAAATAAGGGCAATAACCCCCATGAGGTAAAGATTGAAAAAAAGGATTACCTCTTTGACAGAGAAGGGAGAAACAGGTTTGAAGACCCTCCAATCCATCCCCGCTCAAATAGCAAATGGCTCTCCATAAGCCCCTCTAAAGCAAGTATTCCTCCCGGGGAAAGCCTTAATGTTAGCTTTAAAATTCACGTCCCCCAAAAAGAAAATCTCAAGGGAACCTACTGGAGCGTCCTCATGATCAAACCCATAGAACCCATAGTACCAGAAACCCTTCTAAGATCAGAAGACAAAAAGCTCACCATGAGCCTCAAGGTGGCCATACAGCACGCAATCCAGATCATCACAGACGTCGGAGACACAGGAATAACAAAGATTCAGTTTCTTGAAAAGAAAGTAGTTAAAAAGGATGAAAAAAGACTGCTCCAGATCGATATCGAGAATACAGGAGAAAGATGGGTAACCTTTAAACCCATCGTTGAGATATTTGACCAGGAAGGAAAATCCATAGGGAAGTTTGAGGCAAATAGGGCAAGAATCTTCCCCACCTGCTCCACAAGATTTTTTGCAGACATCAACAAAGTCCCAAAAGGAAAATACAAAGCCCTTATCATCACTGACGGCTCAGGAGAAAAGGTCTTTGGAACAAGAATGAACCTCAATATCGAAGAATGAAGGATGAAAAAATCATTTTCTCATTTTTTATTATCTTGCTTATGTTCTCCCATCTCATTTGCAAAGAAGCATCAGGAGAAAATGGGGTTGAAATAAGACTTACCTCATCCCCGATCATAGAAGCCCTTCCCGGGAAAACCATTACGGGAAACTTCCTCGTAATAAATCACAGAGATAAGAAAGAACACTTCGTTGAGGAAATTAAACTACCTCAGACCTTCATCCTCATCACTCAGGAGGAGCCTTCTTTCTTTCTTGAACCAAAAGAAAAGGATATCAGGATTTTTGGAATCTCAATTCCCCCAGACACACCCCCGGGTGTAAATGAGATAAAAATCTCCGTAAGGAGTAAGAAGGATCCTTCAATCTCGGATAAAAAAAGCCTCAATATAAAAGTCCTTCCTTTCTATCGGATAGGTCTAAGTATCGAAGAGAAGCCCGAACGAGCTATCTCGGGCCAAGCCTATACCGTCCGCGCAAAACTCTTCAATTATGGAAACTTGAAAATCAAGGCCAGACTGGAACTAAAGATCCATCCAGAGGCCCGCTTCACAATCGAACCTTCAAACTCCCTTGAGGTCGAAAAAGGGGGATCCCGACCCTTCTCGATCCATGTCAGGGTCGATGAGAATCTCAAAAGAAAGGATAGACAGGTTTTAAGGATTCTGGCATCGGTTGAAGGAATAGAAGAAAAAATGGCTGTGGAAGAGAGCTTCTCTCTTGATATAATCCCCCGAATAGTTGGGAAAGAAGACCCTTACCACAGGATTCCATCAACCCTTACCCTCTCAGGGTTTTACGAAAATACTGATAGACCCCTGGGAGGACAGATAGAGCTTAGCGGAGCAGGAAACCTTGATGAAAACGGAGAAAAAAGGGTTTCCTTTAAGTTCAGAGGCCCCAAAAACGAAAAAAGAAGATACTTCTACGAAAAAGAAGAATACAGGCTCTCCTTTGCCACAAGAAATCTCAATATTCATCTCGGTGATGGATACTCTAACCTTACACCCCTTATCGGCCCTTCGGTTACAGAAAGGGGAATAAGAGTTTTTTATAAAATGGATCGTACAGAAATAAAAGGCCTACTCTCTACCCCGGTTGAGAAATATTACAAAAGGGATTTCAGTATCGGAGGAAGAGTCTCCTACCAGATAAACGAGAGGCTTAATGGAGGAGCAAGCTTATTAAGATACGACTTCAAGGATGGCCCCTCTGATTACCTCATGGGTCTTGAAGGAGGGATAAAACTGGATAAGATCCTTAAGCTTGAACTTGAAGGAGTTTACCTCGAACAAAATGGGATACCCAATGATTATGCCTGGAGGGTTAACCTTTCTGGAGAACCCATCGAGAAATTCAAATACTTCTTCAAAAACTCCCACGTTGGCGCTTACTTCCCCGAAGGCTACTCCCCAGGAGACCTATGGGCAGGAGGCCTTACCCTTCCTATATATGACAAAATTACAGGAGAGTTTTCATTCTCAAAATGGAAAGAAAAATTAAACAGAAGAACCTCAATAGAAAAGACCACACAGAGCGATGAACTCTTTATAACCGGAGGTATCTCATGGGCTTCTTTGCCCAAGACAGACTTCTCCCTCCAGTATAGACTCTATGACAGGAAAGATATCCTTGAACCAGTAGACTATAACTATCAGGATCACCTCCTGAGAATCTCAATCCATAAGGATCTTCTCCTTTTTGGAATAAGGGGATACTTAAACAGTTATATTGAGGGGGGAGTTACAGAGGATAGACGATCCAGCCAGAGAAGACACCTCATTAATTTGGGCTTCTCAGCAACCTTCAGACCCTCTGGATGGCAAACCTATACCCTCTTCTTTAACTATGGAAGGGACTACCTCGCAGATTCAGACCAAAAGACCTACTGCCTTGGAATCATTGGAGACTTCAAACCCATAAAAAGACTTTCCTTCAACCTGAGCTATCTTATCAACCAGAGATATTATGAAAGGGAAAATGAAGAAAAGTTTACCTACCTCCGACAAAACCTGAAAGGAAGAATACTCTATACCCTTCCAAATAATCACTTAATCCAGCTTAGTTCAGACTATGTAAAGACAAAAAAGGAAGAAAAACCTGAACTCTCAATCTCTCTTAGCTACACCATCCCCCTGGGTATTCCAATTTCAAAGAAGAAGAGTGTTGGAACAATAAAGGGAGTGGTCTACGATGAAGAGGACCCAAAGAAATCACCCCTAAGAGACGTAATCCTACTTGCAAGCGGAATACCCGCAGTAACAGACAAAGAAGGAAGATTTGTTCTTCCAGGACTTAAGCCCGGAAAATACTTCTTACAGGTTGAAAGAAGCTCAATAGGACATAACCGCACAACAGGTGAAAAACTTGAACCCATAACCATTAAAGGTGGAGAGCTGATAAGTCTCAATGTGGGAATCACAAGATCAGCCCGAATCTCTGGGAAAGTCTTACTTTTTACTCCCAAAAGGGAATTTGTAACTGGAGAAACAACCAGAGAAGAAGACTTTATACCTTCTGGAGGAGTTGGCGATGCCCTTATCGAAATCTCAAGAAAAGATGAGCTCTTAAGACAATTTACAGATATAAGAGGAGAATTCTACTTTGAGGATATAAGACCTGGAATCTGGAAAGTAAAAATCTATGAAGAAAGCTTACCAGCCCTTTGCTTCCTTAAAGAAAAGGAGTTTGACCTGGAAATCAGACCCTCTGAGGAAAAAGAAATTAAGATAGAGGTCTACAAGAAACCAAGAAAGGTTACGATGATAGAGGAAGAATGAATAACAGCTACAGATGATATCCACTACATTAGAATAAACATTCCCAATTTCACTCAAGACAAACCCACTACTTTAAACCCTTAATACCCACCGACCTTATCTTCTCAATCCCTTCATTCATCACCCTGAAAAATATCTCCCTATCTCTGAGAATGGTTCGCTGTCTCATCCTTTCCTCAATCCATCCATCTAAAGAATCGAATACCCCGTCTTCCCACACAACCTTCCTCTCTCCCCATATCCCGAGAATCCTCATTCCACGATCCAAACCTGTATCACGGGAAATATCAAAGTCCCTCCATTGCCCATGAAGGAAGACCTGAAGAATTATATGGTCACGCTCAGGAGGAAGCTTAAGAATAGCCTCTCTTAACCTCTCCCTCTCCTCTAATGAAAGAGATGGGTTTTTAAATTCCTCTAATCGATGCATTGCAAAATTGAAAATTCCTCCCTCACCGAGAATCTTTATCACCTTGAACCGAGTGGAGATGCCCACCGCCCTGTGCAGCTCTGAGGCTAATAAAGCCTTCCCTGCACACATCCCTCGCCCTTTCTTCAAAACCTCGATAGGCCTCACATCCCACTCATCCAAATAGTAGAGAATCCTATCACGGACAAACTCGTTTATATTTTCAGACATCTCATCTTCTGAAACCACTCCATAAACCAGTTCTTTCGCCTTCTTACTGATAAGATCATACCCCTCCACTTTTAGTCATCCCTCATCCCAAAATTAAATTCTTACTCCGAAATATGAGAGGACTCAATTCCTTTTCCTTCCACCTCTTTCTTATAACTCTCAATCTCAAGACCTTTTAGAGCAAGTTGCTTTTCCTTATTTTCAACCTCCTCCCTCAATCGATTAACCTCCAATTCCTTTTGCTCAAGAGACTCCCTTAACCCACGAATCTCCCCGCCCTTCCTCCCAAGCTCATCGCTAACCCTCTTAACCTCAGATTCCAATGCCTCGATCTTAGAAGAACTCTCCTCCTTTAATTGAGAAAGAAGATTCACCTTCTCTTCAAGTTCCCTCTTCCTCTTT
>Ga0315298_1005672_pt1 | contig 17534 bp, 8 predicted proteins | sample WHS_1_MG_FD_203077 | JGI IMG/M metagenome (GOLD analysis project Ga0315298, IMG submission 203077) | Extremophilic microbial mat communities from Washburn Hot Springs, YNP, Wyoming, USA - WHS_1_MG | ecosystem: Environmental > Aquatic > Thermal springs > Hot (42-90C) | place: USA: Wyoming...
ATCACTTGAGTTTTAACGCGGGCTGTTCTGCGCTTCGCGCAGCGCTCTCCTCCTTCTCATGAAAGAGTGTTATTCCTGCACAAACAGTCGTCGGAGCCACCATCCCGGCTTATACCAATTATTATACCTATGTTGCCGATTATCGCATCACTTGAGTTTTAACGCGGGCTGTTCTGCGCTTCGCGCAGCGCTCTCCTCCTTCTCATGAAAGAGTGTTATTCCTGCACAAACAGTCGTCGGAGCCACCATCCCGGCTTATACCAATTATTATACTTATGTTGCCGATTATCGCATCACTTGATTTTTGATGCGGGCTGTTCTGCGCTCCGCGCAGGCTCTCCCTTCCTCATGTTATGGTGCAGATACCCCACTCCAGCATTTGGGGGAGGCAGACCCCCGCAGCTCTCGCATAGCGAGAGTTGGCTTTGCCAAGGGGTCGTCGGAAGGGGGCAAAGCCCCCTCCGAGCACGACGCGGGCTGTTCTGCGCTCCGCGCAGGCTCTCCCTTCCTCATGTTATGATGCAGATACCCCACTCCAGCATTTGGGGGAGGCAGACCCCCGCAGCTCTCGCATAGCGAGAGTTGGCTTTGCCAGGGGGTCGTCGGAAGGGGGCAAAGCCCCCTCCGAGCACAACGCGGGCTGTTCTGCGCTCCGCGCAGCGCTCTCCTCCTTCTCATGAAAGAGTGTTATTCCTGCAAAAGCAGTCCTCGGAGCCACCATCCCGGCAATTAATCAAGTAAGCGGCGAATCCCTGCAACGAGTTTATTATATCCTTTTTTCTTTTTTTCGCAAGAGGTAGTACAACAGAATGAAATTTGACAGCGCATTATTTTTGAAGTATCATTATTCCGATATTTCTGAATCTTGGTTTGTCTAATATACCCGAGGCAATCTCTTGACAAGTGTTTCCTGTTCGGGTATTATTATCTGCGCTATAATTTTTCGATCTTTGAAAATTAGGGTTGTGGCCAAGCTAATAAGGGTGTACGACGGATGCCTTGGCGAAGGCTGGCGATGAAGGGCGTGGCAAACTGCGATAAGCCCCGGTGAGGTGCAAGCAACCTTTGACCCGGGGATACCCGAATGGGGCAACCCATCCTTCAGCAATGAGGGATATTCTGCCGCAAGGCAGAAGGCGAACCGAGGGAAGTGAACCATCTCAGTACCTCGAGGAAAAGAAAAAGACATTGATTCCCTAAGTAGCGGCGAGCGAACCGGGAACAGCCCAAACCGGATGTCGGCATAGCATAGTCGCGTTCGACATTCGGGGTTGTAGGGCCTGGCACGGAAGGGGCTATACTTCCAGCATGGAAATACTCTTCTGAATTAGCCAAATGACCTGGGAAGGTCAGCCACAGAAGGTGAGAGCCCTGTAGGCGAAAATTTAGAAGAACATGCGTCAGGTACCTGAGTACCACGGAGAAATCGAGAAGCTCTGTGGGAATCTACCATGACCACGTGGTAAGGCTAAATACATGCCTTCGACCGATAGTGAACAAGTACCGTGAGGGAAAGGCGAAAAGAACCCCGGGAGGGGAGTGAAATAGAACCTGAAATCGTGCACCTACAAGCAGTCGGAGTTCGCCTCTGGCGAATGACGGCGTGCCTATTGAAGAATGAGCCAGCGAGTTACTTGCAGTGGCAAGGTTAATCCATTTTAATGGAGGAGCCGCAGCGAAAGCGAGTGGTGCCAATAGCGCCCATTAGTCACTGTAAGTAGACCCGAAGCCAGGTGATCTATCCATGGACAGGATGAACCCACCCTAACCGGTGGGGGAGGTCCGAACCGGTGACAGTTGCAAATGTCTCGGATGAGCCGTGGATCGGAGTGAAAGGCTAATCAAACCTGGTTATTGCTGGTTCTCCCCGAAATGACTTTAGGGTCAGCCTCGGTTAATAGGGTTGTGGCGGTAAAGCACTGACTGGGCAAGGTCCGATTTAATCGGACCAAGTCCTATCAAACTCTGAATTCCACAATCTTTTTTCCGGGAGTGAGACTGTGAGGGCTAAGCTTCATAGTCAAGAGGGACTCAGCCCAGACCATCAGCTAAGGCCCCAAAATCCAGGCTAAGTGTCGAAGGAAGTGAGGTCGCATAGACAACCAGGAGGTTGGCTTAGAAGCAGCCATCCTTTAAAGATAGCGTAACAGCTCACTGGTCGATGTGGCTTTGCGCCTAAAATTCAACGGGGCTAAAGCCTGGTGCCGAAGCTATGGTTTCAGCAGCGAAAGTTGCTGGAAGGTAGGGGAGCATTCCTTCGTGAGTGAATCTGATTCGTGAGAATCGGTGGACATGAAGGAAGAGAGAATGCTGGCATGAGTAGCGAGAATCCCGATGAGAATTCGGGACGCCGAAAGCCTGAGGTTTCCTGGGGAAGGTTCGTCCGCCCAGGGTTAGGCGGGAGCTAAGTTGAGGCCGAAAGGCGTAGACGATGCACAGCCGGTTAATATTCCGGCCCCGCCCGTCAAGCGTTATCACCGAAGGGGTGACGGAGTGAAATAGACCAGACGGTTTGGGATACGCCGATTCAAGGTTGGAGGCTGAGCCCGTGGTAAATCCATTGGTTCTTAAGGCCAAAGACCGAGTACGAACCCTTCAGCAATGAGGGGCGAGTGGTTGAGTTTCACTTCCAAGAAAATCCTCGTAGGGAGTTTGGCGGGTGCCCGTACCGCAAACCGACACAGGTAGGCTGGGAGAATATCCTAAGGCGCGCGAGTGAGCCCTTGCTAAGGAACTCGGCAAAATGACCCCGTAACTTCGGAAGAAGGGGTGCCTGAGTAAAGTCCGGTTAACCATACTTGGCTTGAAAGGGTCGCAGTGAAATGGATGCCACGACTGTTTACCAAAAACACAGGACTCTGCAAACTCGAAAGAGGATGTATAGGGTCTGACAAGTGCCCGGTGCCGGAAGGTTAAGGATAGGTGTCAACTGTCGCAAGACAGTGAAGCACCGAACCTAAGCCCCGGTAAACGGCGGCCGTAACTATAACGGTCCTAAGGTAGCGAAATTCCTTGTCGGGTAAGTTCCGACCCGCACGAATCTTGTAACGATGGCATCGCTGTCTCGGCGAGGGGCTCGGCGAAATTGTGATAACCGTGAAGACTCGGTTTAACCGCGACAAGACGAAAAGACCCCGGAACCTTTACTATACTCTGCCATTGGATTTTAAAATTCTATGTGTAGAATAGGTGGGAGGCTTTGAAGCCCCGACGCCAGTTGGGGTGGAGCCAACAGTGAAATACCACTCTTAGTATTTTGAAATCCTAACCTCATCCTGTAAAGCCAGGAGTGGGACAGTGTCAGACGGGTAGTTTGACTGGGGCGGCCGCCTCCTAAAATGTAACGGAGGCGCCCAAAGGTTCCCTCAGGCTGTTTGGAAATCAGCCGGCGAGTGTAAAGGCATAAGGGAGCCTGACTGTGAGACTGACAAGTCGAGCAGGAACGAAAGTTGGGCTTAGTGATCTGGTGGTGCTGTGTGGAAAGGCCATCACTCAACGGATAAAAGGTACTCCGGGGATAACAGGCTGATCGGGCCCGAGAGTTCATATCGACGGCCCGGTTTGGCACCTCGATGTCGGCTCATCGCATCCTGGGGCTGGAGCAGGTCCCAAGGGTTGGTCTGTTCGCCCATTAAAGCGGTACGTGAGCTGGGTTCAGAACGTCGTGAGACAGTTCGGTCTCTATCTGTCGTGGTCGCAGGAGATTTGAAGGGGAGCTGCCCGTAGTACGAGAGGACCCGGGTGGACGAACCTCTGGTGTACCAGCTGTCCTACCAGGGGCAATTGCTGGGTAGCCATGTTCGGAAGGGATAAGCGCTGAAAGCATCTAAGTGCGAAGCCCACCCCAAGATTAGATCTCCCTCTCCGGCTTGCCGGAGACGAAGACTCCTGGAAGACTACCAGGTTGATAGGCCTCGTGTGTAAGATCCGTAAGGGTTTAAGCTGAGAGGTACTAACAGTCAAGCGGCTTGGCCACTTTCCTTAATTTTACCTTTATAATGGAATCGTATTTATCGTGCAGTCCTGGTTTTTCTCCAATTAAAACACCTATCAGAGTTACTTTATTTTCCGTTTGATTGAGGATTCTTTTTCAAGCAATTCTTCAGGAATGAGAAGTTCACCAGGACTGCGGCTTACAGATGGCGGTACTGTCATCAGAAACGGACTACCCCCACAACCGTCAAATTTCCATGCTTTGCCATCCTGCGCATCTGGCACCAGAAATTTGAAATATCCGGGAAACTGTCCACCGGAAAGATTGTAGATAATTCTGTTGTCGCCGTCGCGCAGATATCCGGTTGCATCTTACATGTAACCAGCGACAAATTTTGTTTAGAGCGAAAGGCGTTACAAAATTCAGCCTGCAATCAGGAATGCACAACAATCGCAAAATCTATCGGATTGATTTACCAAACTCGCATTACTCCCCTAACCTCCAGGTCGGATGAATCCGACATTATTTACGATTTTGTAGGGGCTTGATTCATCAAGCCCGATTAACGGGTATTACCACTATCAAACTACTTCGGGTCGGATAAATCCACAGGTTCTTTGTAGGGGCTTGATTCATCAAGCCCGATTAACGGGTATTACCATTATCAAACTGTTTCGGGTCGGATAAATCCGACCTGCTTTAGGGAGGAGTGATACCTCCTCCCTAATGTCCCACCTCCAAATGCAAACTGTTTCGGGTCGGATAAATCCGACCCCTACTGGTCCCCACTTCCAATGCAAATTGCTTTGGGGTCGGATGAATACCAGAATACAATCACAAAAGACATTTGACAACCAGCGGAGGACAGATAAAATCTATGACATAACATTTATTTTCAGGAGGAATAATGAGCGGAATTGTCGGAGTTGTTTCTAACAGTGACTGCAAAGAGACATTGTTTTACGCCACGGATTATCATTCGCACCTTGGTACCCAGTTTGCAGGACTTGCCGTCTGGGGAAGCGCACTTGTGAAAAGAATACACGATATTCAATGGGCCCAGTTCAAATCAAAATTCTACAATGAAATGCTATTGCTCTCCGGTGACAAAGGAATTGGTGTAATCAGCGCAAAAGATCCACAACCAATTGTCATAAATTCGCGGCATGGCCACTTTGCAATATGCACAAACGGGTTTATTGAAAACGCTCAATCACTCGCAAAAGAATTACTTGATGAGGGTGAGTCATTTAGCGATTCCTATGATAGCCAGATTAACACGGCCGAACTTGTCGCAAAATTGATTAATAAAAAGGAAAGCATTCCTGATGGCATTGGATACATGTTTTCCAGGATATCCGGGTCCTGCTCGCTTCTCATTCTGACAAAGGACGGAATCTGGGCGGCAAGGGACAGATTCGGTTATACACCGCTTGTGCTGGGCAGCCGCAATGGAGAACTTGCGATTGTTTCTGAAAGTTCGGCATTCCTTAACCTTGGTTTCAATGTTCAAAAAGTGCTTGCTCCAGGCGAGATTGTTTTTGTGAGCAATAGCGGCGTAAAGGAGGTTCGTGCCCCTGGGGGCTCCAACCAGATTTGCGCTTTTCTCTGGATTTATACTGGCTTCCCTGCGTCGTCATACGAAGGAATAAATGTTGAAGTGGTGCGAGAAAGGTGCGGGAGGTTCCTCGCAAGAAATGATGATGTGCGGGCAGACCTTGCGGCAGGCATTCCGGATTCAGGCACCACCCACGCTATCGGGTATGCGATGGAATCAGGCATACCATTCAGAAGGCCGCTTGTGAAATACACTCCAGGATTTGACAGGAGTTACACGCCACCTGTCCAGCAAACGCGCGATCTTATTGCAAAGATGAAACTTCTTGCTATCCGTGAAATAATTGATGGGAAACGAATTGTACTTTGCGACGATTCAATTGTAAGAGGAACCCAACTTAAGAACTTCACGATGCAAAAGGTCTGGAAATGCGGCGCAAAAGAAGTCCATCTTCGCATTGCCTGCCCGCCCTTGATGTTTCCTTGCAGGTTCAATTTTTCAACAAGGGCTGCATCCGAACTTGCAACAAGACGTGCAATCAGGACGCTGGAAGGTGTAGAATTAGAAGATGTGTCTGCCTATCTTGATGAAGGAAATCAAAAATACGCAAAGATGGTAAACTGGATTGCAAGAGAACTTGGTGTCACCTCGCTCAAATACCAGAAACTTGAGGATATGATTGCTGCGATTGGGCTGCCGACAGAAAGCATCTGCCTCTATTGCTGGACAGGAAAATGTCCTTGATTCTTCTTGTTCCCTGGTTTTCTCTACCTCAGAAATTGTCTATTCAGGAATGATTCTTTGATTTCAACAACCGTGGGTCTTCCATGCGGACATATGAACGGGTCGTTACACGCAAGAAGATTGTCTCTCAACCGTTCGGCCTCTTCTTTTGAAATATTCTCGCCCGCCATTATTGACTGGCGGCACGCATTACGCGCCATGGCTTGCTGGTTTCTCATCAAATCACTGCCCCCGGCAAAGATATTTCTAAGGGATAGTTCAGGGTCAGTGATAAGACGGGGGTGGGCATGCAGTGCAATCGCCTCCTTATCCCACCTGGTTGTTATGAAGCCTGCTTTTTCAAGATGCTGTTGCCCATCTTCCCAGGCGACCATTTCCTGGACAGACAAGCCAATGACCATGGGTATAAGAAGTTGCTGCACTTCCACCTGACCCTTCTGCATCTGTTCTACCAGCCGTTCAAAAATTATTCGCTCGTGGGCAGCATGCTGGTCAACTACGAACAAAGAACTTCCGAATTCAAAAAGTAGGTACTTGCGCCTGAAAACACCTATGAATGCTGCGATTGAAAGGGAATCTCTAAAATCTGGTTCCTGTGCCCCAGGCATTGATTCGCTAATACCTTTCTTGCCTTCACCGGCTGAGACATAAGTCGCCTTTGGCTCGCTGATTAGAAGCCGCTCTACAGTAGTTTGGTCTTCTTTAACTTGAGTTTGAAAAACATCGGGCTGGGCTGCAAGTTGTCTTGGCTTTCCTGGTGTCATTAAATAGCGCTCACATAACATCCTGACTGCTGAAAGAACCTTAGATTCATTTCGTACCTTCACTTCTCTTTTCGTGGGATGGATATTTACATCAACGATTTCTGCCGGCACTTCAAGAAAAATCGCAAAAAATGGATATGTTTCAGCAGGAAAAAGGAGACGGTACGCCTGGTTCACCGCAAAACTGATTCCCTGGCTGGACACAGGTCTTCCATTAATAAATATGTACTGATGATCCCTTCTCGGCCGCCTTATGTTTGCGTTACCGAGGATTGCCCTTACCGAAATCATATCTTCATAGGTTTCTTTTTCTGTTTCAATGAGATTTTCGCGTGGAAGATTAAGTGCGGCTGAAACCCTTATGGCAGGATCTTTTTCAACGGGCAAATCAATAAGTACTTTTCTGCCATGCCTCAGGTGGAAACGGACATTGGGAAACATCAAAGTGTATGGAATGACAGTATTCAGAATCTGGTTAAGTTCTGTTGCGTCCGTCTTCAAAAATTTCCGCCTCGCAGGGGTATTGAAGAAAAGTTCTTTAACCAGCACATCTGTTCCATTCTGCATGGCGGTTGGCCTGATAGAAAGTTTTTCTCCACCCCGAAGATGAATCTCCCAGCCGTTTTCAGCAAGGCCGGTTTTGCTTTTTAATGTGACATCTGAGATTATGCCTATGCTGTAAAGCGCCTCTCCCCTGAAGCCAAAAGAAAGAATACGCCCGATGTCATCAACTGATGTTATTTTGCTTGTGGAGTGCCTCAGGAATATTTTTTCCATATCATCTGGTTCTATACCTGAACCGTTATCTTTTACAGCAATAAGTTTTTTTCCTGCATCCTCAAGATGTATTTCAATAGAACTGCTACCTGCATCAAGGGAATTTTCAACCAGTTCCTTAACCACGCTTGCGGGTCGCTCTATCACTTCGCCTGCTGCAATCTTGCCTATTACTTCATCGGATAGGATGCAAACCTTTGACATTTTTCACCCCGGTATTGTAAAGTTAGAGAAGACAGTAAAGGGTAGATATCAAACGATTTGAATGTTGTACCTCATTTCGTCAGTCGCTTCTTCCATTCGCTTAATTTTTTTAGCGCATCAAGAGGCGTGATGTTATCTACACTTGATGATTTTATTTCATCCAGAATCCTATCCTCTTCTGCACTGCCCCTATCAGGCAAGAAAAGGTCTAACTGGTTATCCATAACTTTCATTTTTTCCTTCACCCTACCCTCTTTTTCAAGTTTTTTCAGCAAGACCCCTGCGCGTCTTACAACTGTCTGTGGGATGCCGGCAATCTTGGCAACATATATTCCATAACTATCATCGGTTCCACCAGGAACAATCCGGTGTAGAAAAATAACTTCGTCCATCCATTCCTTAACAGCGACATTGTAGTTCTTGACCCCGTCCAGATAGTCAGCAAGTGCCGTCAACTCGTGGAAGTGGGTTGCAAAGAGCGTCCGGACTTTCTTGCTCTGGAGGTATTCTGCCACGGCCCATGCAAGCGAAAGGCCGTCAAAAGTGCTTGTGCCGCGCCCGACCTCATCAAGGATGATAAGACAACGTTCCGAAAGGTTGTTCAGAATACCTGCTGTTTCTGACATCTCAACCATAAATGTGCTCTGTCCCTTTGCTATTTCGTCGCGCGCTCCGATCCGCGTAAAAATTTTGTCAACAAAACCGATTCTGGCTGATTCAGCAGGGATGTAACTACCCGCCTGAGCCATAATCACAAGAATTGCGACCTGCCTGACATAGGTTGATTTTCCAGCCATATTCGGGCCTGTAATAACCAGGAGCCGGTTCCTGTCATTATCTATCAGCACATCATTTGGAACAAATTGCCCGGTCAATGTATTTTCAACAACAGGATGCCTTCCTTCTTTTATCAATATTTCCATTCCGTCGTCAACGACGGGCCGCACATACTCCGGCATTGTGGCCACCTCTGCAAGTGAACAGAGGGCATCAAGTGACGTTATGGACGCTGCATACTGATGGATCTCTGCAGACGAGTTGACAACAGCGGATTCAATCTCCGCTATGATTCGTGCTTCTGTCTTCAAAACTTCAGAATCAGCGGAAATCATTTTTTCCTCAAATTCCTTGAGCGTTGATGTCGTGAACCGCTCTGCATTGACAAGCGTTTGTTTCCTTACATAGTCCTGCGGGACAAGCCGAAGATTTGCCCTGCTTACTTCAATATAATATCCGAAAACCGTCGTGTACCCGATTTTCAGGTTGTGGATACCTGTTCTTTCTGCCTCCTTTATCTGATATTGTTTAAGGAATTCCCTTCCGCTTGTCTGGATTTCACGTAGACGATCAAGTGTTTCGTCATATCCCGGGCGAATCACTTTTCCTTCTGGATTTGATAGCGGCGGGTCAGGATTGACGGCTTTTTCAAGCAATTTACGGATCCCGGTAATGTCATTGATACGCAGGAGTGAATTCTCACTTGCGAACCTGCCGACAGCATTCTGGATTTCAGGCAGGCGGCAGAGCGCATTCCGAAGTGCCAGGAGGTTTCTCGGGTGCGAATATCCTGAACTGATCCTGGAAAGGGACTTCTCAATATCAGGCATATTCCGCAATAATCCCCTGGCTTTCATGCGTATCTCCTGGTCATTTTTAAGCAGGGTTACAGCATCCTGTCGTTTCCTTATCGCCGCAATATCCTTTAGCGGCGCGATTATCCAATTCCGCAGGAGTCGCCTTCCCATGGGCGTCAGTGTATGGTCAAGAAAACGCACAACATCGTTAAGTTCAAGACCAGTGCAGGCGGCAGGCGAAATATACACATACTCTGTCTCAGTATAAAGTGATAGCCCGTGAATGTGGAGAAGCGGCTTGCGCACCATCTGCCTTGCATATTCCAGAAGTCCGCCGGCTGCCGCCACAGCAAGTGGTTTGCCATGCAATCCAAAGCCGTCAAGGGTAGAGGTCTTAAAATGGTCGCATAATGAGCGCATTGCAATATCTATGCTAAACGGCCAGTCCTCAAATGGACTGAGCATCGGATTGGCAGGCCGCAGGATTGGTGCAGAAAATATCTTCTTTGCTGTCTCTGCAGCGGATTCAGGGAAAATGCATTCATGTACAGGAAGTTTCGCAAAAATGTCAATAACTTTTGAGTACTCTAATTCCTCTCCTGCGCGGATGCTGCTTCCAGCAGTGTCAAGGAACGCAAACCCGATTCCGCTGTCCTGCGGAACAATTGAAGCAAGGATGCGCGGTTCTGATGAGCCCTCGTCAATAAACGTGCCCGATGTGATTACCCGGATAACTTCTCGCTTCACAAGCCCTTTTGCAAGAGCAGGGTCTTCCATCTGCTCGCATATCGCCACCTTGTGCCCTGCTTTTATGAGGTGGCTTATGTATGAATCCGCGCTGTGATAGGGGATGCCGCACATAGGAACCTTTCCTGATTTGCCGCCGTCCCGCGCAGTCAGAACAAGGTCAAGAATAGAAGACGCAGTCCGTGCATCCTCATAGAACATTTCATAAAAATCGCCGAGGCGGAAGAACAAAATGCAGTCAGGATGCTGCTGCTTAATGCTCCTGTACTGCTTGAGCATGGGGGTCAGATTTTCCATGGGAATATGATAAAATTAAGCGCTCCAGGTTACCTTTTCTATATTTTACCATGACCGGAAGAGATAGCCGATAAACCCATTGGAGTTCTGAATAATGGAATATAACTGGTTCCTTGAGACCGAATCTGCGGAGAAATGGTCTGCGCTTGGACTGAAGCGCAGAGCAGGAATCATGGTCCCGCTTTTTTCTGCATACAGCGATAAAAGCGTTGGGATTGGCGATTTCGCGGACATTGACCAACTTGTCTCATTTTGCACCCGAACAGGCAACTCTATACTTCAACTTCTTCCGATGAACGATACAGGAAACGCATTTTGTCCCTACGACGCAGCAAGTTCATTTGCGCTTGACCCTGTGTACCTTGCATTAAGGCATCACTGGATAAAACCTGAATTTGGATTCAAGCAGCGAAACGATAAAGGGGAGGACATCAAAGTTGCCATTGAAAAATTGAGACAGCGGTTTACTGTGAAAAATGCACATGTTGACTATGGCATCAAAGAAGCAAAACTTGACTTTCTCAGGCAATTTTTCTCAGGCGAACCGCTTCCTTCAGAGTTTTATTCCTGGTGCAGGATAAATTCTTTCTGGCTGGAGGACTATGCAATGTACAAAGCAATACAGAAAAAAGAAGGCAATATTCCATGGGAGAAATGGCAGGCGCCTCTGCGTGAAAAAAGAAAAGAAGATGTAAGTAGGTTGGGTACAGCGCATAAGAAGGAAATATTATTCAACAAGTGGATCCAGTGGCTTGCATACAAGCAGATGTCAGCGGCGCATAAACATGCTAAGGGAAATAATGTGCTGCTTATGGGAGACCTGCCAATCTTTGTGGCGCGGGACAGCGCTGATGTATGGGCGCACAGAGAGTTTTTCAACCTTGATTTTGCCGCCGGTGCACCACCTGATATGTACAGTGCAAGAGGACAGAGATGGGGCATGCCGATTTACCGCTGGGAAGAAATTGCTGCGCAAAATTTTAGATACATTTGTGAAAAACTCTTATATGCGCAAAATTTCTATGATATTCTTCGCATTGACCATGTTGTCGGTCTTTTCAGGATATGGGCAATCCCTGTTTCCGAACCGCCAGAAAACAAGGGACTTAATGGCTCCTTTATCCCGCCAGAAGAATCAGCATGGGAAGGAAATGGGCTCAGGATCCTCAGGGTTATGAACCAGGCAACAGGGATGCTGCTATGTGCAGAAGACCTTGGGATTGTTCCAGAAGCATGTCCATCTGTGCTTTCGCGGCTCGGGATTCCTGGCATGAGCGTTCAGAGATGGATGCGCGATTGGGCTAAAACCAAAGATTTCCTTACATCCGGGCAATACCCGCAATTGTCGGTAGCAACACTGTCTCTTCACGATACATCAATATGGAGTGACTGGTGGCAGAATGAAGCAGGCACTGTTGATTATGAATTATTTGAAGAAAAGTGCACAACTTATAATATATCGGCAAAGAACCTTATCCCGGTTTTGTTCAACCTTGAAAACTCATCGCCTGGCCGCTTGAGATGGAAGCATGAAATTTCATCACCTGAAGATTTCTGCAGGGCTGTGGGCCGCCGCCAGTCAGAAATACAGGAATTGCTTACACTTTACCTTGATACCTACATGGAAAGAGAGAAATGTGCAGCGGTGCTTGGAATAAGGCAGATGGACCTTGCCGGCAGGGAATATCTAAAGTCCGCCTTAATGCTAACATTCAATTCTCCCTCAATTTTTTGCATACAACTTCTGCTTGACTGGCTTGACATTGCAGGGATGCTTCCACAAGGCCGCATCTTCAGATATAATACGCCGGGCACCCTCAGTCCTGATAACTGGTCTCTTCGCCTGCCATGCTCAATCAAGGAATTAGAACAAAGCGACACTGCGGAAATGATGAGAGAAATGGTGCGAAGTTCAGGTAGGATTATGCCGGATGAACAACGCGCTGAACAAAGTAATTCGGAATGAAATCGGCAGAAAAATCAAACCAGAAATCAGAAAAAATCAGGGATGATTTTCGCCTGCCATCCGACTATGGAGTTATTGTTTTCGCAGGTTTTTTCTCCTGTTCCTCAGGTCTTGCCCAGCCGGTTCCATCCTCATCAGGAAGCCGCTCAAGTTCAAATTCAATAATCCCTTCGTCCGGACAGGATTTTCTCTGTTTTGTTCCGGGGGGTGCTTTTCGCAATTCCATGTAAATTGGGTAAAGGTCATATAGAGAGTGCATACAGAACTCGGACGGCGTGGCATGATGAGGGCTAAAACACTGCTGCCGTATAATCATTGTGTCGCCGAACTTATAGAATGGGCACTCCTTTTTAAGTCCAACAACCGATATTTTTACCACAGAATATTTCATCATTCCTCCAGTTTACGATTTTTTTGGTTAAATTCAGAAGAAATAGAATGCAATAAGAACCATCATTTAATAGTTATGTGTCAGAAATCTCTCTGCCTCAATCGCTTTCTTTATTTTCTCGTAATTATCCTTAATTTTTTCAATTTCCATCTTTCTTCCTAATGTGGTACTTTCACTTGAAAGACCAGCAGTACCAAATTTCGCCTGTGATGAGAAATCGTGGCAAGGTCTTCTCAGGAGCACCTATATCCGGACATCATCCAGGAAAATGTTCAGGATGTTCATAAAGATTCTAATCGGGGCGCCCAGATTTGAACTGGGGACCCTCTGGTCCCAAACCAGATGCTCTTGCCATGCTGAGCTACGCCCCGAATCTGTCGGGTTTAAAATCAATACGAATATCAATACCCGCAAGGGTCAGAATTTTTCCCAGGATATGATTTCCTGCAATTTTTTTCTGCCTGAGACCGGTTTGAACGCGTCAGGGTCTGCAGGATATCCAAGGGGAATCAGAGCAACAACCTGTACATCATCAGGAATGCCAAGCAGTCGTTTAATTCCATCATTGTCAAATGAACCTATCCAGCAGGTGCCAAGCCCTTCATTGCGCGCTGCCAGGGTAAGATGGTCAACTGCAATCGCCACATCCACAAGCATACTGTAATCGCCCATATAACTGCCGCGATTGTAGTGGATATTGAATCCGCATGCAACCACTACAACAGGCGCTTCTGCGATGAAATCCTGGTCGTCAGAAAGTTCGGCAAGTTTTTTCTTGGTAGTTGCGTCTGAGACAATTATAAATTTCCACGGCTGCCGGTTGCTTCCGCTCGGAGCAATCCTTGCCGCATTAAGCACTGAATTCAAAATCTCATCGTCAATCTTTTTAGGCAGGTATTTTCTGATGCTTCTTCTTGTCTGTATAACCTTGTAGAAATCCATTTTTTCCTCGCATTTGTTAAGAAACAAGGGATGAGTTCTGTTTCTATTTCACGTTCAAACTTCCTGTTGAAGGGTCATAATCATACTTCATACCTTTTGGCGGTTCAGGAATTTTGTCAATCAGTTGTTCGTCTACAAGTTCCTGAAGATTTTCTGGATAGCGTCCTTTTTGAATGTGAAAGGTATTGATTTTGTTCTTAAGATAAAGGACATTATCCATGGATTCGGCTTTCTTAAGGGCTCTGCCCATCACTTCTCCGTATTTTGCAGGAGCATTTGTTATTCCGAGATCCTGGGATTGGGCGCCGCCCTGTTTCTTATGGCAACCTGCAGCAACCATCAGGAAAATAATCGTGCCAGTTACCAGTAAAATTTTTTTCATGCGCCACCTCCTATACCGCAGATATGTCTTTAAGGACTTCTTTTATGATACCTTTTGCGTCAATGTCTTGCAAACACTTTCTGTGGTGCGCGCATTTGGAACGGCCGGAGCCGCATGGTGGACACGAGGTACTTCTGAATATCCGCACATTATTTCCTACCGGGGCCCAGATTGCAGGATCAGTCGGTCCAAAAACCGCATAAGTCATCAAGCCGCAAGCCGCCGCAAGATGGGTTATTCCGCTGTCATTGCCAAGATACCATTTTCCTGAAAGAAATAAATGAACTATTTTCTCAATGGGCGCAGAACTGATAACAGACCCATCGCCAAACTCTCTTAGCCATAGTTCCCTGTTATTTTCTTCGCATTCGCCGAGGATAATGCTGACTTCAATCCCTGTTTTTGATATCTCCTTTGCAAAGAAAAGGAAATTTTCAAAAGGCCAGTTTTTCTCATGGCTTCCACTGCCCGGGTGGATGAAGAATTTTGAATTTCTTTCTCTGAATAGTTCTGGGAATCTGAAAATCCTGGCTATTCTAAATCCATCGTTAATAAGCGGTTGAAGGAGATATTGTGAAGCATGGTCTGTCAAAATTTCAGGAGATACCCCAAAAAATTTCGGCATGACAGGCGCAAAACGAAGGATGTTTTGAGAGAAAACTTCATCCTCGCTAAAATACGAAAGAATATAATCGTACTTTGCAAGTAATGATGCCCACCGGGCGGGATTCTCGGGTTGCTTCTTGAAGAGGTCTGACATTTCCTGAGAATCAAAGGCAATTCCGTTGTTTACCACGCCAAGTAATACAAGCGAACGAAGCAGGGAACCCCGTGTAACAAGGTCAACTGAATATCCGTTATTTTTGAATGATTGAAGAACAGGAAATGTAAGAACAATGTCTCCCAAACTTCCTACCCTTATGACAAGCGCTTTTTTCATCTGGCCAATTGCATAGCGTGACCTACAGGCACCAATTTCTTTACAATCTATGCAAAATATCTAAAATATAGGAGGTGCCTCTGTAGCTCAGTGGTAGAGCAGTCGCTTCGTAAGCGACGGGTCGGGAGTTCGAATCTCCCCGGGGGCTCATTTTTTAAAGGCCCTTTTTACCCAGAACAAATATACGAGTGGTATTATAAAAAGTGTCAAAAGAGTTGAACTTAAAAGGCCACTGATAACACTCACTGCCATCGGTGCTTTCAATGCTGAGCCTTTTCCCACTGCAAGCGCGAGAGGAAGCATTCCACCCGTCATTGACATCGTTGTCATCAGAATCGGTCTCAATCTTGATGCGCTTGCTTCTATTACTGATTCTTCAGGGTCTTTTCCCTTCAGAATGAGGTTTTTCGCAAAGTTAACGATAAGGATCCCATTGCTAACAACAATCCCGACGAGAACAATGATACCCATGAGACTGAATATATTGATGGTTTTGCCTGCAAGAAACAGCCCTGTCAGTATTCCTATGATTGAAAGTGGCAACGTTCCCATAATAATGAATGGTTCTAACCAGTTTTCAAATTGCGCTGCCATCACAAGATAAACAAGAAGCACTGAAAGCAGAAGTGCAAGAAAAAGATCTTTGAACGCCTCTCCCATTTTTTCGCCCTCTCCCCCAAAAACTATTTTTACTTCTGAAGGAAGATTTTCTTTTTTGATCTTTTCTCTTATACTTGAAAGAACTGTTCCAAGGGGTTTATTAACATCTCCCTGTATTGTTACACTTGGTCTTCTATTATACCTTTCCTTTATTGTTGGACCTGTGGTTTCTTTGATCTCTGCAACCTGTTTTAGAACAAACATATTTTGCATTGAATTGACAACAGGAAGATTTTCAAGGATTTTATGGTCTTTTTTCATTTCGTCAGGGATTGTAACTCTGATATCATATTCATTTTCAGCCTGTCTGAATTTTGTGGGAACAATGCCTTCAAGGGCAGACCTGCAGATAATAGCGACCTGGTTTGAACTAAGGTTATATTCAGCAATCTGGTCTCTTTTGATTGTAAAATTTATTTCTGGTTTTCCTGGATGGTATGATGAATCAACGCTTGATACGCCAGGGGTTTCTCTGATTAATCCAAGCACCCGTTCGGATGTTCTTGTAACAGTGCCTTCGTCTGTTCCCGTCACATATATTTGTAAGGGACTTCCGCCCTGTGACATTGATGTATATTCTGAAACTGTGATTGTTCCCGGGATTCTTGCAAGAAATGGTTTAATTTCTTCAATCACTTCAGATGTAGTTTTCTTTCTTTCTTTTTTCAATTTTACCTGAATCTGCGCAAACTCTGGTCCCTCGGACCCAATTGTTATCGCACCTCCCACTATCTTACCGACTGTTGAAAAAACCCGTTCGGTTTCAGGATAAGACAATACCTTATTTTCTATTTCTTTCACAATGCTTTCTGTTTTAGCAAGGTTTGTACCAGGAGCAAGTCTTATTGACATCTGATACATACCTTCATCAGTTTTTGTTACCATTTCAAAACCTATCAAAGGAAGCAACATAAAACTCAATGGTATGAGAATTGCAATTAAAATTAGTATTGCTTTTGGGTTTTTAATAAATTTCATCAATGCCCGCCTGTACCCATTCTTGAAGTCATCAAATTTTTTTTCTGCTCTTATTACCCATGGTTTTTCACCCGTGTCCTTCAAAAATTTTGTTGTCAGCATTGGTGTTAGTGTAAAACCAACTGCAAGGGCAAGCAAGGATGTATAAACCTGAACCATTCCGAACTCTTTAAAGAACTGTCCTATAAGACCTGACATAAACACTATGGGCAAAAATACCACCATGTGTGTGAGCATTGTTGCTGTGACCGCAGATGAAACTTCAAGGGCACCTTGCTCTGCTGCAATTTCAGGTGATTCTTTCAATTCTCTTTTATGCCGGTAAATGTTCTCAATGATTACTATTGAACTATCTACAACAATACCAACAGAAACTGTTAAACTTGAAAGTGAAAGTATATTCAGGGTAAATCTTGAGATATAAGCAAGAAACAATGTTCCAACAAGTGAAACAGGAATTGCAAGACATACAATAAGTGTGCTACCTAAACTATAAAGAAAAGCAAAAAGAATAATTCCTGTGAGAATCACTGCTATGAATAATTTATGCCATACATCATTTACAGAATCCCTGATGAATTCGGAATTGTCAACAATGACTTCAATCTTCGTACCTGCTGGAAGATTTTTTTCAATTTCAGGGATTACCTTTTTTATATTGTCCACAACCTCTGTT
>Ga0315298_1005674_pt1 | contig 17530 bp, 11 predicted proteins | sample WHS_1_MG_FD_203077 | JGI IMG/M metagenome (GOLD analysis project Ga0315298, IMG submission 203077) | Extremophilic microbial mat communities from Washburn Hot Springs, YNP, Wyoming, USA - WHS_1_MG | ecosystem: Environmental > Aquatic > Thermal springs > Hot (42-90C) | place: USA: Wyoming...
CTGCTTGATGAGCGTCTCGGCCGCGGCCATGTTGGTGTCGGCCTGGACCCACCAGCCGGTGACGGCCTCCCAGCGGCCCGCCTTGGCGAACCGGTGGATCCGCTCGAACAGGTCCGGGCAGAGGGTGCGGACCTGCTCGTAGACCCAGGCCTCGCCGCGGGTAACGGTCAGTTCCGGGTATTCATCCAGCAGGTCGCACGCGGCGCGGCAGGTGTTGATAGCCTCGTCAACCCCGGCCGGCCAGGTCCACATCCAGACCGGGTCGATGTGGGCGTTGGCGATCATGTGTACGGTAAGTTTTGCAGCCATATTCGCACGTCCTCTCCTTTCTGTGGCGCTTTGCCGGGTGATGGTGCGGCCCACGGGCGCGGCCGTCAAGATGCGGTGGGAGCTCAACGAGACTGCCCTGTCGTAAGAGCATCCTTCGGCTCGGGTGCCATGCAACGCGTTGAGCCTGATGCACAGGCCAATTGGCGCCATCAGTAATCGAAAATCTGGCCAGATCGCGGGAGAATTGCCCAACTCTGGTCGCGCCAAGGTCTTTCACCAGTGCCAACGGATTGTCACGTTGGACGGCTCGAATGGCACGCGATTTGCTACAATGATGCCTGATGCGATGGGAAAGGAGATGGGGCATGGGAACCGGCAATGCGCAGTTGCTCCAATCAGGTCTTGTCCTGCTGGCGCTAGTGGGCGGGATTCTCGCGGCCGACGCCGGCGCCGCCGTGATCAATTGGGGCGGCGGAAGCGGCGGATGGCTGACCCCCGCCAACTGGCAAGGCGGCATCCTGCCGACCACAGGGGATACGGCCGTGATCGCCTCCGGCAGCCCCGCCATCAACGGCGACCTGCTGCCCGCCCCTGACCTGATCCGCATTGACCCCGGCGGCAACGCCGTCTTTCAGGCCGTCACCGGCAACCGCAACCTCACCAACGACTTCGTGCTCAACGGCGGCAAGTGCAGCTTGGCCGGAGACGTCAACCCGATCGTTCTGGGCACGATCCTGCTGACGGCCGATTCCACCATCCAGAACACCCGCGCCAATTCCAACCGCTCGCTGACGCTCAACGGCGCCATTACTGAGAACGGCACCCCGCGGCGGCTGACGTTCACCGGCTACCCGGCCACCCCCGGCGGTCAGATCAACGACTGGACCTACGTGGGCGGTACGGCCGCAAATACCTACTCCGGCGGGACCAGCATCCTCGGCGCCACCGCCGTCGCCCAGAAGGCCAGCGCCTTCGGCACCGGCCCGATCAGCGTCGCGGGCGGCCGGATGATGCTCAGCGTCGCCGGCAGCTACACCTTCGGCACGATCACTCAGACCAGCGGCACCGTGATCATCAACGCGGCCGCTACGAACCTCGTCTTGGACCTTCAGGGCGGCGTGCTCGAGCACAACAACACAATCGTAACGCTCAACAACACCAACTCCATCACGATCCGCAACACTGTCGGGATTCACGCGGCCGGCACGAACGTCAACAATCCGTTCACGATCGGCGCCAGCATCGGCGGGCCGGGCAAGGCCGTGCTCAACGATTTCGGCCCCTGGAACGGCACCAGCTACAGCTCCCAGGGCCGGGTGGTGTTCACGGCCGCCCAGAACTGGGCGGGCGGCACAGACGTCAACGGATTGGTGGATATCAATGCGGGCGGATCGCTGCCGGCCGGAACGATTACGGTCCGGGCCATCAACCCGGCCAAGATCTACTCGACGGGTGGGGTGCTGCGGCTTTTCCACAGTGGCGCCTTGCCGTCCGGCACGGACCTGGTACTGTCGCACGACACCACCAACAACTGGTACGGATCGTTGTACCTGGGCGCCAATATCACCGTGCACAGCCTGACCATCGACGGCTCGCTGATGCCGGCCGGCGTGTATACGCAGGGCACCGACCTGCCGGACTACCTGTTCGGCCCGACCAGCCCGAAGTATACGCTGACGGTTCTGACGCCGGACGTCGACTACCCGCCCATGGCGATCACCGACTTGGCGGCCGTGGACCCGCAGTTGACTTCGATCAGGCTGACCTGGTCGGCCCCGCGGGACGACAAGGGTCCTGGGAACGCGGCGGCCAGCTACGACGTGCGATACTCGACGAGCCCCATTACCGACGCCAACTTCGACTCGGCCACCGTCGCGCCGCAGGGCCTGACGCCCAAGGGCCCCGGTCAGGCCGAGAGCCTCCTGGTGACAGGCTTGACGCCCGGCACGACCTACTGGTTCGCCGTCAAGTCGACCGACATCTCGAACAACGTCAGCGCGATCTCGAACGTGTCCAGCGCCACGACGCTGACGCCCGACACGAGCCCGCCGGCCGCGGTGACGGATCTGCACGCAACGGACGTCCAGACCCGCCGACTCACGCTGACGTGGACCGCCACCGGGGACGATGGCGATACGGGCAGGGCGACCGCGTACGATGTCCGCTACAGCACCGCGCCGATCGACGCCGGCAACTTTGCCTCCGCCACGGTGGTGCCCCAAAGCCTGGCGCCCAAGGCGGCCGGCCAGACGGAAACACTCCCGGTAACCGGCCTGACGCCGGGTACGACGTATTACTTTGCCTTGAAGGTTGCCGACGAAGTGCCGAACGTATCGGCCCTCTCGAACGTGGCGCAGGCGGCCACGCTGCCGCCCGACCTGACGCCGCCCGCGGCGGTGACGGACCTGGCGGCCGGCGGCGCCGACCCGCTCAGTGCGACCCTGAGCTGGACGGCCAGCGGCGATGATGGCAATGCCGGCACGGCGACCTGCTATGAGATCCGCTACTCGACCTCGATGATCACGGAGGGCACGTGGGCCTCAGCCACGCCGGCGCCGAACAGCCTCGCCCCGAAGCCGGCCGGAGCCGCCGAACACTTCACGGTCACCGGCCTTCAGCCGAGTACGACCTATTACTTTGCCCTGAAGGTTAAGGACGAGGAGGACAACGCGTCGGGCCTGTCCAACGTCGCGACGCACACCACCGCCGCGCTGAGCGACCTTCCGTTGGTCACCTCGGTGGTGATCGTGGAAAAGTCGGGCGTGGCCACGACCAACTACCCCGTCACGCTCTCGATGGCCTTCCGCAAGGGCGACGTGGCGACGAACGTGATCGCCCGGGCAGGCGGCATGGTACTGGCGACCCAGACCGACGTGAAGGTCCGCTGGGACGGCGGCAGCGTCAAATATGCCCTCGTGTCGTTCCTGCTGCCGAGCCTGCCGGCCGGGGGACAGGTGACCGTCGACCTTCTGGCCGGCGGCCCGAACGCCAACGCGACGCCGATGACGAAGGACCAGCTGCTCGCCAGGGACTTTGAGGCCCAGATCACGATTACCGTGGGCGGGACACCGACCACGATCAGCGCGCGGCAGATGCTCCAGAATGCGGGCGCCGTCGAGACGTGGCTGGCCGGCGACGTGGTGACGGAGTTCCTGATCAAGGACTTCAGCACGAACATCAACAACCAGCTGAACGTGCAGTATCGCGTGCGGGTGTACAACGGCTGCAGCTCCATCCGCGTGGAGACGGTGGTGGAAAACTGCTGGTGCCAGTATCGCGGCAACGTCACGTACGACTTCTCGCTGAGCCTGGGGCAATCCAGCCCGGTGGTCGTCCTCACCAAGACGGGCCTGACCCACAACCAGCTGGCTCGCTGGCACAAGGTCTTCTGGCAAGGCGGCGAGCCGGGCAACGTGCAGATCAAGTTCGACGTGCCGTACCTGATCGCCACCGGCCTGATCCAGCGGTACGACACGTCGCTGGTCATGCCGGAATCGACCCTGGCCAGCCAGTATTCCAACTGGCTCAGCAAGCCGCACGACCTCATGCAGAACGGCATCGTCACGACGTACTTCCCGACCACCGGCGGCCGACAGGAGATCGGCGTCCTGCCCACCTGGACGGTCCGCTGGCTGCTGAGCATGGACAACCGGCAGAAGGAGATCATGCTGAACTGCGCGGACGTCTCCGGCTACATCCCGATCCACTACCGCGAATCGGACCCGGCCCGCTCCTTCTACGGCCATATCATGAGCATCGACGACCGGCCGACCGTCTGGGCCGGCTGGTGGGACTACCCGTACCAGAGCGCAGCGGACAAGCTGCCGGCCCCGGTCGGCGATACGACGACCGGCTGGTCGGTCGACCTGGCGCACCAGGCGTCGTTCGCGTACGTACCGTACCTGGTGACGGGCGAGTACTACTATCTTGAAGAAATGCTCTTCTGGGCCGGCTATGACCTGGCGACGGGCAACTGGTCGTATCGACAGGGCAGCACGGGCATCATTCAGGAGCAGACCCGCGGCGAGGCCTGGGGAATCCGCAACGTCGCCGACGCGGCCAACCTGACCCCGGACGGCTTCGTGGAGAAACCCTACCTCACGCAGAAGGTCAACAACAACCTCGCCTACTGGGGCAACACGTACGTCCTGAGCCCGAACTACCCGTGCATTCGGTACTGGCAGACGGGCAGCAACTTACCCAGCGGCGGCCGGCCGGACGATACCTTGGCCGCCAATTGCACGAACTACACCTCGCCGTGGCAGGACGACTTCATGCTGCTGGTACTGGGCCACCTGAAGGACATCGGCTTCGACAGCCGGGCCTTGGTCAACTGGCTCGGCACGACCGCCATTGATCGTTTCCATGCGCCGGGCTTCAACTGGTTCCGCGGGGCGTCGTACCACATCCCCACGCACTACGACGACGGGGCGGGCCACGTGCTGCCGTACGCCACGTGGGCGGACATCGAGAACGCCTACGTGAACCCCGACCCGACCAGTTTCAGCGACAACGTGGGCGGCTACGAGTACATCGCCCGCGCGGCGCTCACGAGGGTGTACCACCAGGTGAACGGCCGAACGGCCCGCGAGTGGCTGGATGCGCACCTGCACAACCAGGCGCAACTCGCGACGGACCCGACCATGGCGATCGTGCCGGTCGCCACCGTCGTCGGCGACGTCAACAGCGACGCGCACGTGGACGTGTCGGACCTGCTGATGCTGGCTCAGGCCTGGGGCCGGTCGTACGGCGCGGTGGCGTTCAACCCGGACTGCGACTTCAACGGCGACGCCTCGACGGACGTGGCCGATCTGCTCGTCATAGCCGGCAACTGGGGGATGTAACACCTGACAGCGTGACAACGTGGCAATGACAACGTGACGACGTGACAACGTCCCCAGATTCCGACCGCAATCTGTCATCGCCAGCGCAGCGGCCTGCCCTCAGCAAGGTCATAGGGCCGGCTGGTGATGTGGCTGCGCCTATCGCCAGTCTCTCCTGAATGACCAGGCCCGGCATCGATGGCGAAGCAAGCAGTTATCAGACGTACATGGCCCACCGCCTTTGGGGGCTGAAGTTTTGATTGCAGGTTTGGCGAAAATACATTTACCGGGCGTTGGCCCGGACCCGGTAGTAATTCAGATGCGTCCCAGGTAATGTTATCGGATCATGGCGAAGCGTATGAACCAGACAAAGGGCGGGCAGTTGACCCTGGACATGCCGGAAATACGGGACGCCGTGCACCCCGACAAAGGTCGCCGCAAGCCGTTGGCCCACAAGCGACCGAAGGCCGAACGGGCCGTTGCCGACGACGAAACGGGCCTGCTCGATCTGCCGGCCGCCCCGCAAGCCGCCCCCCAAATCGAGTCGGCCGACAGCGGCGCCGCCCCGGCCGAGACCACTCCCGCTTCCGTCCCCAACGGCGACGACTCGCCGGAGCCGGCCCCATCAACGGCCCGCCGCAAGGCCGTCGTCGATCACAGCATGGCCCTCAGCCTGGCGACCAAGCAGCGGGAGATCAGCGTCAGCGAGTTCTTCGCCAAAAACCGCCACCTGCTCGGCTTCGACAACAAGCGCAAGGCCCTGCTCACCAGCGTCAAGGAGGCGGTCGACAACAGCCTTGACGCCTGCGAGGAGGCCGGGATCCTGCCGGACATCGAGGTCGAGGTCAAACAGCTCGACGAGGACCGCTTCCGCATCAGCGTCCAGGACAACGGCCCCGGAATCCTCAAGGCCCAAATCCCCAACGTCTTCGGCAAACTGCTCTACGGCTCGAAGTTTCACCGCCTCAAGATGAGCCGCGGGCAGCAGGGCATCGGCATCTCCGCGGCCGGCATGTACGGCCTGCTGACGACCGGCAAGCCGGTCCGGATCGTCTCGCGGACCGGACCGAGCCAGCCGGCCCACGAGTTCGAGCTGCGGATCGACACCGCCAAGAACAGGCCGGACATCATCAAGAGCGAGAAGATCGACGTGGACTGGCCGCACGGCACGCGAGTCGAGATCGAGATGACAGGCTCGTACAACAAGGGCCGACAGAGCGTCGATGAGTACATGTTTCAGACGGCGATCGCCAACCCGCACGCCAGGTTCGTCTACCGCAACCCCGTGGGCGAGACGTTCACCTACGAGCGGGCGAGCGAGCAGCTGCCGCCGCAACCGCAGGAGATCCGGCCGCATCCGTACGGCATTGACCTGGGCTTCCTGCTGCGGATGCTGAAGGAGACCTCGGACCGGCGGCTCAGTTCGTTCCTTCAGAACAACTTCAGCCGGGTCAGCGCGGCCGTCGCCAAGGCGATCTGCAAGCAGGCCAAGCTGAACGCCACCGAAAGGCCGCATAGCCTGTCGCTGTCGCAGGCGGAGGCCCTCTATCAGGCCATGCAGAAGACGCGGATCATGGCCCCGCCGACCGACTGCGTCTCGCCGATCGGCGCCAGGCAGATCCTGGCGGGGCTCCTGCAGGGGGTCAAGGCGGAGTTCTACACCGCGGTAACGCGCGAGCCGACGGTCTACCGCGGCAATCCCTTCCAGATCGAGGCGGGCCTGGCGTACGGCGGGCAGCTGCCGGCCGAGGAGTCCGCCAAGGTGCTGCGGTTCGCCAACCGCGTGCCGCTGCTGTACCAGCAGTCGGCGTGTTCGATCTTCAAGGCGGTGGCCGAGACCAACTGGCGAAACTACGAACTTCAGCAGCCCAACGGCTCGCTGCCGGTCGGGCCGCTGATGGTCATGGTGCACATGGCCAGCGTCTGGGTGCCGTTCACCAGCGAGTCCAAGGAGGCGATCGCCGATTACGACGAGATCGCCAAGGAGATCCGGCTGGCCCTCCAGGAGTGCGGTCGCAAACTCAGCGGCTACCTCCGCAAGCGCAAGAAGCAGCAGCGCGAAGGCCAGCGACGCAGCGTCTTCATCCGCTACATCCAGGAAGTGGTCGAGGCGGTCCACAGCATCACCCGGATCGACCGCGACCGGTTCCGCGACGACCTGATTCGCATCGCCCAGTTGCGCACGCAGATGGCCGACGTGCAGCTGGATGACGAGGGCCGGCCGATCGTGCCCGAGGAAACCGGCCCCGAACCGGCCGACGACGAAGACGTCACCGACGACACGACGATCGTGGTCGCCCAGAACCAGCAGGCCTCGCTCGCAGGGCAAGTGGAGCCTGATCTGTTCACCGCGGCCAACGGAGGAAACGGGAACAGGGCGGCGCCGCCGACCGGTGCGACGTCGGGCAAGACCCTCGACGGCTCGGACGCCCCGGTCCGGCCCCGTTCAACCGGCCCCCTCCGCCAACCGGGGGTTGCGAACGAACGGAGCAAACCGGCCGAATCCGGGAGTCGGGCAGGGCCTGGAGCCGCCGGTGCCCTGCGTCGGCAGGGGGCCGCCGGCGGCCGCGCCGCCACCAAGCTCGCTGGTGCCGAACCGGCCGGCCCCAAGGCCGGCCAGACGAAGCCGGCCAAGTCCTCCGCCGCGAAGCGAGCGAAACCCGCCGTGGCCAGGCCGGCCGGACCCCGCGTTACAAGCCCCCTGCGCGAGCAGGGGGTGGCCAAGGACGGAACGGATGCCAAGGCTCGCAAGGCCGCCGATGTCAAGCCAGCGGACATCAAGCCGGCCCAAACCAGCGATGCTGCAAGTTCCGTGCCGCAAGAGGCCAAGCCTGAATCGGCCGCGGCCCCCAAGGCGGATGTAGCCGACAGAAAGATCCCCGTTGTGACCGCCCCGCGGGAGGCGATGACCGAGGCCCGTGTGGCGCAGAAGCGCAAGGCGATCTGAGAACGGCCGGGTGTCGGGTGTCGGGTGTCGGGGTTGGGGCAGCGAGCATCGGTCATCGAACATTGAGCATCGGAGGTCGAGCACCGGGCGTCGGACTTCGGGGATGCGGGCCTGGGTAACAGACACGATCTTTGGCCGACCGAGCACGAGCGGTGCTGCCACCAGGTCCAAGTGGCCGCGGTTGCGATGGCACTTGTGGTTCGACCGAAGGGCCGCGGCAAGTCATGCGGAGAGACACGATACGTATGGCAAAGAAGATGGAATCGGATTCGTCAGCATCCGCGGCGACTGCCGCCCCGCGCCGGCCCCGCAGACCCGCCGACGCGGCCGCCAAGATCGTCGAGATGGCCGGCCAGATGGTCAAGTACGCCCGCAAGGGCGTCGACCCCTACCTGGACATCCCCGTCCGGGCCCTGTCCAACGTCTCCTTCGACGAGAAGAAACGCATCATCGAGATGGGCGACGCCACGCAGAAGCGGAGCCTCTTTAACCTCGGCCAGGCCAAGAAGTTCATGCAGTCGATGCTGATCGCCTCGTTCTGTAATGAGCTGGCCGGGGCCGGCAAGACGGCCAGCATCCGCCAAGTCTACTACCGGGCCAAGCACACGATCGCCGGCACGAACGAGAAGACTTTCAACGATCAGTCCGAGTCCGACCCGATCATCGAGGACCTGGAGGTCGCGCTGGACGCCCTCCGCGAGGAGCTGCACATCTACGCCTCCAACCGCGGCAGCATGGTCGGGCCGCTGGTCTTCGTCGACAGCGGCGACACGATCGACGCGGCCCGACTGGGTTCCGGCGGCTACAGCATCCCCTCGATCGTCGAGCCGGACGTGATCCAGTTCAAGAAGTGCGGCGCGAAGTTCGTCCTGCACGTCGAGAAGGACACGGTCTGGCGGCGGTTCGTCGAGGACAAGTTCTGGGTCAAGTACAAGTGCATCCTGATGCACGGCCAGGGCCAGCCGCCGCGGGGCGTGCGGCGGCTGTTGCACCGGCTGCACAACGAGCTGCACCTGCCGGTCTACACGCTGCTGGACAACGACCCGTGGGGCTATTACATCTATTCTGTAATCAAGCAGGGGTCCATCAACCTGGCGTACGAAAGCCGGCGGATGGCGGTGCCGGACGCGAAGTTCCTGGGCGTGTCGAGTTTCGGTCTGAAGGACGACGTGAAGATCACGCTGGACAAGACGGACATCTCGCGGGCCAAGCAGATCATGAAGTACCCCTGGTTCAAGGACAAGCGGCCGTGGCAGCGGGAAGTGCAGAAGATGCTCTCCAACGGCTTCAAGATGGAGGTCGAGGCCCTCATCAACAAACACCTGACCTACCTGACCGAAGAATACCTGCCGATGAAGCTGAAGGACAGGAAGCAGTGGTTGGACTAGCTGATACCTGCACGGCTCCGTGGCGCTGGCGGCCGCGGACTGACGCGGCGCGTGTGCCGCCTCCCTGCAGGCCCGCCATTCGCGACGCATTCTTCTTGATCTGGCTGCTGAGACTTGCTACAATTCAATGTGTAGCGTCTCTGAGTTCGGGTGGGATCTTGCAGACGGACATCCGCAACGCGTAGCCTACACAGGCCTGATGCCTTGATACGGGAGGAACCTGCCCCATGGGAAGCAAGACGGCGCCCGTGCGGCTCGCATACCTTGTCCTGATCGGCGTCGCAGCATTCACCGTGTGGTACCGGTTCGCTCCAGTCCCCGGCAAAGTGACGGCCTCGGCTTTGCCTGCCCAGTCAGACTCCTTCCCCACCTTCACTCACGTGACGGTGGATCCAGACGGGTCGGCCCCGTCGAACTGTCACTGCAAGGCCATCGGTGACCTGAATGGCGACGGCTACCCGGACCTGCTGGTGGCCAGTTCCACCTGCGGCGACCGGATGGTCTGGTACCAGTCGCCCAGCTGGACGAAGCACGTGATTTCCACCCTCGGCGGCTGGAGCACCTACATGCAGGTGGCCGACCTCAACGGCGACGGCTGGATGGACGTGATCATCCCGGCCTGGTACCGCTCAGGCGATATGGGCGACGAGAACGGGTTGGAGTGGTGGGAGAATACTGGCGGGGGAGTCTCCTGGGTGCGGCACTACATCGGCCTGCCCATGGGGCACGATGTCGAGGTGGCGGACCTGGATGCAGACGGCCTGCCGGACCTGGTCACCCGGCTACAGGGCGGGGAAGGCGTGGCGGTCGAGATCTGGCGGCAATCGCGCGTGGGGGGGGGCCTCCAGTGGACACACCGGACCCTGACGGGACTGCCGCAGGGGGAGGGCCTGGCGGTAGCCGACATCAGCGGCGACGGCTACCCCGATATCGTCCTCGGCGCGATATGGCTGGAGAACCCGCACGACCCGATGCAGGGTCCATGGACGCCGCACACGTGCACGACCTCCTGGTCGGCGGAAGCGGCGAAGACGAAGGCGGCCGATCTGAACGGCGACGGCCGACTGGACATCGTGCTGGCCCCGGCCGAGAGCGCGGGCGACCCGCCCTACAAGGTCTGCTGGTATGAGGCGCCGGCGGACCCGCGGAGCGGCGGATGGACCGAGCACGTGATCGATCCCGATACCGAGCGCGTGCTGCACTCGCTGCAGGTGGGGGACATCGATGGGGACGGCGACCCGGACGTGGTGGCGGCCGAGATGCACCAGGGAGACGACCCCGACGAGGTGCGGGTCTACGCTAACGGCGGCCAGGGGCTCTCCTGGACCAAGCACGTCATTGCCACGAACGGCTCGCACAACCTCCAGATCGGCGACGTGGACGGCGACGGCGACATCGACCTGTTCGGCACCAACTGGGACGGCGATGCCTCGACGGGCAACCAGGTGGATCTCTGGCGCAACGACCTGAGCCAGAACAACCACGTGGCGTACGACATCAATGCGGACGGCCGGGTCGACGTTTCCGATCTGTTGCTGCTGGCGCAAGACTTCGGTTCACGCGGCGGAGACCTTCGGTATGCCGCCACCCGGGATCTTAACAAAGACGTTCAGATCGACGTGTCTGATCTGCTGATCTTGGCAGGGAACTGGCTGCGGCTGATCGGAGACATCAATGCCGACGGACGGGTCGACGTTTCCGATCTGCTGATGCTGGCGCAGCACTTCGGCTTGCGTGCCTCGGCCCTGTGGTCCGCTTCCAAAGGTGACCTGAACGGCGATGATCAGGTCGACGTGTCAGACGTCCTTATTCTGGCCAGGAACTGGCTGCGGCTGTTCTGCGACATCAACGCCGACGGCCGGATCGACGTTTCCGATCTGTTGATGTTGGCGCAGGACTTCGGCTCACGGGCAGGGGATGTCCGGTACGTAGCCGCCTGCGACCTGAACGGGGATGGTCGGATCGACGTATCCGAGCTGCTGATCCTGGCGGGCAGTTGGGGCGCGTAGTCCCGAGGCCGGCTGAACCGAAACTCAGTCTCCAGCGCATGCCCTCAACGACCGGTCGATTCCAGAGGCGCCCTGGCGTCGGCCGGCTTGGATTGTCCAGCCCGCGGCCTCGCTCCCGCGTCACTCGCCTGATTCCAGACCATCGACGCGGTCACCGAAACCGCCAGGATCGCCGCGATGACGATCAGCGACAAGGCCACCGGGATCTTGTAGACCTCCGCCAGCAGCATCTTGACCCCCACGAACGCCAGAACGATCGACAGCCCGTAATGCAGGTAGCGGAACATCCGGACCACCCCGGCCAAGGCGAAGTACAGGGCCCGCAACCCCAGGATCGCGAAGACGTTCGACGTGTAAACGATAAAGCCGCTGGTGGTGATGGCCAGAATCGCCGGGATCGAATCCACCGCGAAGATCAGATCCGTCGTCTCGATCAGCAGGAGCACGACCAGCAGCGGCGTGGCGTGCAGCCGGCCGTCTCGCCGGACGATGAATCGGTGCCCCTCGTACGCATCCGCCACGGGCATCAGCCGGCGGAAGAGCTTCAGAACGATGTTGCGCTCTGGATGGATCTGCGTGTCCTTGTGTAGCGCCATCTTCACGCCCGTGACCACCAGGAACGCTCCGAAGACGTAGAGGATCCAGTGGAACCGATGGATCAGGCTGACGCCGGCCGCGATCAGGGCCGCCCGCATGACCAACGCCCCCAGGATGCCCCAGAACAATACCCTGTGCTGGTACGCGGCCGGTACTGCGAACGCCGAGAAGATCAGCACGAAGACGAAGACGTTGTCGACGCTGAGGGCCTTTTCGATCAGGTAGCCGGTCAGGAAGGCCAGCGCGTCCTCACGGCCGCGCCAGAAGTAAACCAGCACGTTGAACAGCAGGGCCAGGGCAATCCAGACGCCGCTCCAGACGAGGGCCTCCTTGAGCCTGACCTCGTGGGCCTTGCGGTGGAACACGCCCAGGTCCAGGGCCAGCATGCCGAGGACAAAGACGTTGAAGAGCACCCAGCCCAGCATTTCCCCTGACATCGGCTCCTCTCCTGACCGGACGATTATATCCGCCCGGGGCTGAAACGCCGCCTGCGGACCGGATGGCCTCAGAGCCTAGCCGTGGAGCTGTACGCCGACCCGGACGATGGCGCCGAGCAGAAGCCGGGCGTGGCGCCGGAAATCGACGCAGGCACACCCAACCGCTGTTGCCCGATGGCCTCAGGAGACGGGCAGCCGCGGCAAATCCCGCCGTCGGAGGGCGCAAAGAGGCCCTTGCGGGTCCTGGCCAGTTCGGATAGACATGGTGCGAGCCGTCGCGGCACGGCTCGCCGTGCAAGGCGGCCGATGCGATCTGCCTCCTGCGTGGTTTGCCTGGCAGCGTTCGGCTGGACACGACATGAAACCCATAGAAGAAAACTACCAGCCTGTCACCGATGACAGGCGTTCATTCGACATTCGTTTCTGGCAGTCGCAGGGCGATCAGGCCATCTTCGAAGCGGTGTCGGACATGCTGCGCGACTACCTCCTGATCCGAGGCAAGAATGCTGACGAACTCCGACTTCAGAGAACTGTTGAGTCTTTTCAGAAAGCATAGAGTTCGGTACCTGGTCGTGGGCGGCTACGCGGTAATGAAATACAGCGAGCCGCGGTTCACCAAGGACCTGGATCTGTGGATCGCGACCGACGCCGAGAATGCCGCGTCGATCTATGCGGCGCTAAGAGAGTTCGGGGCTCCCTTGGCGAATCTCACGCCGAACGATTTTACGCAACGGGACTACTACTACCAGATGGGAAGACCGCCCCTGCGGGTGGACGTCATGATGTCTATTCCCGGAGTCGAGTTCGAGGAAGCATGGAACAGCCGCCAGATCGTCAAGATCGACGGACTGGAAGTCCCGTTCATTTCGAGATCGGACCTGATCCGTGCGAAGGAGGCCAGCGGAAGGCCGCAGGACAGGATAGACGCCGACAAGCTCAGGGAAGCCGAGCGGCTCGATACGGGCACCGGGCAATAGATCGGCCTGTTCCCGTGGTGATCGACGCCGAACAGGACCAGGGCTGCTGCGCGGGCTGATCCGCGATTCGGGAATGACTGTCGGGCAATTCCTCGCCGGTGTGTGCGCAGCGGTGCTCGGCATTGCGCTATGGGCCGGCTCCTGGATCAAAGGCAACCAGACCGCCAGGCGCCTGACGCCGGTGTGGCCGCTGGTGCTGCTGATCGCGCACGTCATGTTGGGTCTGGTGATGGTATAGCCGGACGGCCAAACGCGCCGCTTCGAAGCGAAGTGCAGACCACTGACAACCGACCACTAACCACCAACCCCATTGCCGTCACCCGACCCCCGAACCCCGACCCCCGAACCCCGGCCGCTCGTATTTTGCAATCGCCTCCACCAGCGCCTCGATCGTGTACGGGTCGGCTTCGACCGTCGGCGCCAGGCCGGCGCTGCGGATGGTCTCGCTCGTGACCGGGCCGATGCTGGCCAGCTTCACATTCCGCAGGTACGGCTCGCCGTCGGCTCCGAGCATCTCCCGCAGATTCGCAAACGTGCTGCTGCTGGTGAAGGTAATCCAGTCCACCCGCCCGGCCGCCAGCGCCTCCTTCAGTCCTGCCGGCAATCCCGCCGGCCTGCTGATCTTGTACGCACTGACGTCGTCGCACTGTGCGCCCAATTGCCGCAAGGCATGCGCGAGCGCCGGCCGGGCGATGTCCGCCCGGAACAGCAGCACCCGCTTGCCCGCGAAGTCGTCGGCCTGCTGCAAGGCCCGGGCCAGTGCCTCGGCCACAAACGCCTCCGGCACGACGTCGGCCTTGAGCAGGTAGCGCGACAGCGCCTCGGCAGTGGCCGAACCGATCGCCCCGATCTTCAGGCGCCCCAGCGACCTGGCGTCCAGTCCCCGCTGCCGCATCGCCTGGATCAGGGCGTCGACGCCGTTGACGCTGGTGACGATCAACCAGTTGTACGACGGCAGGTTTCTCATGGCCTCGTCGATCGGCCCCGGGTCCCCGGCCGACAGCTCGATCGTCGCGGCCTCGATGACATTGGCGCCGAGGGCTGCCAATCGCCCGGACAGTGCCGATGCCTGCTGGCGCGTCCGCGTCACCGCGATCGTCCGGCCGAACAGCGGCAGCCGCTCGAACCAGTTGATCCGCTCCCGCAGGCTGACCGCCCCGCCGATCAGCGTGAGGGCCGGTGCCTCCAAGCCTGCAGCCGTCGCCCGATCAGCGATATCCGCCAGTATTCCGATCACCGTGCGTTGCGCGGGCAGGGTCGCCGAACTGACGACGGCCGCGGGGGTCTGGGGACTCATGCCCGCGGCGATCAGGGCTTGCGCGTGCCGGGCGAGGGTGCGCAGCCCCATGTACAGGACGAGGCTGCCCATCTTCGACAGGGCCGCGTAATCGACCGCCGAGTCTTCCTTGGTCGGGTCCTCGTGGCCGGTGACAAAGCACAGCGTGCTGGTGAATCGCCGATCGGTCAGGGGGATGCCCGCGTAGGCTGCGGCGCCGGCGGCCGCGGTGATTCCCGGCACGATCTCAAAGGGGACGCCGGCCGCGGCGAGGGCTTCGGCCTCCTCGCCGCCCCGGCCGAAGATCAGCGGGTCGCCGCCCTTGAGCCTCGCCACCCGCTTGCGGGATTTCGCCAGGTCGACCAGCAGACTGTTGATCTGCTCCTGAGGCATCTTGTGAGCCCCGGCCCGCTTGCCCACGTAGATCCGCTCGGTGCGCTCGCTCGCCAGATTCAGCAGGACCTCATTCGCAAGCGCGTCGTAGACCACCGCGTCGGCCTGCACGATCCGCACCGCCGCCCGCAGGCTGACTAGAAGAGGATCGCCAGGCCCCGCGCCCAGCAGCGCCACGCTCCCGACCGGCATGGGCGGCAAGGCCCCGGCCCAATCCATCGACTTGATGTTGTCGAACATGATCCGTCTATTCTAGTGCCTCCAGTGTGTCTGGTGCCAGCTGCGTAGGGTGGGCAATTGCCCACCAAACGCGCCTTACCTACAATCCCCCCATGCGCATGATCCGCACGATCGTTGCCCGGCTGACGAAGGCCTACGGCCCCCGCGTCTGGAAGCGAGAGGACGATCCCGTCGATGAACTCGTCGGCACAATCCTTTCGCAGAACACCAATGACGTGAACAGCGCGGCGGCGTATGAGGAGCTGACTCGACGGTTCCGGACGTGGGAGGAAGTGCTGACGGCGCCGGTCGGGCGGGTGGCCGCAGCGATCCACACGGGAGGCTTGGCGAATCAGAAGGCCCGCACCATCCATCGGGCATTGGCGAGGATCGAGCGGGACTTCGGCCGGATCTCGCTGGACGACCTCGGCCGGTGGGATCCGGCGCGTTCGATGGCGTACCTGACGAGCATCCCCGGCATCGGCCCCAAAACCGCCGCCTGCGTGCTGCTGTTCTCTTTCGGCCTGCCGGTCTTTCCGGTCGACACCCACATACACCGGCTGGCGATCCGCCTGGGCCTGGTGCCGCCGAAGGCTACGGCCAAGCAGGCGCAGGCGGCCTTGCAAGAGGCGTGCCCGGGGAAGTTGATGTACGCCTTCCACGTCCTTCTGATCACGCACGGCCGGCGGGTCTGTCGCGCTCGGCGGCCGGCCTGCGCGGCGTGCGTAATCGGGGACCTCTGCCCCTCGGCCTTCACGTTCGAGCACTAATGGCAGGTGCCGCCGGTGCTTTCACGGGCGGACCGCCCGAGCAACACCGGTGACGACCACGGCTGGGCCCTGCTTCGCCGGAGGCTACGCAGGACAGACAAGCCTGCCGTGCCATCCGGAGTGAGCCGCGTCTGCTGTTGCGGGCCCACGCGGGGCGAAAGAGCCCGCTTCGTTGCTCCTGCCGCGTCATGGCCGTAGAATTCCCGATCGTGCCGATGCAGGATGCCGACGTTGCAGATGACGCCGGGAATGACTGGGCTGTGAATGGGGATGCTCGTGTCTTCCAAGGCCTTTCCATCTGATCCCGAGCAGGTGCGCATGACGTTTGGCGAGCACCTGGAGGAACTCCGCTGGAGGCTCTTCCGCGCGATCGGGGCGATCCTGGCGGGCATGCTGCTGGCGTTCATCTTCAGCGACTACATCATGAAGGTGTTCGTCCAGCCGTACCTGATCGCCGCCCGCTGGCAGGGCGAGTCGGAGTACCTCCAGGCGCTTAGCCCGGCGGAGGTGGTGATCGTCGTCCTGAAACTCAGCCTGGTGGTGGGGATCCTGATCTCCAGCCCGTACGCCTTCTACCAGATCTGGGCCTTCATCGCGGCCGGGCTCTACCCGCGCGAGAGGCGGGTGGTCACGCGGATGGTGCCGGCGTCGGTCTGCCTGTTCGCCGCGGGCGTGATGTTCCTGTTCTACATCGTGCTTCCGCTGGCGCTGCGGTTCCTGTTGGCGGCGAACTCGTGGGTGCCCATGCCCAGCGGCCGGCCGAATCCCTTCGTCAAACTCCTGTTGGGAAGCAGGGAGGCGGCGGTGGCGGCCCGTTCGCAGCCGGCCGTGGAGTTTCCCGAGATTCCGATCCTGGACGAGGACCCGGTCGACCCGAAGCCGAACGCCGCCTGGGTGAACCAGCAGGAACTGAAACTGAAGATCTGCATCGGCGACGGCAAGATTCTCGTATCAGACCTGCACCCCAAGAACCGTCCGATGGTCGAGGCCCACTTCAATCTGAGCGGGTACGTGTCGTTTGTGACGGGCATGTCGCTGGCCTTCGGGATGATCTTCCAGGTGCCGCTGGTCGTCATTCTCCTGTCGCGGACGGGTATTGTGTCAGCGGCGCAGATGGGCAGGGCGAGGAAGATCATCATCCTGGTGGTGGTGATCCTGGCGGCGTTTCTGGCGCCCAGTCCGGATGTGTACAGCCAGATGCTGGTGGCGATCCCCATGCTCGGGTTGTTTGAGATCGGGCTGCTGATCGCCCGCGTGTCCGAGAAGCGGCGGGCCGCGGCGATCCAAGAGGATGCGGGAATAGGGCCGGAGTATTGAGGGGCGAGTGATGAGTGATGAGTAATGAGCGGGGGGCGACGGCAAGAGCAACGGACTGCGGACAACGGTCCCCTGACAACGGACCTCGCGCAAAAAGGCGGCCGCAC
>Ga0315298_1005677_pt1 | contig 17525 bp, 14 predicted proteins | sample WHS_1_MG_FD_203077 | JGI IMG/M metagenome (GOLD analysis project Ga0315298, IMG submission 203077) | Extremophilic microbial mat communities from Washburn Hot Springs, YNP, Wyoming, USA - WHS_1_MG | ecosystem: Environmental > Aquatic > Thermal springs > Hot (42-90C) | place: USA: Wyoming...
GATTGCCAGGGGGATATTCCGATTCTCAAAGAAGGTGACCATGTCATCCAGGTCCTTCAGTGACGTGCCCCCTGTCGACACGATGACAGGCTTCCTCGTCTTCGCGATCTGCTCCAACAGGATCCAGTCAGTGACGTCCGAGCTGGCCACCTTGATGATCTCGATGCCAAGCTCCACGCACAGTTCGACAGACTTCTCGTCAAACGGAGTTGCCATACGAACACAGTTCGATTGCCGTGTGGCCTCCACAAGTGTAGCGATGTCGTCCACAGAGAGCTGGGTGTCCAGCGTCTTCTTGATGTACCGAATGTCCTGCCGATTTCTGAAGTCTCTGTGAATGAACGTGGGGACGTCTCGGAGCTGGAGCTTTATGGCAGCCCGAACGTTGTTATACTTGGCGACGGTGGAGAACTCCCGGATGATCCTCAAGCCCCGACTCACGTCCCCCCAGTGGTTGTTGGCCATCTCGAAGACGAACAGCTCATCGAATACGTCGCGCTTGATCACGGCTCCCATCCCCTCCTCGGAGTCGATCTGTTCCATGATTCAAGAGATGTTCGATCCCTATGCAGCCTTAGGAACATGCCGAGGTCGGCGATCCGGCTCAGACGAAATACAGGTGCGACCCCATGCTCGTCGCCGGGACGCCCGTATCCGTAGTCTGCTGATACGAAAGCGATACCGTGGGAATGCGCCGCTCTTCTGTCGTCGATCGAGTCGCCGACCAGCACGCCCCGCGCCGGGTCCAGCCCCCACTCCGCTATCAGCTTCGCCACCGCATCGACCTTGGATCGAAGGGCAGGCTCGGTGCAGTCCGGGGAGATTACGGCCTCGAAGACGTCCAACAGACCCAGGCTGCCAAGGATCAGCCTGGTCGGGCGTATGGGCTTGTTAGTGACAACGTAGCACCTGTAGCCTTCACGGTGTAGACCATCCAGCAACGGGCGCACGCCCGGATAAGGCACCGATCGCCTCCAGCCCTCCGTGTCGTAGGACTCTCGGAAGGCCCTCTCCAACGACTGCAAGACCTCCGGCGAGACATCATGGAACTCCTCCCGGAGGATACAACCGATGGGGGGCCCGACACGCTCCCTGATGCGTGGTGCCACTCGGTCGGGCAACACCCGACTCACGGCCTCCCGGATCGAATACTCTATGCCAGGAACCGTGTCGACGAGCGTCCCATCCAGATCGAACAGGACGAATTCAATCCACATGATCACAGCATCGGGGGGATCAGCAGGTTCTGTAGGAGTTCGTGACGCTCCAGGAACGGATACATGTCCTCCAGCGGCGCAGACACTATCCTCCCATCCGGCAGCTGCCGCGACCGGATCCTCGGTTCGAACTCCTGCTCGGGATCCATCATGACGTCGACCAGCACGGGGCCTGCAGTGGCAAGCGCCTCACGAACCATTCCGACGAACTCCCCTTGGTCGATCCTCATAGCCGGAATCCCGTACGCCGTCGCAATTCTCACCATGTCAGGAAATGAAACGCCGCTGCGTGGGCTCTCACCAACCACTCGTCCGAAGAAATTCCGCTGCGTCGTCCGAATGGAGAGATAGCCCCCGTTGTTCATGATGAAAAGCTTTATCGGCAGCTTATGATGGATAACAGTTTGAAGCTCCTGGATGTTGAGCTGGATACTTCCGTCACCCGCCAGGCAGATCACGCGCCTTCCTCCACGAGCCACAGCAGCCCCCACGGCTGCCGGAAGGTCCCATCCCATGGATGCTGCACCGGAATTGCTGAACATGCGCTGGCCCATCTTCAACCTGGCAGCCTGGAACGGCACGATGCACGCGGCCCCATCGCCACACACCACCACATCGTCCTCAGTCAGCTGCTGGAACAGCACTTCGACAAAGTGGTAGGGGTTGATCCTGCCGTTGAACCGCCTCTTTTCCTCGGTCACCACCGGGTACCGTTCAACCCGTTCGCGGCACCACTCCAGCCATTTGGCATGGGCGGCCGGGTCGTAGGACATGGCAGCCAGCTGTCTGTCCATCTCCTCCAGGAAGATCCGGGCGTCGCAGCATATCGGCATGTCGGGCTTCACCGTCGGCTTCGCCAGCTCGGCGGGATCGATATCCACCTGGATCTTGAAGGCATGGCGCGCGAAGGCATCCCAGTTGTAGCTCACCTGTCGGATGTTAAGCCTGCTGCCAATCACCAGCAACAGATCAGCGTTCTGCACGGTAAAGTTGCCAGCGCGCGTCCCGATGGTGCCGGGGCGCCCGCAGAACAGCGGATCGTCCGAGGCAATGAGATCATGCGTCCAGGCTGTGGTCACGGGTATGCCCAGTCTGCGCGCCACGCGGTTGAACAGCTCTACAGCACCCGCCAACCTGACCCCGGTACCGCCCATGATCACCGGCCGGCTCGCGCCCCGGATCAGATCGATCACCTTCCGGCACACCGCGACCAAATCTGCAGGCTCTACCCGCAGCTGGTCTCGATCGTGAGAGTAGCCAGCCAGCCCGTCTTCATCCACCATGGCGGCCTGGACGTCGCTGGGAATGTCCACCCAGCACGGACCCGGCCGTCCGGTCGTAGCAAGGGACAACGCCTTCTCCAAGTGATATCGAATCGAGTCAGGCTCCGGAACCGTCACCGCGTACTTGGTGATGCCCTGCGCCATGCGGACGATGTCCACCTCCTGATCACCTAGCTGGCGCAGGCCCGGGACACGATTGAACAGCATGCACGTCTCTCGCTTCACCTGGCCGGAAATCACCAGCATGGGTATGGAGTCTGTCCACGCACCGAAGACGCCGTTTAGGGCATTGATTCCACCGGGACCAGTGGTGACGTTGACGATCCCGGGCATGCCGGTCACTCGCGCATAACCCTCGGCAGCCATGGCCGCCGCCTGCTCATGATGTGTGCACACGACCGTGAGCAGCCCGTGGTGGCCGAGTGAGTCGTTCAGGTGCATAGCACCACCGCCAGTCACCATGAAGACGTGCCGCACGCCATGCTGCGCTAGCAGCTCAGCCACTAAATCGGATAGCTTCATCATGCGTCTTCAACCACCCCGCTCAGCTCGCTCTTTGGCGGCACCGCGTAGAGCACCGTATCCAAACCATCCTCCCCGTGCGCCCTTAGGAAAAAACGGTACCCCGGCACCAGGGAGGCCAGGTACAGGGGGATCCGCCAGATATCGGCGGGCCTGTGGTACACGCACACGGCTACCGTCGGCCGGAAGCACTCGATCGTCTTTCGAGCGCCCATCAAGGCATCAAATTCCGCCCCTTCGATATCCATCTTCAAGAAGGTCGCTTGGCTGTCGCCCAACACCAGATCCAGAGGCACCTGGCTGACCTCGTGGCCGCCCACCTCTGACAACGCCGATCCCGGGCTGCCTGAAGCCTCGAACCGCACCACGGCGTGGACGGATCCAACAGCAGCATTGACCAGGCGAAGCCGATCCTCGCCCCCAGGGATCGATCGGGCGCGAGCCGCCAGCCTCGAAAAGCTATAAACGTCAGGCTCGAAGGCCACGATACCTCGAAAGTGGCCGCGAGCCCTGGACACGAACGCCTCGATGGTATCGCCATCGTAGGCCCCGCAATCTACGAAGACCTCCGACTCCGAGAGCGAGATCAGGTCGGTGGGGAAGAACTGGTCGTTGGGAGACGGGTCCGGCAGCGCGTCAAAATCCGCCAGGAGGCGGAGCCTCATCACGTCCACGAAACAGCGCCGGGACTTCTCATCGAAAAGCAACGCGAAGGCGGCCCGGATGGCCCCAGCGTCCCGAAGGATGCGATGCGGTAGATCAAAGGCGTAGTGAGGCATCGAATGTTGCGGAAACCGCCAGAATATGGGTAAGAATGAGGCGATCCTCGTGCAACCCAGAGACATCAACTGACCCTTGGTGGCCTTGTGGCTGTGGCCGGGCTGCCATATCGTCACAAAGAACGTCCTGGAACCTCCGTACAGCCTTGCCGCCTCCGCAGGCGGCATCACGGGAGTACCCGCCACCTCAGAGCCCCAGAGCGCAGGGTTGTTGTCGGCGAACGCCACCGGCTCGACCCCACCCTCCCGGAGAGCAGCCTGGGCTCTCCGGCCCACGCGGCCCGCCCCGAATAACACGGGGCCCGCGCCGGGCACCATGAACTGATCCAGCGCGGTGGCTTCTCGCATCTCCGCAGAAGAGGGTGGCTCAGCCAGAAGCACATTGAGCTCAACTGCCGAATCACCCACTTGCATGTAGTTCCCCTTCCTCGTAGGATCGCAGCCCATCCGCATTGATCAGCACGACCTCATTGGGCAGCCTCAGGTCGGCGCGGATCGTTCGCAGGATCTCATCACTGTGCAGGATCGAGGCGACCAAGATCGGGTGCTCCCAATTCTTGGCCTCGTGCGGAGGAATGATGGGCGCACCCGCCAAGGCCTTGCCCCAACTAACCGGGTTGCTGTCCACAAAGGCCTTCATGTCAGCCTTCCCAAGGCACGTCTCTGCCAGAAGCCTGCTGGCGAGAGCTCCAGTTCCCCAGACGATCACGGGATCCCCGGGACCAAACCTACGCCGCAGGGTCGCGTCCAGCGAATCGAGGAGGCTCTGCGACCTGCCGACGTACGACTTCATGGCCGCGCGCAAGCTGGCCCCGCTGACGATGGGCGAACCCGGCCGGTCCACCCTTTGCTTCTTGAGGAAGGCGAAGACCACAGGATAATGCAGACCCCGAGCCACCGTTATCAACCTTCGCCCGCTCGCGCGAGGCTCCCAGCCACAGGCTCGGAACAGACCGATCAGTGACTCGAGCGAGAAATGGTTAACGTGCTCGACATTGAACTCTTGGAACGGAGCTACCAAGAAGTCGACATACCGCTCAGCGTCCGGGACCTCAGCGTATACAGCCCCATCCTCTTTTGTGAGCTGGGATAGCCTTTGCAGGGCACCTCGGAGGTCCAAGACGTGCTCCAGAACGTGTGATGCCACTATGCAGTCGAACTGGCCCAGCTCCCCTGGGACAGACGAGAGTGTCCCAGCGTGAGCCTCAATGCCCAGACGCGCTCGCACAAACTCCACGCACCTCAGCGAGGGATCAATGCCGCAAAGGTTGGTGTAACCAAGCGACCAAAGGCTAGCCAGTAGTCCACCGTTGGCGCAGCCAATGTCCAGGATGCTCGCCTGCTTGTTGTTCAGCAGGCTCGCCACCAGGGCGGCGGTCTCCTGCAACCTTGACAGGTCCCATGGAGTAACGCCACCCCCAGTAGACACGGACGGGTCTGCATACTTGGATAGTCCCGAATAGTAATCATCGTACGCACGCGGGCTGGCCGGCGTGTCCGCGTACACGAATCCGCAGCCCTCGCAGTAGACTACGCCGTATTCGGACGCGAGGGGATGCCCCTCTGGCAGGACAAACCTCATGGTACGAATAAGCGTCGCATGCTGGGCCCTGCACACTGGGCAGGCTCGCCGTGAGCCAATGTGATGTCCTGTCATGCGGTCGAAGCACCTCCGAGCACCATCCACGGCTGGCGCATGTACCACCGAACCGTTCGGCGGAGCCCCTCATCCAAGCCCACGGTCTCCTCCAGGCCCAGCTCCAGACGGGCCCTCTCCGTCGACGGGATGTACCGCTCCGGCTGCGCGCCCGGCTGTGCCACACCTGCAATTTCCACGGACGGTCTTGGGTGGAAGGCATCTGCCACCCTGTCCGCCAGCTCCGCGATGCTGATGGCGTGCTCCGATCCCACGTTGTAAGGCCGGCACGGCTCCCCACGGAACAGAACGGTCCACAGCCAGACTGCCAGGTCCGATGCGTATAGGTAGGATCGCAGCGGCGTGCCGTCCCCCTTCACTCGGATCGGCCCGCCGCTAAGCCCATCCAGGATGAAGTTGCCCATGGCGAAGTGCGCATCCAGCGGCAGGTAGGGACCAACGAAGGCGAAGCACCGGGCGATCTTGGCTTCTAGCCCGCCCTTCGCCCCGACTATAGTGCAGAGCAGCTCAGCCACTCGCTTGCCCTCGGCGTAAGCCGACTGCGGGTTGATACAATCGGGGCCACCGGGGTGGTCCTCGTGCAGGTGGCTCACGCCTGGAGGCTGGCGGCCGTAGACGGCACCGGAGCTGGTCAGCAGTAGCTTACTCGCCCCACGAGCGACGGCGAACTCCAGCACCCTCCTGGTGCCCTTCACGATCGTGTCCAGCATCCGCAGCGGCTCGGTCGCGTTCAGCTGGGCGCTCGCCTCCGTGGCCGCGTGGACCACATGGGTGAACCCGCCAGCGGGAAACTCGAAGTCTCGCACGTCCCCCTGCACCATCTCGATCGATGGATGGCACACCAGATGGGGCGCTTTCACCCGGAAGCGCTCCGGGTCGCGGCTGAGCACCACAGCCCTGGTCTTGAGGTCCAGCCTATCGTTGGCCCAGACAAGACTCTCCAGCAGCCAACACCCAAAAAAGCCTGTGCCGCCGGTTACAAAGAGCCTCCCTCCCCGCAGCTCCTGCCACTGGTCGGCGGTGCGGTCGAGAACCTGTTCTAGGTCGGCCGCCAGTGGGTTCGTCATGGAAGCGCTCTCCCCTTCGCACCCGAACGCCTCGGTCCTTTGTGCGCCGCGAGCCTGGCAGGCACAGCGTGCAGGACCTCCAGCATGTACTCGATCGCGCTGGAACCGATGCCAGGATAGACGCCGACCCAGAACAGCCGATCCATCACGAAATCGGAGTTCTCCAGTGAGCCCACCACCCGATGCCGAACGTTAGCATAGGCGGGCTGCCTCACCAGGTTGCCCCCGAACAGCAGCCGGGTGGCGATCCTGGCGCTCTCCAGGTGCCGCACCACCTCGTTGCGGCCGAAGGGCACCTCCGGCCGGACGGCCAGCGGGAAGCCAAACCAGGCCGGTTCGCTCCCCGGCGTAGCCTCGGGCAGGATGAAGTATTCCTCCATGTCCTTCAAGCCTGCCAGGAGCGCCTCGAAGTTGCGCCTCCGCGCCTCCACGAAGGATGGCAGCTTCTTCAGCTGTGCGACCCCCACTGCTGCCTGCATGTCCGTCAGCTTCAGGTTGTAGCCGATATGAGAGTAGGTGTACTTGTGGTCGTACCCGTGGGGGAGATCCCCAAGCTGCCAGTCGAACCGCCTGCCGCACGTGTTGTCCCGACCCGGCTCGCACCAGCAGTCTCGACCCCAGTCCCTGAAGGATTCCAGCAGACGATTGAGCTCTCCACTGTCGGCGAGCACGCAGCCGCCCTCGCCCATGGTAATGTGGTGGGCCGGGTAGAAGCTCGTCGTGGCGAGATCGCCGAAGGTGCCGACCAACCGGCCCATGTAGGTGGAGCCCACCGCGTCGCAGCAGTCCTCGATCAGCCAGAGATCGTGCCGGCGGACGAACTCCAGCACCGCCGCCACGTCGAAGGGGTTGCCTAGGGTGTGCGCCAGCATCACCGCTCGGGTGCGCTCGGAGTGAGCCTCCTCAAGCTGCGTGACGTCCACATTGTACGTGGGGATAGATATGTCCACGAACACCGGCACGAGGCCGTTCTGGACTATGGGGTTCACCGTGGTGGGGAACCCAGCGGCCACGGTGATCACCTCGTCCCCGGGACGAAGCCTCCGCTCCCCCAGCTTCGGAGAGGTAAGACACGCAAGCGCCAAGAGATTGGCCGAGGACCCCGAGTTCACGAGGAGTGCGTGGCGCACGCCATACAGATCCGCGAACTCTCTCTCGAACTGGGCGGCGAACCGACCGGTAGTCAGCCAGAAATCTAGTGACGCGTCTACCAGTTGCTGCATCTCATCGGCGTCGAAGACGCGCCCACCCACGGGGACCTGGGTGACCCCCGGCACAAACTCCCGCTCCGGGAACGTGGCCGCGTGGTATTCGGCCACGAGAGCCATGATCTGCCTTCTCAGCTCCTGCGAATCACGCGCCATCGGTGAAGAACTCCGTGTACCACGCAATGGTCCGCGAGAGCCCAGTATCCATATCGAAGGCCGGCGCCCATCCCAACCTGTCCCGGGCCTTGGCGGCACTGAGGTACTGGTGCCGAATCTCGTTGGAGGCCTCGTTGCGGACCTCAGGCTCCAGGTCCGAGTCCATCAGATCCAGGATCCGCCGAACCAGCTCCAGCACCGTCACCGGCGACTCGTTGGAGAAGTTGAAAGCCTCTCCTCGAAGCGTCGGGTCAGACGCCAGCCGTTCGGCCAGGAGGGTGTAGGCGGCAGCCCCGTCCTCCACGTAGAAGTAGTCGCGAACGCACATCCCGTCCGATCGGATTATGGGTCGCTCACCACGCAGGACCGACCGGATCGTCCCCGGCACTATCCGGTTCCAGTTGAGGTCCCCGCCTCCATAGAAGTTGCCGCACCGGGTGATAGCCACCGGCAGGCCGTAGGTGACGGCGTAGGCCTGCGCTATCAGGTCTGCACAGGACTTGCTCACGTCATAAGGGTGGCGTCCCTGCAGGGGTGTGCCCTCGTCGTACGGCAGATCTTCCTGCTCCCCGTAGGCCTTGTCGGACGACGCCACCACGATCTGTCTCACGGTGGGGCTCCGGCGGCAGGCCTCCAGCAGCGCCCAGGTGCCGCCGATGTTCGTCTCGAAGGTCGATACCGGATTTCGATTGGCGATCGGCACGATGGTCTGGGCAGCGAGGTGGATCACAGTATCGATCTCGTACTCGCCCAGAACCCTCTCCAGGAGGGCCTGGTCGCGCACGTCCCCGCGGACCACCTTCACTTGCTCCACCAGGCGGGACCGCACCAGCTCCGACTGCGGCACCCAGTCCCGCACCAGACACACGGTGGAGGCCCCCAGGTGCAAAAGGCGCCGCACCACCCATCCGCCCACCAGCCCGGAGGCCCCCGTTACGAGCGTCGGCCTGTCGCGCCAGAAGCCACTCAACCCCACACCTTCCACGGCGCCGCCCCCTGCTGCCAGAGGCTCTCCAGGAGACGCTTGTCTCGCAGCGTATCCATGCACTGCCAGAACCGATCGTGCCTGTAGGCGGCCAGCTGCCCCTGTTTCGCCAGCCGCTCCAGCCCGTCCACCTCCAGGGCGCTGGCATCGCCATCCAGGTAGTCCAGCACCTGCGGCTCCAGCACCATGAACCCGCCGTTGATCCATCCCTCGCCTATCTGCGGCTTTTCGGTAAAGCCCGCCACCAGATCCCCGTCAAAGGTGATCCCACCGAACCGCGCGGGGGGGCGAACGGCGGTGACGGTCGCCATACGGCCGTGCGACCGGTGGAAGCGAAGCAGCTCGACCAGGTCCACGTCGGACACACCATCGCCGTAGGTCAGCATGAAGGTTCCGCCTCGAAGCCACGCCTCCAGCCGTTTGACGCGCCCGCCGGTGCCGGTCTCCATGCCTGTGTCGACGAGATGTACCGTCCAGTCCTCGGGGCTCCTCCTCAGGCTCTCGACCCGCCCTGTGGACAGGTCTATGGTCATGCTGCCGTTGAGGTTGTAGTAGTCCAGAAAGTAGTGCTTCACCAGGTCGCCCTTGTAGCCCAGGGCCACCACGAACTCCTTGAACCCGTAGTGGGCGTAATGCTTCATGATATGCCACAGGATCGGGCGGCCGCCGATCTCCACCATCGGCTTCGGCCTGACCTCCGTCTCCTCCGCCAGCCTGGTGCCCAGCCCCCCCGCCAGGATGACGACCTTCACGCTCACACCCCTTCGCCTACTTGCCCGCACTTCAGGAAGCGCGGCAACGCCGACAGCGCAACTCTAGGATAGAGACTCACCCAACCGAAGCCCAAGCACGGTAACCCCAGCCCAGCGCCCCAAGCGAGGCCGCCTCAAAGAGGGCCAGCACGGCCACCGCCACCGCCGCCACCCACGGGCGCGGGCTCCCGGCCCTACCTCCGGCCAGGGCGTCCAGTCCCTCCGCCGCCAGCAGCGCCAGCGCCGGCAGCGCCACGAAGAGGTAGCGTCCCTGGATGGTCTGCAGCAGGTAGGCCTCCGTAGGGTAGCTGTTCACCAGGGTCAGGTGCAGCAGGTACTGCGCAGACGCCTGAACCACCACGGCCAGAATCAGCACCAGAAGCATCGCGCGTCCGGCTCCTCGCCCGCCTGCGGCCGGCACGACCACCCGGACCGCCGCCCCGACCAGTCCAGCCGCCACCAGCAGGGTGGCCAGCAGGTACAGCTCTGCCGGCAGCCGGAGACTCTCACCCATGAACGCAGCCCAGAAGGAGCTGTACTCGTACCACAGCGCCTCGGTGCCGAACCGACCGGCAGCGGCCCCCAGATCATGGAGCCCCACCAGCAGGAGGCCCAGGTTCCCCATCAATCTCGCACGCATGATGGCACCCTCGGGCGTGCTCAAAGCGACCTGCACGACGGCGGCCGCTAGGGCAAGAGCCGCCAGGGTCGCCGCCCGGTGGCGCGGCAGTGCCCATGAGAGCACCTTGAGGAAGAGCACCAGGCCGTACAGACCCATCACCGGCAGGATCTGCCCCTTGGTCATGAGCGCGGCACCCAATGCCACGGCGGTAGTGGGAACCGCCCACGCGGGCACGTCCTTGGACAGGAGGGTAACCATCAGGTAGGTGAGCACCGCCGCCATCAGGTTCGCCGCGTTGTCGTTGTTGGCGGACGCCCCGATGTAGGCGAGCTGGGGGTGCAGCCCCACGAGGGCCGTCGCCACAACCGGCACAACCGGCCTCCCAGGCGCCATCCGCCGCGCCGCCAGCCAGGTGAACAGCACCATCCCCATCAGGAAGGGCACGCTGGCCAGCCGGATCGCCAGGTCCTCCATCTCCCGGCCGCCCGCGGCCGCCAGCAGGTAGGCCGGCACCATCAGCAGGTAGTAGGGAACCGGCTGATGCCCTTCCGCTCCCCGCTCCCCCTGGCCCGTGGCCAGGTAGCGGACGTACTGGACGTGGTCCCGCTCGTCCGGCGATCCGAAGGGCGGGTTCAGCAGGGCGTAGATGATGCCCCGCACCAACGCGAGGGCGAGGGCCACCCACAGCAGGTCCACGGTGGCGTCGCCCCTCCCGGGGAGCCACCGGTCGGTCCTCGCCAGGTACGCGATGCCGAGTGGATGTCGTTTGGCGGCCACGATGGACATGGTCGTCTTCCACCGCTATCCGTGGGATTGGCCCGGGGCCGCGCCCGGGGGCGGGAGCCCGCCGTCCCGGCGATCCCGGGTCGCGCCCACCCGTCCGGGTGGGGCCGTCGGCGCGCCATCATCGGCGACATCCGTGGTTCGCTCGAGGCGACGCGGAGTGTACCACCTGGTGCGTGATGATGCAACCCCCCCCGCGGCGGTCCATCCCCCCCGGGTCCGCCATGATCGGCGAGGTCCGGGCCGGGTACAAGACCCGGCCCCACGAGAACGGGACGGTGGACGGGGCCGGGCGCGAGACCCGTCGCCGCGGGAATGCGGGGACGGGCGGCCCAGCCCCTTTGCGCCGCGCAGGGCGTCGTGGTACCATGCGCGGCGGATCAAGATCAACCGGGCGCGGGGCCCGCCGCGCCGCCCACGGTCGGGCGGGCTACACGCACCGAAAGGCGAGTCGTCGTCCCATGCAGGTCACACTGGCCCAGCCCGCCGCGGGCATCCTCGCGTATCGCGACCTCTTCCTCAACCTGGTCGTCCGCGACCTGAAGGTCCGCTACAAGAAGTCGGCCCTCGGCTTCCTCTGGTCGCTCCTCAACCCGCTCATGATGATGGTGGTCTTCACCATCGTCTTCACCATCCTGACGGTGCCCACCATAGACAACTTCCCGGTCTTCGTCCTCACCGGGATCGTGGCCTGGAACTTCTTCGCCACCTCCGTCACGGGCGCCGCCTTCACCGTCGTCGGCAACTCCACCCTCATCAACAAGGTCTACTTCCCCAGGGAGCTGCTGCCGGCCTCCCTGGTCGCCTCCAACCTGGTCAACTTCCTGCTGACGCTGGTGGTGCTCTTCGGGTTCATCATCGCCTTCAAGATCAAGATCACGGCCATGGTGGCGCTGCTGCCGGCCATCATCGCCATCCAGGTGATGCTGACCCTGGGGATCGCCCTGGCCGTGGCGGCGGTGAACGTCTTCTACCGGGACGTCTCGGTCCTCCTGGAGGTGGGGATCCAGGCGTGGTTCTTCCTCACCCCCATCTTCTACCAGCTGGAGCGGATCCCCCAGAGCATCAGCTTTCTGGGGATAGATGTCTGGCGGTGGGTGTACATGCTGAACCCCATGGCCGCCATCATCACCGATTACAGGTATGTCTTGCTGTACGGCCTGCCGCCCATCCGGCACACGCTGTTCTCCCTGGCGGAGGCGGCCATCGCCCTGGCCGTGGGCTATTGGCTCTTCCACACCCTCTCCCCTCGCTTCTCCGAGGAGCTGTAGGGGGTGGCACAGGGGCTTGTCCCCCGCCGGTCCCTCGGTGAGCCGCGAGGGCGAGGCCGAGGGCGAGGGCGAGGCCGGGCACAAGACCCGGCCCTACGAGAATGCGACGGTGGATGGGGGCGAGGCCGGGCACAAGACCCGGCCCTACGAGAATGGGACGAGGGACCGGGTCCGGGCCGGGCACAAGACCCGGCCCTACGAGGTTGGGACGGTGGACGGGGCCGAGGCCGGGCACAAGACCCGGCCCGACGAGGTTGGGGTTTTCCGCCACCCCTCTCCCGCGTGTGGGAGAGGGGCCGGGGGCGAGGGGAACCACACGATCGTGGCGGCGGCCGGGAGCGCGGCCGTCCCGGCCGCCACACGGCAGGCGAGACGCCCGCGCCCCCCGGAATGGCCATCCCCCCGTGGGTGAGGGGCACCCACTCGCGCGTGGCCAGAGAAGGAGACGCTCATTAGCGACGCAATAGCCTTTCACAACGTTTCCAAGAGGTTCGTCATAGACCACGAGCGGAGCCGCTCCTTCCAGGAGGTGGTGGTCAACCTGCTCCGCCGCGCCGGCCGCCAGGGCTCCTCCCGCGAGTCCTTCTGGGCCCTCCGCGACGTCTCCTTCCACGTCCCCGTCGGGAAGACGGTGGGGATCGTGGGGGACAACGGCTCCGGCAAGAGCACCGTCCTCAAGCTGATGTCGGGGATCCTCCGGCCAACCTCCGGGAGCATCCACGTGGGAGGGCGGGTCTCCGCCCTCCTGGAGCTGGGCGCCGGCTTCCACCCCGACCTCACGGGGCGGGAGAACGTATTCCTGGCGGGAACCATCCTGGGGATGCGGCAGGCGGAGATGCGCCGCCGCTTCGACGAGATCGTGACCTTCGCCGAGATGGAGCGCTTCATCGACACCCCCGTCAAGCACTACTCCTCCGGCATGTACATGCGGCTCGCCTTCTCCGTCGCCACCAGCGTGGACCCCGACATCCTGCTGGTGGACGAGGTGCTGGCCGTCGGCGACAGCAGCTTCCAGAAGAAGTGCTTCGACAGGATCCGCTCCTTCCAGAGGGCGGGTAGGACCATCGTCATCGTCTCCCACGACCTGGCCTCCATCTCCGAGACCTGCTCCTCGGCCATCTGGCTCCACAGGGGGAGGGTCCGGGGGATGGGTCCGGCCAGCCAGGTGGTGAGCGACTACCTGGAGTTCACCAGCCTGGGGTCGGGCGGGGGACAGGCCTCGGAGGACGGGGATGGGGACGCGGCTCCGCGCCCCCCAACGCCCGACGCGTCCCACCCCATCCGGATCACGCGGGTGGAGACCCGGGGGGCGGACGGCCGACCCACCCTCTTCTTCAAGACGGGGGAGGAGATGGCCATCGCCATCGGCTACGTGGCGGTGCCGGACGCGCCGAGGGCCGCCTTCGGGGTGACCATCGCCCGCTCCGACGGGACCTACTGCTACGCAACCAACATGCGCAGCGACGGCCTCCCCGGGATCGAGCCGGGTGAGGAGGGAGAGGTGGTGGTGCGCTTCGCCCCGCTGACGCTGCTGCCGGGCACCTTCTTCGTCCACGCTGTGGCCTTCGAGCCGGCACGCCACACCCACTACGATTTCCGCGAGCACGCGGCCATGTTCAAGGTGGCCTCGGACCGCGCCGATTTCGGGGTGGCGGTGCTCCCCCACCGGTGGGAGGTGGCGGGGGCGCCCGAGGGGCAGCGGAGCCCGGGCGCTTCGTCCGATTAGGGCTTTTGGGCGATGCGATAATGCGTTATAATAGGGCCACGCCCTGTTAGAGGCGCCCAGGGTCCCCGGACCCTACCTCTCTCTACCTTTCCCAGTTGTGGGGCGCGGACCCCCGCCCCCCGCTGTTTCTCTGCCTAGGAGGAGGCTTAGACCGCGATGGAGCAAGACAAGAGCGTCGAGCAAGAGAGCGCCGTGCACAGCGAGGAGCTGACGCCGCTTCCCCGCCATGAGATCGAGCCCACGACGCCGTTCGCGTTCACTCCCGGGCCGGGCAAGGACAGCTTCCTGTTCTACCATGTGAAGGCCGCCAAGGCGGACCTCAACCCGCTCTGGGCCCACTGCCGATACTGTGTCTCCAATCTGGTGTGGGTGAACGACCACTTCGTGGTGACCCCGAACCCCATGTACATCGTCCCCAGCGACGACTTCGAGGAGCGCTTCTCCAAGATCAGGAAGGTGCTGCTCTACTGGTACGAGGCGAAGAGCTGGGTGGAGGGGATCGACTTCTCCGGCATCTGAGCCGACCAGGCGGGGGGCGCGGCGGATACACCCCCATGCTCGTAGGGCGGGGGCCCAGGTCGAGCAGTTCACGCACGGCCGCAGCGATACGCCCCCATGCTCGTAGGGCGGGGTCTTGTACCCCGCCGGGTCCTCGTTCCGAATGGGCGCGCCCTCCCCGTCGGCCCGGGCGGCCTAGCGGCGGATCATTCGTTTCTCCTAGTGCGGCGCCTTGTGCGCCGCCGCCTCGTCGTGGTGGATCGGCGCGCCCGGGATGCACCGCGGGCGGCGGGACCCGGCCGCGTGGGTCCGACGGTGATCGTCGGGGCCGACCTGGCGGCGGGAACGAGGGCGTGTCCATCCGACGGCGCTCGCTCGGGACGGGCCGGGCGGCGGGGGACTAGCCCCCGCCCTACGGATGTAAATGGGTCCCCGCCCCGATCCCAATCCTCGTGGAGCCGGGTCCCGTGCCCACCATCGTCCCATTCTCGTAGGGCCGGGTACAAGACCCGGCCCGGGCCACGCCGCCCTACGTGTGTGAATTGCCGCCCACTCCCCATCTTCCCGCCATCGCGGTGATTGGGAACGAATCCCTCCCCAAACCCGCGGTCCCAGCCCCTTGACGTGACGCGCGACACGGGGTATCCTACCACGTGGTTGATGCTACAATTGTCTCACTACTTCCGCCAATGGAGGTCGCGATGAGGCACGCTCTGCCCGGCGTCCTGGCCCTCCTGGCGATCCTCTCCCCGGCCCTCCCCCTGGTCCCGCCCGACGTCCAGGCCTGGAGATCGGCCCTACCCCTCGCGGCCGTTGCGCCGGGGCCTGTGGCGCTCCCCCCACCGGCGGTGCCCACGGCGAACGCGCCCGCGGTCCTGCTCCGCTTCCGGGTTCCGGCCTCCCCCGTGGCACGGGGCGACCTGGTGGACGTGGGGCTTCTGCTGGAGAGGGTAGACCCCCTCTTCGGGGTGGACCTCACCGTAACCCACGACCCCAACATCCTGGAGCTGCTGGGCGTCACTCCAGGCCCGCTCTTCCCCGAGGCCGCCCGGTACCGGATGGATCCGTCGCCCGAACCCGGTCCGGGTCGGGTGCGCTACATCTCCACCCTCCTGGCCGACGCCTCCCCCACCGCCAGCACCGGGATCATGGCCACCCTCCGCTTCCGGGCCGTGGGGTGGGGCGATGCGACCCTGGGGTGGGATAGCGCGGCCACCTTGCTGTCAGATCGGCGCTCCGCATCCATCCATGCGACGCCGGAGTCGGCAGTGGTGCGTGTTCCGGCCCCCACGGCGACCCCGGCACCCACCGGCTCCGGTGGCGGCGGTGGAGGCGATGGAGGCGGCGGGAGCGAGCCCCGCCCCACCCACACCCCCAGGCCCACCTCTACCCCTGTCCCGCCGCGCGAGCCCACGCCCACCCGCACGCCCAAACCGACTGCCCTCCCCGACTGGGACCTGCCCACACCTGGCGTCTACCCGACCGTCGGCGGCTACCAGTCCCCGGCCAGAGGGCTGGGGGCGGCACCGGCTGGAGCCCTTTTCCCGATGCCTACGCCGGGTACGGCCGTCCCAGTGCTGCTGCCCTGGTCGCTGCCCGCGGGCGTTCCGCCGGTGTCGGGGGACGGTGTGGTGGCGATACTGGGCCCGGAGCCGGGGGTGGGCACCATCTCCCTCCCGATGGGGGAGTCGGTGGCGGAGCTGCAGGTGGACGACGAGGGGGCGGCCGTGGTGGTGCGGGTGCAGCCGCTGCCTGCGCCACCGTCGGTGGGGCTGCTAGCCGGGGTAGAGGGGCTGCGGGCCTTCAGCCTCGACCTCTACGGCTACGACGCTGCCGACGGCTCGGCTCATCGGCTGGCCCGGGACGGCTGGCACGATTCGACGCCCATCGTGCTCCGGTGGCGGCTGGGCGCCGGGGAGCTGGCCCGCACTCGGGACGCCGAGGGCAGGGCGCACCCGGGTCGGCTCGCCCTCTACAGGGTCGCGGCGGGGGCCCCCGAGATGGTGGAGACGGCGTGGGACCCGGACCCCGCGCCCAACGGCACCCTGACGGCCCTCTTCGTGGACCGCTCCACCTTCGTCCTGGCCCTTCTTCCGCCCGAGATGGAGGGTCGCACGGTGCCGGAAGACGGTCGCTACTTCCGGGAGACGGGGTTCCGGGTGGGGATCGACCCCTTCTGGGACTACTTCCAAAGGCGTGGTGGGGTGGGCAGCTTCGGCTACCCCGTGTCCAGACCCTTCCTACTGGACGGCTTCCCGGTGCAGATCTTCCAGCGGGGCGTCCTGCAGCTGATGCCGGACGGGGGCGTGGCAGCCATGAACCTGCTGGACGACGGGCTGATGCCCCACACCCGCATCAGCGGCAGCAGCTTCCCACAGCCGGACAGGGGGATGGCGGCCTCGGCGCCGCGCCCCTCGGACCCCGGCTACGCGGAGCGGGCCATCGCCTTCGTCCAGGCCAACGTGCCGGACGTGTGGGAGGGGGTGCCGGTGGGGTTCCGGCGGGCCTTCTTCTCGCGGGTACGGATGGAAGACGCCTTTCCGGAGGGAGGGGAGCCGGCGCTCCTCCCGCTCCTGAACCTGGAGATGTGGGGCCTGCCCACCAGTGCGCCCACCCGCGACCCCACCAACGCCGGCTTCGTGTACCAGCGGTTCCAGCGGGGGATCCTCCACTACGACGCCGCCACGGGTGCTACGGAGGGGCTGCTGCTGGGCGACTACCTGAAGGCGGTGATCACGGGGCAGCGGCTTCCGCCGGACCTGGAGGAGGAGGCCGCCGATAGCCGCTTCCTGCGCCAGTACGATCGCTCGCGACCCGGCCACATGGCGCGATGGTGGGAGCTTCCGGGGAGCGACCTTCGGGGGGCCTTCGAGATGGACGTGCCGCGGGACGGGAGTGTCACTGCTCAGGGAAAATGTCCGCCTTAACTGCTCAGGGAAAATGTCCGGCATACTTGAGGTATGAGGACAATTACCTTGAACCCGAAACAGCAACGAGCA
>Ga0315298_1005678_pt1 | contig 17520 bp, 17 predicted proteins | sample WHS_1_MG_FD_203077 | JGI IMG/M metagenome (GOLD analysis project Ga0315298, IMG submission 203077) | Extremophilic microbial mat communities from Washburn Hot Springs, YNP, Wyoming, USA - WHS_1_MG | ecosystem: Environmental > Aquatic > Thermal springs > Hot (42-90C) | place: USA: Wyoming...
CTGCCTTCGCACGGCAGAGGTCGTGGGTTCAAATCCCATCGGCTCCACCATCCGGAAGCCGGGAAACGCCTTGCCGCACTTCCCGGCTTATATCATCCACGCCGTATATACTTCCCCCATCTTCACGTTCTCCACGCCGGCGGTCGAGGGGCGCGGTGGCGTATGCCCGGAACGCGAGGCAGGCTCTCGGGAGCCACGGAGATCGACGTTTTCCATTTTCCCTCCCTCCCTAAAGGGGCTCCCGTGGCCTGCCGATTCCTTGACCCAGAGGAGTACGGTGAAAGGCAAGGGCCGGTGGGCACTTGATTTCGGCGCCGGGATCCATATCATGGTGGGCGTGAACGGGGCCGGAGGGAAAGGTACGCGAGCATGGTGGATTTCCTGCAGGTATTGAACGAGTATTACGTCCGTAACCGGAACAAGCGCATCAAGCGCGAGTTCATGGAAGTGCTTTCCAAGGACGTGGAACAGTTGTCCGGGCCCCAGAGGTACATCTACGAGATCTACGTGGAGCCCAATCTCTCCGTCCTCCAGGAAGCCCTTTACGAGGCCTTCCGCCAGGCCGGCAGCCCGCTCGAAGACTGGAGGGCGGCGGTCCTGGAAAACCCTCCCAGCATCATCAATCACGTGGCCAAGAAGATCCTGGTGCGGGCCATCCGCGAGAGGGAGACCGGCCAAGCCTGACCCGGTCAATATAAAGCAGCGAAAAAGGGATTAGGTAAAGCGGCCGCCCGTACTTTCCTTCCCGCGGGACAAGGTCCAAGCGAAGGCGCGAGGCCGCGGAATAACCAAGAGCGGTAAAACGATTCCAGAGGTGAGCATGCGAAGGACGATAATGGTCACGGTGTCCGTCATCCTGTTGATCATCGTCCCGGCGCTGGCCGGGTGCGGGGGCGGAAACCAACCCTCCGGGGAAACCGGAACCGAGCCCCAGGTGACCCCGGGCTCCCCGATGGGGGAAGCGGAGGCCGCGGCCTGCGCCGCGAACCGTCGGGCCATCTCCTCGGCGGTCCAGCAATACCAGGCCGTGAAGGGCCAAGCCCCGACCTCCGTCCAGCAACTGGTCCCGGAGTTCCTGCAGAGCGTCCCCGCCTGCCCCTCCGGGGGGACCTATAACCTTTCCGGCAACCGGGTCATATGCTCCGTCCACGGTTCCTGATGGCAGGCTGAGGGGGGCATCAGGGGCAGCCCTTTTCGGGACACTGGCGATCCTGACCGTCACCCGGAAAGGCGGAAGTGCGTTCCCTGAACGGCCGCGGGAAGGAGCCCTGCGATCCGGGTGCTGCCCAACCCTACCCGGCCCGGAGGGAACGGGCCAACCTCCTGCCCATCTCCTTCGCCGCCTCCAGGTCCTCCTCGGTGGGGACCAGGTTGACGCGCAGAGGTTCCTCCTCCACCTTGAACTTCAGGCCCCGTAGCCTATCGGCGATGAGTTTGGGTGCCTCACCGCTCCAGCCGTAAGAACCGAAAGCGGCGCCCACCTTGCCCTTCAGGTTGAGAGTAGCCAGGTGGGAGAGGAGGTACCATACCGGCTCCACGGCATCCCCGTTGATGGTGGCCGAGCCCACGGCTATACCGTCCGCGGCCTCGATGCGGTCAATCATCAGGCCCAGTTCGGTGGCCGCCACGTCCATGACCGTGACCTTAACCCCCTCGGAACGGGCTCCCTCGGCGATCTTTTCCGCCAGGGCGGCGGTGTTCCCGTAGGCGCTGGCGTAGAAGACCAGGAGGCTCTTCTCCTCGCCGGGAACCGGAGAAGAGCTCCATTCCCGGTATTTCTCCATGTAAGCGCGGGGGTCGGAACGCAGGATCGGCCCGTGGCTGGGGGCGATCACGCCCAGGTCCAATCCCTGGACTTTGTCCAGCGCCTCCAGCACGTACTTCTTGAAGGGGCGGAAGATGACCAAGTAGTAATACTCGAAGGCGTGGGAATAATCGTCCACCAGGTCGTCGAAGAGGCGGTCATCGCAGTAGTGGGCTCCAAGGAAATCGCAGGTGAAGAGGATTTTCCTCTGCTCCAAGTAGGTGAACATGGTATCCGGCCAGTGCAGGAAGGGGGCGTGGACGAAACGCATCTCCACTCCTCCGCCCAGGTCCAGGGTGTCGCCGTCCTGCACCAGGATGGGGTCCACGTCCCGGTTCAGTATGTTGCGGACGAAGTTCCGGCAGTTGCGGTCGCAGACCACCCGCGCATTGGGGGCATCGCGCAAGAAACGTCCCAATGAACCGGAATGGTCGGGCTCGGTGTGGTTGACGATCACGTAGGACACGTCCCGGGGATCCACCAGGGATCTCACGTTCTCCAGGAACTCCTCGTAAAAGGGCTCCTTGACCGTGTCCACCACGGCCACCTTCTCCCCGGCCTTCACCAGGTAGGAATTGTAGGTGGTTCCGTGGTCCGCCTTCATGATGATGTCGAAGACCCTGAGTTGCGGGTCGAGCGCCCCCACCCAGTAAACGCCTTCCACTATCTCCACCGGCCGCATGGTAACCTCCTTCTTCCTTCCTCCCGGAACCTGCGCTACAACGGGCCCCGTAGTTACCCTGCCCGGATGGCGGGTCCTCACCCCGTGTCCTCTCCAGGCGCCAGGGAGCCGTATCGCCTATCCGGGTATCTTTTTCCGGTGAACACCCTTGCAGAACCGCCTCCGCCCAGGAAAAGCCTTGCTTCCATAATGGGCGCCCTCCTCGCGCCCGCGGGTACCGTCTCGCCGCCGGGACCAGGCGCGGTTACCCCATCGTCCATCGCTTCCCCCGGCCACGCCCGGCGGACCGTTCTACCACCTACGGCAACACGTCAAGTACCCCTTGCAAACGTGGGGCCCGATCGCCGGGCCCCGCCGACTTCAAAAAAACCGGCTTGGCATCAGATCTTTTCGAACATGTCCTTGTCCGCACCGCACTGGGGACATACCCAGTCGTCCGGCAATTCCTCGAAAGGCGTTCCCGGCTCGATGCCTCCGTCGGGGTCCCCCTTCTCCGGATCGTAAACGTACCCACACACCGTGCATTCGTACTTGTCCATCCCTTCCTCCCTTGTGCCTCCTGCCCCCTCCACGGGGCTCTCCTCTCCTACGCGGGGATTCCAGGAAGTATCTTCCTCCCGGAATGCCCCGCCTTCCACAAGCCGCGTACCGGCCGCCCAAATCTCGGGGCTATTGACTCCCTACCGCCGCACGCGACGAATATAATATACCCGCCCACGGCATAAAATAACGGGCGGAGGCGGGGGAGGGGACCCGGAGATGGACGAGCGGGAGATGTCGAGGTCACAGGGCGTAAACGGACCCGCCCACGGCATAAAATAACGGGCGGAGGCGGGGGAGGGGACCCGGAGATGGACGAGCGGGAGATATCCTGGTTCTGTGCCTATACGCCGGTGGAACTGTTGGCGGCCACTGGCTTCCGGCCCGTGCGCCGTTTCGGGGACCCTCACGGCCTGGAGGCGGCGGATACCTTCCTGCATCCGGCTTTATGCCCCTACGTCCGTGCCTGCCTGGCCGAGGCCCTAAACGGGGATGCTCCGCGGCATGCCGTTTTCGTCAACTGCTGCGACGGGATGCGGCGCCTCCACGACGCGTGGCGGGACCTGTTCCCGGAATCCTTCTCCTTCCTTTTAGACCTCCCGCGGCACACGGAGGGGAGGGGGAGGGAGATCCTGAAACTGGAGTTCCGTCGCCTGTTGCGGGCCCTGGAGGAATACGCCGGCCTCTGCGTGGAGGCGGAAGACCTTCGCCGGGCCTGCCGGGAGAGCAGCGAGCTGCGCCTGTCGTATATCCGGGCCGCGGAGGGCAAGACAGGCGCGGCCCGGGTGGAATTGGCCCAGGAAGCCCAGGGATACCGCATCCCGTTGGAAGGGGAGGGGCACCGCGGCGAGGAAGGGGGTGTCCCCGTGCTCCTCACGGGTAACCTCCTCAACCCACGTGGATTGGTGGCCTTCCTGGAACGCGCGGGTGCCCGCGTGGTGTGGGCGGATCTCTGTAACGGGGACCGGCCCTTCACCGCAGAGGCCCCCGTGGAGGGGGAGGACGTCCCCCGCATGCTGGAGTCGCTGGCCGCGCTTTACCTGGAGCGTCACCCCTGCGCCAGGATGGGGGACGGGGATCGGAGGTACCGACTCCTTTCGGAGAGGTTCAAGTCCTGCGGGGCGCGGGGGGTTATCTACGCTTCATTGAAGTTCTGCGACTCCTACCTGTACGATTTCCCCCGCCTGGAGATGAGGTTGCGGCGGGAGGGGATTCCCGTTCTCCGCCTGGAAAGCGATTATGCCGACGGGCACGCTGGACAGTTGCTGACCCGCGTGGAAGCTTTCCTGGAAATGATAGCCGGGGATTGAGGCGTCCGGAAGTCGAGGTGAGACCATGACCGTGGAAAACGAGGGCGGCCTCCTGGAGGCGATAAAGGACCGCTACCTGGAAAAGCTGTCCCCGGAGATCTTCCGCTCCCGGCTGTTCTGGAAGACGGTGGAGGGCTTGGCCCGTTCCCCCTTGAACCGGCCTCAATGGAAGGCGGACCGCATCTCCTTAACCCATTTCATACGCGTCACCCGGGACGCTTACCTGGGAAAAGCACCCGTGGTGTGGTGCAATTTGCTGGTCCCCAGCGAGCTGATCCACGGCCTGGGCTGCCTGCCCTTCTACCCGGAGATGGCCGCCGCGGTGACGGCCTCCGCCGGCCTGGCCCCCCGCTTCATAGACCGTGCCGTGGAAGAGGGGTTTTCCAGTGACGCCTGCTCCTACCACCGATGCCTCCTGGGATGCGCGGTGGAGGGTTTCCTCCCCAAGCCGGATCTGCTCCTGTCCGTCAACTACCCCTGCGACTCCGCGGTTCTTTCCTTTGCGTTCCTCTCCGAGCTCTACGGCGTGCCCCACCTGGAGGTGGACGTCCCCCTCCCCGGACGGGAGGAGGAACTCCCCCTGCTGGCCGAACAGCTCGAGGAAGCGGCGTCCCTGATGGCGGGGATCTCCGGCCGCCGCCGGGAAGGGATGATGCAGGGGCTGGCTAAGGCCATAGAACTGTCCAACCGGGCCCTGGAGCACCTACGCCGGGTGGAGGAAATGCGCAAGCGCGATGACTGCGTCCTGGACGGCAAGGACGCCATGGGCAACCTGAGCGTCCTGGCGGGCTGCATGGGAAGCGAGGCCGGGGTGGAGTTCTACCGCCTCCTGGCGGAGGAACTGGAGGAGCGGGGCTGCCGTGGGCCTCAGTCCCTGCGCCTGATGTGGATGCACCTCAAACCCTGGTACGCCCAATCAATCTTCCATATCCTGGAAAATTACGACGCGCGCCTGGTGTGCGAGGAATACACCCACGCCACCTGGGAACCCATGGACCCCGGGGACCCTTTCACCTCGTTGGCCTTAAAGCTGGAGAGTCACTTCCTGGTGGGCCCGGCGGAGAGAAGGGCCGCCCACCTGGCCCGCCTGGCCGGGGAATACCGGGTGGACGGGGCCATCCAATTCAACCACTGGGGATGCCGGCAGAGCTGCGGGGGAGCTCCCCTGGTGAAGAAGGCGCTCCAGGACAGGGGCGTGCCCGTCCTGATCATCGACGGTGACTGCGTGGACCAGCGGGAATACCAGGAGGGGCAGATATCCACCCGCCTGGAGGCCTTCCTGGAATCCCTGGGGTGAGGGCCTCGCGGCAGGGCGACGAGGTGCCCGCCTCACTCGCCACGGCGCTTCTGCCCACGGCTCCCCTTCTCCGGGCGCCGGGGCCGAAGGATTGATGAGCTTCATGGCGGGTCCCATGTGGCTCCCCTTCTCCTGGCGCCGAGGCCGAAAGCCTCGGCTCCCATGCCGGAGGCGCGGGAAGGGAAGCGGATGATCTCATGCCCGTAGGTCCTAGATGCTCTTCCCGGAATCGCTTGGCAACCGGAGGTGGTCAAACAAGCCCATCCCGTGACCGAAGGGAGAGGAGGGATGTCTGTATCGCCGCCAGGCCGCCGGGCATAAAGCGCCGACCTGGTTACCAAATCCCGGGACGGGTATATAACATCTAGAGAGGTCGTCAGGCACGGTCTCCAAGGGCCGAAAAGAACCGTGAGGGGAGGTTGACATGAGACCATTGGAGCCGCCGGAGGATATCCGGAGGATGGCCGAGACGGGAGAGGTGGGAGTGAAGACGGTACCCTCCCAGGAGGTGGCCTACCTGGTGCACAAGGGACCCCATTCGGGGGTGCAGGACTCCTTTCTCAAGCTCATGCGCTGGATAGCCGAAAACGGCTACGAGCTCATGGGGCCCGGCGTGGCCGTCTTCCACAACGACACGATAACCGTGAAATCGGAGGAAGACCTCATCACCGAGCTCCAGTTCCCTGTGCGCAAGAAGTAGTCTCCTCCACCGTCCAGGTTGCCCGAGGCGTAGTGCCAAGCCTGGTTCTTGTCTTTGAAAATGCCACTCCAGCCGGCATTTTGGAGTCACGCCGGCCATTCGCCGCCCCGCGGTGGCCTCTTGGATATGGGGAGGCGCCAGTCGCGGCCGAAGGCGCGGGAGGTGATCTTGATCCCTACCGGTGCCTGGCGTCGCTTGTACTCATTGGCGTCCACGCGGCGGACGACCTCCTCCACCAGAGAGCGGTCGTAACCTTTACGCGCCATCTCCTCCAGCGTGAGGCCATTTTCGATGTAATCCTCCAGGATGGGATCCAACTTCTCGTATGGGGGCAGAGAATCGGCATCTTTCTGGCCCTCCCGGAGCTCCGCCGTGGGCTCTCGTTCCAGAACCGCTGAGGGTATGATCTCTCTTCCCTCACGGCGGTTGATATGTCGGCACAGCCGGTAGACCTCACCCTTGAGAAGGTCCTTGATCACCGCGAACCCTCCGGCCATGTCCCCGTAAAGGGTGCAGTATCCCATGGAAAGCTCGCTCTTATTCCCCGTTGCCAAGATCAACCATCCCCGGGCATTGGAGATGCCCATGAGGATGTTTCCACGAATACGGGCCTGCAGGTTTTCCATGGCCAACGATCCCCATCTCCCGAGCAGGGATGACGCCGCGTGCATCGAGTAAGATTCCAGGATCCCGTCTATGGGATATTCTTCCAAGTCTATTCCTAACGAATTTATCAACTCCTCCACGCAACGCCGTGAAAGCGGGGAGGTGAAGCGCGAGGGCATGAAAACTCCGTGCACCTTCGATTCTCCCAAGGCCATAACGGCCAAGGCGGCTACCAGGGAAGAATCCACGCCCCCCGAGAGACCTATGGCCACTTCCCGGAAACCGTTCTTGCGAACGTAATCCCTCAGCCCGAGAAGCAAGGCTTGCAGGACTTCCTCTTCCCCGGTGACCTCCGCGGTTTCCAGGCAAGAAAGGGAAGGGCGCTCTCCTGCCGGCGGGCCGCTTCGCCCGCCGATCCCGAGGACCCGCGTCGTCCCGAGGAGAGCGCCCTGACGCACGTACCGATGGAGGGGGGCCATCATCCGCTTGCCCCACAACCCTGAGGCATCCACGTCGAAGAGCAGGAGGTGTTCCCGGAAACGGGGTGCAGAGGCGAGCTTTCCCCGCTCGGGATGAACGACCATGGAACCGCCATCGAAAACAAGTTCGTCTTGCCCGCCCACGCTGTTCACGTAGGCCAGGATGGCCAGGCTGTCCGCGGCCCTGGAAACCAGCATCCGCTCCCGCAGGTTCTGCTTTCCCTTCTGAAAGGGAGAGGAAGAGAGGTTCACCACCAGCTCCGCTCCCCCGCAAGCCACCTCGTTTTCCAGCGGACCGCCCGGGTACCAGATGTCCTCGCAGATGGTGATGCCCACCCGGATGCCGGAAAAATCCAGGACCAAACCCTCTCCACCGGGGGCGAAACAGCGGTTCTCGTCGAACACCCCGTAATTGGGAAGGAGGCTCTTATGATACCAGGCCAGGATCTTTCCCCCCCGCAGCACAGCTGCCGCGTTGTACAAGTCGCCCTCGAAATGCAGGGCTCCCACAACTGCCGGTACATCCCGTGTGCCTTCTGCCAGCTGCTCGATGGCCCGCATGTTTTCCTCGATGAAATCCCGCTTGAGGGCCAGGTCCTCGGGGGGATAGCCGCAGAGAGCCAGCTCCGGGAAACACACCAGGTCCGCCCCGCCCCTTTCCGCCTCGCGGATGTGCTCCACGAGGCGCTGGAGGTTGCCCGAGAGATCCCCCACCGTGGTGTTCACCTGGGCCAGGGCTATCCTGATCATCATTGCTATCACTTTTCGATGGATCGTTCATCGTTCCACAAGAAGGCCACGGGCGGGACCTATGCCTTCGAGTGGCCCGTACACGGATCATCTCCCACTCGGTCACCTGGGCGCGGTAGCGCTCCCACTCGATATTATCGAGGCCTGTCGCCCACCCCCCAGATGCTCACGGGCGCCTGTGCCGGTCAGAGAACCGGGAGGTACTGGCGCATCTCCCACTCGGTCACCTGGGCGCGGTAGCGCTCCCACTCGATCTTCTTGTTCTCGATCAGGGACTCGAACACCGCATCCCCAAGGGTCTTGCGCAGGAGCTCGCTCTTCTCGGCTATCAGAATGGCCTCGTAGAGGTCCTCGGGAAGCTGGCCGATGCCCAGCTCTGCCCGCTCCTCCTCGCTCATCTCGTAGACGTTGCGGTCCACCATGGGGGGCAGCTCGTAGTCGTTGATGATGCCCTCCAGGCCCGCCGCCAGCATGCAGGCGAAGGCCAGATAGGGGTTGCAGGCCGGATCCGGGGACCGGAACTCGATGCGGGTGGCCTTCTCCTTCCCCGGCTTGTATTCCGGCACCCGGATTAGGTCGGAGCGGTTGCGCACCGCCCAGGTGAGGTATACGGGCGCCTCGTAGCCGGGGACCAGCCTCTTGTAGGAGTTGACCCACTGGTTGCAGACCAGGGTTATCTCCGGGGCGTGGCGGAGAAGCCCGGCGATGAACTTCTTGGCCACGTCGGAGAGGTGATGGGGGTCGTCGGGGTCGAAGAAGGCGTTCCTGTCGCCCCTGAAAAGGGACATGTGGGTGTGCATGCCGCTTCCGTTCTCGCCGAAGAGGGGCTTGGGCATGAAGGTGGCGTAGACGCCGTTGAGTAGGGCGATCTCCTTGACCACCAGGCGGAAGGTCATGGCGTTGTCGGCCATGGTCAGGGCGTCCGCGTAGCGCATGTCGATCTCGTGCTGGCTGGGGCCCACCTCGTGGTGACTGTACTCCACCCCGATGCCCAGTTCCTCCAGGGCGATGACCGTATCCCGGCGCAGGTCGCTGGCCACGTCCAGGGGGGTGAGGTCGAAGTAACCTCCCCGGTCCAGTACTTCAGGCGACTCCGGGGACTTGAAGTAAAAATATTCCAGCTCCGGCCCCACGTAGAAGGTATAGCCCATCTCCGCGGCCCGGGCCAGGTTCCTCTTCAGGATGTAGCGTGGGTCCCTCTCGTAGGGCTCACCGCCCGGCCTCAGGATGTCGCAGAACATGCGACCCACGGCGTTATGCTCCCGTGGCCGCCAGGGGAGGATGGCGAAGGTGCTGGGGTCGGGCATGGCGATCATGTCGCTTTCGTCGATGCGGGCATAGCCCTCGATGGAGGAACCGTCGAAGCCCATCCCGTCTTCCAGCGCTTCCTCCAGCTCGCCGATGGTGATGGCGAAGCTCTTGAGGAAGCCCAGGATGTCCGTGAACCACAAACGGATGAACCTCACGTCGTTCTCCCGCGCCATCTTGAGCACGTATTCCTTGTCCTTGGCGGTCATCTCCGTACCTCCTTTTCTCCAACTTCTTATGTTGGTCTTTCAACCCCGATAAGCTTTCTTCCGCTCTCCCGGTCACCGGTGTGCGGAACGGGGCTACCCCACGGCTCCCTTTCCTCCGAGAGGCCCGGGGGAGGTTTCTTCTTAAGCCCTCCGCCGCTCAGCCGACGGCTGCGCCTCTATCTTCGTGAACCGTGCGCCCTCTCGCCGGCCTCTACTCGTGATTATGGCAAGCTCGTGTTTCGCCCTCTTTTCCGGATTGTTACCATCTCGTTAAATGGCCCGGAAACCGGATTCGCCGGTCCGTATGCGCACGGCATCGGCCACCTCGTAGACGAATATCTTTCCGTCGCCCATGGAACCGGTGCGGGCAGCCCGCACCACGGCGTTCATCACCTTACCCAGGTCCTCGTCCAGGACCACGGCTTCCAACTTGAGCTTGGGGAGGAACTCCACCCGGTATTCCGCGCCCCTCCACATGCGGGTGACCCCCCTCTGTTTGCCATGGCCCCTGACCTCGGTGACGGTAACCCCCGGATAGCCCAACTTGCGCAGTCCCTCCATGACCGGCTCCAGGCATTCCGGCCTGATTATGGCCTCGATCTTTTTCATCTCTCCACCCCCCCGTACCTTAGGCAAGAGTATCCTTAAAGGAGGGGGCACGCGCGCCGAGCAGGGCGGCATAACTTTCCTCGGCGTAGGCCGAAACGCCCATTTCATGCCCGTCCAGCCCGTCCACTTCTTCCTGTGGGGTAACCCTTATGCCCTGCCACCTGTCCTGCAGCTTGAAGAAAAGATATGAAATTCCGAAGACGAAAAGGACGCAGGAAGCCGCGCCTATGGTCTGGGCGGCCAGTTGTCCCGGGTCACCGAAGAACAGACCTCTCACCGCACCATCGACGCCGTTCAGGCCGCTACCGTAGGTGCCGTCCGCGAAAAGCCCCAGGGAGATAACTCCCCAAAGACCGCAGAATCCGTGCACGGCCACGGCGCCAACCGGGTCGTCGACCCCCAACCGCTCCAGGGAAAATACCCCGGCACAGACCAGGATCCCCGCCACTGAACCGATGACCAGGGACGCCCAGGCGGGAACGAAAGCGCACGGAGCGGTCACGGCAACCAAGCCGGCCAGCATCCCGTTGGCCGTCATGGACGGGTCTGGTTTTCCCATCTTTTTCCATATAAAGAACATGGCGGCAAGGCAACCCGCGCAAGCGGCCAAAAGGGTGTTCACCGCCACCACGGCCAACCTGAGGTCCCCGCCGTTGAGCGTGCTGCACGCGTTGAAACCGAACCAGCCGAACACCAGGATGATGACTCCGATGATGGCCATGGGCACGTTATGGCCGGGGATGGCGTGGGGCCGGCCTTCGGAATCGAACCTCCCGATGCGCGGGCCCAACACCAGGGCGCCCGCAAGGGCGCAGAGCCCTCCCACGGCATGCACCACCGAGGAGCCGGCGAAGTCCACGAAACCATGCCCCAAACCCAGGTTGGTGCCCAGACGGGAAAGCCAGCCGCCGCCCCAAACCCAGTGCCCGAACACCGGGTAGAGGAACATGGACATGAAGAACCCGTAGACGATGAAGGCTTTGAACTTCCAACGTTCGGCCATCGCCCCGGTGACGATGGTAGCCGCGGTATCCATGAACACCACCTGGAAGAGGAAGAAAAGGAAGACCCCCACGTCATAAACGCCCCTCCCGGAGAGAGCGAATCCCTTGAGCCCGATGAGCGACCAACCCCTCACCGGTTCCAGCCTGGCATTGAGTATCTCCCTGCCCCCCAGGGAGGTCAAGGCACCCACGCCGCCGAACATGAAAGCGTAACCCACCAAGAAAAAGCCCAGGGTCCCGATGGCGAAAATGGTGAAGTTGGTCATCATCACGTGTACCGCGTTGCGTTGCTGGGTGAACCCGGTTTCCACCATGGCGAACCCAGCCTGCATGAAAAAGACCAGGATGGCACCCAAGAAAACCCAAATGAAATTGAGGGCCACCTTTCCGTGACCCACCTCCTGGGCGAGATCCCCGCTCACATCCTGCCCAGAACCAGTGTCCGTGCCCACGGCATCGGCGGTGGCTCTTCCGCCCGCCCCGGCCAGCAAGAAGAGCAGCAGGCTCAGAAGGATCCCTAGGGCAAGGGGGCCGAATCGGCGCATAGCAACGGTCAATTGAACCACCTCCTCGCTCTTACCCGCTTCTTGCCCTCATCTTGAAGGAACGGTTTTTCGCCTTCTTTTCCGGGATGTTAAATCCATTTTGCCTTTTCGTTTCCGGGAGGTTTCCGCTTCCGGCAAAACCCCGGGGACGTGGGTATGAAGGGTTGAAATGCTATGCTAGGCGTGAAGGTTTCCCATCGTGAACAGAAGCATGGATTGGCTGGAGCAGGCGGAGAGAGACCTTTCCAAGGCCAGGCTGGACCTCGAACACTCCTATTTTGAATGGGCGTGTTTCACCTCCCAGCAGGCAGACGAATGGGCGTGTTTCACCTCCCCGCAGGCAGCGGAAAAGGCGGCCAAGGCCCTGGGCATGTCCGGGCAACTCACTATTTGGGGACACGCGGTAAGCATCATCCTGCGGGCCCTGAGCGAGGCGCTGGAGATACCGGAGGAACTGATAAGCCTGGCCCAGGTGCTCGACGCCTATTACATCCCTTCCCGCTATCCCCACGGGTTCGACAGCGGAAAACCGGCCGATTACTACAACCGGAAAATGGCCTCGGAGGCCGTGGATGCGGCGGATAAGATCCTTCGGTTCTGCCGTGAGCATCTGGCTTGACCGGGACTCGGCCATCGGGGAGTTGAGATCCGCCGCCGCCAGGCTCAAGGATACCTGTCCCGAGGTGAAGGAGGTATGGCAGGTCGGTTCCCTGGCTCGAGGCCACCACACCGGAACCAGTGATGCCGACGTCCTCCTGGTCCTCCGGGAAACCCGGCTGAACCCCGTGGAAAGATTACGCCGATATGTTCCTTTCTTCGACTCGGGGCTGGGCGTGGATATACTGCCCTTCACGGAAGCGGAGCTCGATCTCCTAAAGAAACGGGAGACCGGACATACGAGGAGTTTGCTGGAGGGAAGCGTCCGCCTGGCCTGACCCCTTTAAAACCCCCATATCCCAGGAGCACCGTTTCATCGCCCATGGTTGAAAGCGCTCACCATCCATGGTCTTACTCGTTTCACGCCGATCCATGGCAGGTGAACACGTGCGTCGCCTCCATGGCTTCACGGGTAGACCTTGGAGCCACGAAATGGAAACCGAGCGTCAGGGATTCTCGACCGGCTCGAAGATGTAGCCCACTCCCCGCACGGTCCGGATGTAGGCTTTCCCCTCCCGCTCTATCTTGGCGCGGATGCGTCGGACGTGCACGTCCACGGTGCGCGTGCCCCCGAAATAATCGTACCCCCATACCTGTTCCAGGAGCACCTCGCGCGTGAAGACCTTCCCCGGACGCGCGGCCAGGAAGCGGAGGAGTTCGAACTCCTTGAAGGTCAGTTCCACGGGAACCCCGTCCACTCTGACCTGGTAGCGGTCCTCGTCTATCACCAACCCCTCTTCCCGCGCCGCTTCCTTCTTTCTCCCCATCAACTTCCTTACCCGGGCCAGCACCTCCTCGCCGGTGGAACCCTCGAGGACGAAGTCGTCCAGTTCCGCGATCCCGCCTGCCTCTTTCAGGCCACCGGGTCCGAGCACCGCCATTACTTTGGCCTCCGATGGAAGGGATTTCCTGAGGGCCGAGACGAGGCTTCCCAGGTTTTCCGGCTCCTCGGCCAGGTCCAGGAGCAGTAACTCGCCCGGTCCCGGTTCCTGTTCGCGCGGACGGAATTCCACGACTTCGAACTCGCCTTCCAGGATCTCCCTGAGGCGTTCCGCTCCCCTGCCGCGGCCCGAAAGGTAGATCTTGGTCATGGCTCACCTCGGACCCTCGAGTTTCCGTCCCTTACCATCGTTAGCCAGGGCTCCGGGTGCGGCGATGGGAATACCCAAGGGTTATATCGACCCGGAAATCCCCCGATCAATTCCTCCAGGTGTCCCCTGAACCCCGGTCCTCCGGGAAGATCCGCCGCGGAAGCCCCCCTTCCAGGATAAAGAAAACGTGCGCAGAAAGAAGGGGGTCGATAAACCGCGCAACCGGGTGACCCGGGACCACATGTGCACGACCTAAAAAGACAGGGAAACGGCCGCCGTAGGCTGATAACGCCATGGATCCGGGGCCACCGACACCGGCCATATCAGTAGGCGTAGAGGCCGCCGAAGGGGCGGTGGGACCGCGCGTAGACCTTGAGGAAATCGGAGCCCATGATCTCCGCGGCATTCGCGCCGAAATACCCCGCGTATTCCTCCACGAAGGGACGGATGAACTCCTTGTCCTCATCCGTGGCCGGAACGGCGGCCGCCTCCTTTCCCAGCTGGTGGTCTTCCACCTCCCCGCGCAGGAAGATCGTCCCCCCGTGCATGCCGGTGCCTATGTGGCGCGCGTTGAACTTGACCTTCCCCCTGCCCTTCCCTTTCAAGCCCAGGACGATGACCAGCCCCCCTGCCATGTATTCGCCCAGGAAATCCTGGGTATCGCCACCGATCACCAGTATGGGCTTGAACTTGCGGTATTCCTTCATGTGGATGGCCGCCCGGTAACCGACGCCGTCGCGGATGAAGATCTTGCCCCCCCTCATGCCCATGGCCACTATATCCCCCGCCCTTCCGTGCACCACGATCAGCCCGCTGTTCATGGTATTCCCCACCCCGTCCTGGGCGTTGCGGTCCACGGTTATGCGGGGCCCGTCCATGAAAGCTCCCAGGTCGTTCCCGGGAACCCCGTGCACCAGAATGCGCACCGGGCGCCGGATGCCCGAGCCTATGTAGCGCTGCCCGTAGACGTTCTCCAGGACGATCTCCTCTACACCTTCCGAGGCCGCGGCCTTGACCATGTTGTTCAGCTCCCGGTAATGCAGGTGGCGGGCGTTGATCTTGACCTTGCCGTCCACGCGCACGAAGACACCCGGAAGGCCGGCATGGTGGTCGACGTCGATCCTCATCCCCGTATCACCTCTTGAACTCCGCGGTCCGGTCCTTTCTCCCGCTCCTTATTTCTTCGGAGAGCGGCTCATTCCTCCATCCGCGCCGCCGGTCCCACACCCGGAAAGACCGGTCCGCACGTCGAAAGGTTCCCGGGGTCAGGCCCCGGCGTGCTTGATCCCCAGGATGTCCAGCTCCTCCTGGGTGAGACCCACGCCCCGCAGGCGCAGGCGGTTACCGCGCAGGCTCTCGATGGCGTTGATGCCCATCCCGCCCAGCATCTCCATGATCTCGTGCGACCAGGCATTGAGGAGATTGACCAGCCTGCGGGCCCCCACCTCCGGGTTCAACCTCTTGGAGAGGTATGGATCCTGGGTGGCGATGCCCCAGTTACACTTCCCGGTGTAGCATTTCTGGCACACGTGACATCCCAGGGCCACCAGCGCCGCCGTCCCAATGTACACCGCGTCGGCGCCCAGGGCGATGGCCTTGACCACGTCGGCCGAGGACCTTATGCCCCCGGCCACCACGATACTGGCGCGGTTGCGTATCCCCTCCTGGCGCAGCCGGTCGTCCACCGCGGCCAGGGCCAGCTCGATAGGAATGCCCACGTTGTCCCGGATCATGGTGGGTGCCGCCCCCGTGCCGCCCCGGATACCGTCCAGGGCGATGATGTCCGCCCCCGCCCTCACCATCCCCGAGGCGATGGCCGCCGAGTTGTGCACCGCGGCGATCTTCACCGATACCGGTTTTTCCCAGTGGGTGGCCTCCTTCAGGGCGTAGATGAGTTGGGCGAGGTCCTCGATGGAGTAGATGTCGTGGTGGGGCGCCGGCGAGAGGGCGTCGGTGCCTTTGGGGATCATGCGCGTGCGGGAGATCTCCGCGCTCACCTTCTCGCCCGGAAGGTGGCCGCCGATCCCGGGCTTGGCACCCTGCCCTATCTTGATCTCCAGCGCCGCCGCCACCTCCAGGTAATCGGCATGGACCCCGAAGCGCCCCGAGGCCACCTGGCAGATGGTGTGGTCGCCGTACTTGTAGAGGTTGCGGTGCAGTCCTCCTTCCCCGGTGTTGTAATAGGTGCCCGCCTCCGCCGCGGCCCGGGCCAGGGATTCACAGGCGTTGTAGCTGATGGCCCCGTAGGAGATGGCCGAGAACATGATGGGGGTCTCCAGTTTCAACTGGGGAGTGATCCTGGTCTCCAGGGAGGGCTTGCCTCCTTTCCCGCCTATCTTGAGGGCATCCGGCTTGGCCCCCAGGTAGGTGCGCAGCTCCATGGGTTCCCGCAGGGGATCGATGGAGGGGTTGGTAACCTGGCTGGCGTCCAGGACGATGCGGTCCCAGTAGATGGGATAGGGCTTGTCGCAGCCCATGCCGGTTAGGAGCACCCCGCCCGTCTCTGCCTGCTTGTAGATGTTCTGCAGCACCTCCTTCGTCCAGTTGGCGTTGGGAGGATGTTGAGTGGGGTTATGCCGGACCACCAGGGCATTGGTGGGACAGAGGGTGACACAGCGCAGGCAGCCCACGCACTTGCTCTCGTCGGCGAAGACGGCGTCCTCCTCCTCGTCGTACCAGTGCACATCGAAGGCGCACTGGCGAACGCAGACCTCGCAGCGAATGCACCGGTAATCGTCCCGGTCGACCAGGAACTGCGGCAGCAGGTAGCTCTTCAATTCCCCTGGCCTCCACTTCAAGCCCGATCCGTCGCCGGAATGGTGATTACTTCCGCGCCGGCCTCCTCGGGCTCCTCCGCCGCCTCCAGGAGTTCTGCCACGATGGGCTCCCCTCCCTGGGGGATCCAGGTCTCCCGGAGGGTATCGTCTACCAGGTGGATGGGGGCTTCCTCCGAGGATATGTACATGAAATCCCCGTTGCGCCCCGCCACCAGGGGCCGTAGCCTTATTCGGTCCGTGAGCCCGATCATCTGATGCCGGTTGCTGATGATGATGCTGAAAGGGCCGTTGAGGAGCAGGGACCCGTAGGTCTGGCGCAGGGCGGTATGCACCTCACGCTCCCGCGGGGGCATGCGGTCGATCTCCGTCCACAGGGGAGCGGCGAAGACCCTGGCCATGTCCCGGATACTGAGCCCGTGCCTTCTCAGCAAAAGATCCACGCCGTAGGCGATGACCTCGGTATCCGTGTGCAAGGTGCAGATGTAGCCGAACATCTCCAGGTAGCGGCGGTTGATGCCGTAAGAGGAGATCTCGCCGTTGTGCACCACCGACCAGTCCAGGATGTTGAAAGGATGCGCTCCCCCCCACCATCCCTGGGTGTTGGTGGGAAACCGGCCGTGGGCCACCCAGGTATAGCCCTCGTATTCCTCGAGGCGGAAAAAGCGGCCGATGTCCTCCGGGAAACCCACCCCCTTGAAGACCCCCATGTTCTTACCGCTGGAGAAGACGAAGGCCCCGTCGATATTGACGTTGATGTGCATGACCGCCTGCACCACGAAATCGTCGGTATCCTCCTCCGAACAGACCAGGTTCTCCCTGGGGCGCAGGAAGTACCTCCAAAGAAGCGGCGGGTCGTCCACTCCCTCGCACTCGCGGGTGGGGATGACCTCGGCCCCCTCCACCTCGAACCGGCTCTGGAAGAACCCCTCCGTCTCCTCCTTTGCGCCCTGGTCGTCGTACATCATGTGGAAACAGTAAAGCTCGGCGTATTGCGGATAGATCCCGTAAGCGGCGAACCCGCCACCCAGCCCGTTGCTCCTCTCTTTCATGTTGGCGATGGCCGTGATCATGGGTTCTCCATTGAACCTCTCCCCCCGGACGTTCATCATCCCGAATATGGAGCACCCGGAGAATTCCTTGTCGTCCCTGAAA
>Ga0315298_1005679_pt1 | contig 17519 bp, 16 predicted proteins | sample WHS_1_MG_FD_203077 | JGI IMG/M metagenome (GOLD analysis project Ga0315298, IMG submission 203077) | Extremophilic microbial mat communities from Washburn Hot Springs, YNP, Wyoming, USA - WHS_1_MG | ecosystem: Environmental > Aquatic > Thermal springs > Hot (42-90C) | place: USA: Wyoming...
GAAACAAGCGAAGCAGCGCCTAAAATGATGGAAAGGTATGATAGGGGTGGTCTCTCGAATTTGTATGAAACTATTATGGATATTCCAGCAAACAAAAAGGTTATCAAAGAAAAAACAGTATGCGCCATTCCGAAATGCTCTGTGAATATGCCCACTCCCATGGCGCCAATGCCAGTTACCGCCAATAAAATTGAGAAAAGCTTAGAATTGAAAGCCCGCTGGACAAAGTAGGCGCCACTAGCAATAAGTATGCCTAACAAGAAAATTGAAGAGTTAAAAATTAAAGCAGATGGTCCAACGCCAAGGTCGCTTATATAATTGTTTGAGGTGCTGTATCCTGGATAAAGAGCCTCTGAAATAATCATTCCTAAAACAAACTGTAAAGCGCCAACAAGCAGGAGGAATCCAGCAACTTTTTTGTTTTCGTATCCCATGATTAAAAATATTTCCAACAACATTTAATGCTTGTGGTGGGGTCGCTGGGATTTGAACCCAGGACCGCCAGCGCCCCAGGCTGGTATCCTTGACCAAGCTAGACGACGACCCCATAAAGGTGGCATAAGTGGTGAAATTTTAGGTTGAGCAGCCTATTTTCTTTTTCTAAAACATTTTGGTTTTAATCATTTTTTGGATTGCCGAGCAACCAATAGGGATAGGCCTCTCTAGGTTTTTTGGTTTTCTTCTTTGATGTTTTTTGTTGAGATTTCTCTTATGAGGGGTTCTTTTTTGCCGCCTTCAATTTCTATTTTTGCGTTTGGATATTCCCTTTGAAGTTGCCTTTTAAGAGCTTCCGCATCCACATTTTTTCCAACTTTTGCGTGGACTTTTGTTCCTTCTGGTGTTTGCACCACGTTTATGGAGTATCCGCCTTCTAATTCTTCTGGGAACTTTTCAAAGAATTTTTCAGTATCTTCAAATAGTGAATTTCCGAATAGTTCGTCTATTATGCTTTTTCTTCGCTTCTTAGACATGGCTTTTCACCTTTCAAATTGTAATGGGAAAATTTCATGCTTAAAAATTTAATTAGTTGGTATGGCTTTTAGCAGTTGTAATGGTGAAAAAATGGGCAAAGTTGTCATACTGATGGGCTCAGAGCATGATTTGGAGTTTTGTCGTGAAATAGCTAAGCATTTGAAGGCCTTAGCCATAGAATATGAGTTTCGCGTTGCCTCTGCACATAAAACTCCAGAGAAGGTTTTGGAAATTTTAAGCGAATATGAGAAGGAAAATGTTGTTTATGTTACTGTTGCTGGAAGGTCCAACGCCCTAAGCGGTTTTGTTGATGCAAACACAACTAAACCCGTTATTGCCTGTCCGCCCTATTCTGAGAAGTTTGGCGGCGTAGACATATACTCTTCCCTAAGGGTTCCGAGCGGAATAGGCTCAGTTGTCACCATCGAACCTGAAGGCGCAGCCATTGTAGCAGCAAAAATTTTCGCTTTAGAAGACAAGGATTTGGCTAAGCGTTTAAGAGATTATCAGCAGTTGAAGAAGCGGGAAATTGAGAGGGCTGATGAGTCTGTTAAAAAGCTGAAATAGCGTGCAACGCCTATGGGAAGCGTAAAAGATTTAGAAATTATCAAGAAGCCCACAAAGGCTAGGATGGGCGTTGGACGCTTTCACTTTTCAGACCGCTACTCTGTTTTTGATTGGGGGGAAATGCCAGACCACATTGAAGGGAAAGGCGCAGCCCTATGCCTCATGGGAGCTTACTGTTTTGAAAAGCTTGAAGAAAAAGGTGTAAAAACGCATTATCGTGGACTGGTTGACAAGGGCGGGCGGGTTTTGCGTTTTGACAAGTTAGAAGAGCCAACAAATGTTATGGAAATAAGTTTAGTTAACGTTTACAAGCCCAAGGCGTATGTGGAAGGTGGCAAACTAAAATATGACTATAGCATTTACACGCCATCGCTCAGAAATTTCCTAATTCCGCTTGAGATAATTTACCGCAATGGCTTGCCAGAAGGCTCATCAGTTTTTAAACGCTTAGAGCAAGGCTTAGTCACACTTGAAGAGTTAGGCTTAAACCATTATCCAAAGGCTGGAGAAAGACTTACAAAACCGATTTTTGACGTGAGCACGAAGTTGGAGCAGAGCGACCGCTATGTAAGCTGGAAAGAAGCGCAACAGATTGCGGGTTTAACAGACAGCGAACTGGAAGAGGTTAAAAGTGTGCTTTTAAAAGTGGATGAAACAATTACGGAAATAGCCGCAAAAGCGGGTTTAGTGAATGAGGATGGCAAAATAGAGTTGGCTTTTGACCCTCAAAGAAGGCTTATGGTTGTGGATGTTGTTGGCACATTGGACGAGTGCAGATTCACTTATGAAGGGTTGCATGTTAGTAAGGAAATAGCCCGCATATACTATAGACGAACAGAATGGGCGAAAGAAGTGGAAGAGGCAAAGAAAAAAGGCGTAGAAGACTGGAAGAAACTGGTAAAAACCGAACCGCCAAAGTTAGACCCAAAACTGAAAAGGATAATAGCTCAAATGTACATGGCAACAACAAACGATATAACTGGAAAAAAAATGTTTGACGTTCCAAAACTTGCAAACATAATCAAAGAATACGAAAAAAGTAGGCAAAACTAAGTGACTAGTTCGTGTAGTTGGTTTGTTTTCCATGCCCGTCGGATTTCTAGGGCTATGCGGTCTCCGGTGCTCATTCGCTTTTTATATTTTGCGTTGGCATATTGCGCTCCTAATCCCATGTGAACGTTTGTTCCTCCGCCGTGTCTTAGAGCTACGTCCTGTGTTACTGGAATGTGCATGTATGGGTCGCGTTCTTCTGGCACGTCATATAAGCCATAATCGGCTGCTGTTTTTGCTTCTACACCGCTTGTGAAGTCCAATTTTACTGTTGGTTTAAGCTCATATTTGCTGACGCGGTCCCAAGTGATTAGCGTCTGAAGGCACCATGCGCCTATAATGCCTGGAGGCTCGTGTTCTCTGCATGCCAATAAAAAGCGGTCTGCATAGCGGTGCACATCTTTTAGTAGGGATTCTCTTAGGCTTAGGATGGCGTGGGCTGTCACTTCGAAGGAAGGCACTTTCTTTATTTTTTGTTGCACATCAGCAGGAAGCCTCTTAACGCCGTCCAAAATGGTTTCTCTTCTTTCGTCTATGGATAGGAACTGGTTTGCTAGGCATATTCTCGCTTCTTCTAGGCTGACATTGTAAAGTTTCGCAAACCATTCTTCAGCATCTCCCCAGTGGCTTTTGGCGTCCAAAGGCGAGAAGAAGAAGTTAAAGTTTGCATGGGGACCCAAAACAATTTGTTCAACACGGGCTCTTTCCAACACTTCTCTGTTCAAGTTTCCAGCTTCAACTTCCCTTGCAACCTTTTCCTCTAAGTCTTGCGAGTCTGCAGCGAAAATGAATTCTCTTTCAAAAACTCTATGGGGATGCTCAGCCTTCAAAAGCATCGGCTCATCAACGGTTTCCTTAAACCTTATTCCATCTTCATAAACTTCATAGTGGTAGGATTTTGGGTATGGAATTCCCGCTTGCTCTGCAAACCAGTAATAGTCCTTTTCTATTTCGCCTCTGTTTTCTATTTTTAAAAGCGTCCTAGAACCCATAAGCGGAACTGCATATTTGTTTTCGATTACGCTGCAGTGTTCATCTCCGCCAACATAAACCGAGAAGGCTCTGTTGGTTATTTGCAAGCATTCTAAATTGACAAGTTCATCTACATATTTCACTATGTCTGAATATTTGTCAAGAATGAGGATGACGCTTTTCCAGTCACCATCCTTTCTTATGTCTTTGGGGTCGTTTACAACGCGTAAGTCTCTCCTAACCAAAATTGGCAAATTTTCCACAATTTCGTCGGGTTTGCCAACCATGGGATTTTGAAGGTAAATTCTCGCTCTTCCAGGAGTCGTGTATATTATGCTTCTTATGCCATAGTTGCGTTGTCCTTGCCAAGCGTCCAAGGCTGAATGCGAACCCAAGTTTAATCCAATTGGCTCTTGGTATTTTTTGACTATTTCCTGCATTTCCTCTCTGCTGATAACCATCTATACTCACCATTTTGGTTAGGAAGTTAGTAAGTTAATGTTTTAAACCTTTTTTACATAAGCAGATAAATTGCATGTAGAATTTTCTTCTATTTTATTTTTCCATGCATAGTTATAAAGGGAAAAGCAATCTTCATTTTTTGGAGAAGGAGAGAAGGGCGAATTGGCTGAGGCTTGCGGTTGGCTCTTTGTGGATTCCATTCCCATACTTTATGAAAAGAGAAGGGTTGCGAGGCAGCTTCAAATCGAAACGTGGCTTGACCTTTCCCAACTCGCAAAAGAGTTAGGGATTGAAAAGTTAGATGAAGCCAAACGGGAAGTGCGCCAAGCAACCAATTACATAGTTTAGAGACCGCAAGCCTCAAGCACTCTTTCAAAATTTTCACGAGACCCATCACGTTTATAGCGTCTCAAAGCTTCAATAACTGCATTCCTATTCCTTCTACCAATTTTTTTAGAAACTTTTTCGGCTGTTGCTCCGCTGATGAGGAGGAATTGGCAAATTGATGTTACATTTGAAGGCTTTCGGTTTAGGCTTGCAGTTTCAAAATCAACGATGAATGGCTCATTTTTTCCGTCAATTATTATGTGTTTTGGAGCGTGACTAAGTTCTCCATGGTCCAAACCAGCCTTGTCCAAACGCCAACACTGTTCCAAAACATCACGCAAAATCCGCTTTACCAAAGCCTTTTCTTTGCAATCGTTTAGCCATTCTGGAAGCAATTTGCCATCAATGAATTGCATTAAAATAAAGTTTTTGCTCACCGCCAAAAGTTTTGGACCAACACCAATTGAATTTGCCTTTTTAAGCATTTTTGCTTCCCTTAACATCTCGACACGGTCTGCATCTACTCTGCGAATTTTTAAAGCTGCCTTTTTACTGTTTATGTGGGCTACAGTTACTATGCCAACGCAGCCTTTACCCAAAACTGGCATGTTAAAAACTTCTTTCTCGCCTCTCAATTCCAATGCTTTGACGCCTAATCTTCGCAGTTCTTTTAGGCGTTTCTTAAATTCCGCCTTTTGAGGTTTAGGATAACAAATTAATGCTGCATAATCTTCCTTTTCCAGCTCTTCAACTGATATTTTCATTGTTTCCCGTTTCCCATATCCCATATAATAGGCATGTAATAAAATAGGAAGGGAAGGCGAATTATCAAATTACCTTTTTCATGTACTCAAGCAGGACTGAGGAATTTGTGAATGGCAAGGATGGTTCCGCTACACAGAAGAGGTAACAACCATATTCTTTCGCTAATGTGCAATGTTTATATCTGTCTCTCAGCGTCTGCGCTCTTTCTGAATACCATATTTCTTTCAAATTTTGGTTTATGGCGTTACCTAAATAGCCTTTTGGCATGCCCAAAACACACATGGAAGTTACATCCCCATTGTATGCTATGCCCAACTGCATAGAGAAGGGAAAACAAACATAATTGGTTCTGTTTCGCATCAGCGTTAGGAATGCGTCAGTATTTAGCACGGTTTTTCCAAAACCATTTTTCTTATAATAGAGAAGCATATCCGCAACACGCCTGACAAAGCTCCAATCATTAATTTTTAATAAATTGGCATCTTCTTTTGTCATAGTTCCCAGTATTGAACCATCAGGAGTTGGCGTTTCAAAAACAGGTTCAAAAGAAACTGTGGTATCAAGCTCTTTTGCCATAAACATTAGCTTCCTAACATCTTCTAAAGTGTGCTGGGCTGTCAAAACGCAGTTCATGTTAACCGCAATTCCATATTTCCGTGCCAAACGTATGCCCTCAACAGTTCTTTCTAACAGGTTAGGCAAACCCCTAATTTTGTCGTGACGAGCGTCTGGAAAGTCAACGCTTATGTTAATTGAATCAACAAATTTTTCTAGTTCATGAATTCTTTTTGGAAGAAGATAACCATTTGTTAAAAGGAGAGTTGAAAAGCCTGTTTTTTTGGCAAGTTGGAAAACTTCTGGAATATCCTTCCTTAAAAGTGGTTCCCCGCCAGTCACTGCCAAAATGACACAGCCTAAATCATAGCCTTCGTCAAAAATTTTCCTAATCTTATCTAAAGGTAAACCCAAAGAAGCGTCTTTCAGCCTCCAATAACCGCAAAAACCACATTTTGCATTACACCTTTGAGTAATCTCATAGCTAAGCAACAGCGGTGTTGGATTTTTTAGGATGAAATTGTTGATGCAGCATTTCAGAAAATTCTTTATAGGATAACTTTTGATGGGATATTTCATGGTTTTAGCCGTACCTTACTCCTTGAATAACATCGTCAATGACCGTGTTAGCCCTTGGAAGGTTAACGAGTAAAACTCCAAGCCTATAAGAGCTTTTAAACGTTCTCAAAACTTCCTTCAACAATTGTTTTGGACGCAGATAAAACTCGCGGAAATGTTCATAAATCATTTGGCGAATTTCCTCAAATGGAACGGTGTGGGGAGAAACGCTTGGAACATAAACGCTTGTTTCCCAACACTCTTCTTCATTTATCCATCCCTTAGCCACCAAGTCATTCCAGATTTCTGTTCCAGAAAAAGCTCCCAGAATGTTTAGGGATGGGACATCAATGTCCAGTTTCTGTGCAAATTTTAAAGTATTCAGAATTTCCCTGCGTGTTTCGTCTGGGGCGCCTACAATAAAGGAGCCGACAATTACGTCGATGCCTGCTTTTCTTGCTTTGCGGACAGCGTCAAGAGACTGTTGTGGTGTTATTCCCTTCTTATAGTAGTCCAAGATTCTTTGGTTTGCACTTTCTATTCCAAAATAAAGAGTGTTGCAGCCAGCCTTCACCATTTCCCTAAACATGTCATAACTGCTATTATCAACGCGGGAATCGCAAATCCACCTTATATCCAACCCTTCCTTCCTCATTCTTTGGCAAAGATTCACCACCCGCTTCCTGTTTAGGGTGAAGTTGTCATCTACAAAGAGGATTTCCTCGTATCCTTGGCTTCGTAATAGATGCAATTCTTGCATTATGTTATCGACTGACCTTGGTCTCCAGACTCCTCTTGCAAATTTTCTGCATCCGCAAAAGGTGCATCTGAATGGACAGCCGCGGGATGAGAGGACTGTTGTGAACTTTTTTGTTGCGACTTTTACTCCGAAAATTGTTGAGGCGTATTCTGCATTCATTAAATTGCGGTCTGGAAAGGGAAGTTCGTCAATGTTTTTTATTAGGGGGCTGTCTGGGGTGGAAACAATTTTTCCATTATGTCTAAAAGTTATTCCATCAACCTCTCTGAGGTCTCCGCCCTTTTCCAAACATTTAACCAAATCAAGACATGCAAATTCACCTTCTCCTCGAACAATAATGTCAACAGATGGATATTTTCTAAGGATTCTTTCAGCGTTAAAGGTTGCATGATAATTTCCCATGACAATTTTTATGTTTGGATTCTCCTTTTTGACAAGTTCAGCAATTTTTGGGGCTTCCTTGGCTGCGCTGTGCAAGACAGAAAAACCCAAAACGTCTGGATTTTCCCTCTTAACCCAGTCCACAGCCTTCTTATGAGTATACCCTAAAGCGCTTTGGTCAAGCATGGACACCTCAACGCCCTCTTTCATTAAAACTCCAGCAATATACAACATACCCAAGGGTGGCCACGCTTTCGTACACATTTCTAAACCGCCCGGCGACTGACTGGGGTTCATGAATGAAAACTTCATTTCACATCACATGGCACATCAATTATTTTAAACTGATAAAATAAGCTTTGCCCGAAAATGGCAAAGTTAATAGGAACACTCCTTCCTTCTCAAAATGAAAAGAAATGCGGAAATTTAAACAAACAAACGAAATTCTCAAAATAATGCGAAAGAAAGAAGCCATACGCAACATAGGCATAATCGCCCACATAGACCATGGAAAAACAACAATGACAGATTCCCTGATGGCTGAAGCCGGATTACTATCGCCAAACATGGTGGGTTTCAGAGCCCTAGACTATCTTGAAGAAGAACAAAAACGTGGAATAACAATAAAAACAGCAAACATTTCACTACTTCACGAAGTACAAGGCAACTCATACGTAATAAATTTGGTTGACACGCCGGGTCATGTGGACTTCACAGGAAAGGTTGCAAGGGCATTACGGGCAATAGACGGCGCTGTTGTTGTGGTGGACGCTGTAGAAGAGATTATGGCTCAAACAGAAACTGTCACACGTCAAGCCCTTGAGGAAAGAGTCAAGCCAGTACTTTTCATAAATAAGGTTGACCGCTTAATCGAGGAGATTAAACTTTCAGAGAGTGAAGTTCAAGAAAAATTTGCACGCATAATTAGAGATTTTAACAATTTAATTGAAATTTATGCAGAACCCATGTTTAAGGAAAAATGGAAAGTGGACCCAGAAAAAGAAAGCGTAGCCATAGGCTCAGCCCTTCATAAGTGGGGTCTCACTGTTCAGATTGCCAACAAGAAAAGAATAAAATTTGCTGACATAATAGCCATTTATGAAAAGAACAAACATGAAGGACTATCACGTTTAATTCCCCTACACAACACCATACTAAACATGGTTGTCAAAAACATTCCAAACCCAATTGAAGCCCAAAAGTATCGCATACCGAAAATTTGGAAAGGCCCAATGGATTCGGAAATTGGTAGGGCAATGTTAAACTGCGATGAAAATGGACCCGCAACAATTTGCATAACAAATGTGCAACCCAACATGAAGGAAGGTCTAATTGCAACTGGGAGATTATTTTCTGGTTTAGTGAAGGAAGGCGACACTGCTTATTTAGTCAATGCAGGAAAAGAATGCACAATTAAACAAGTTTCCATGTATATGGGTGCTTTTAGGGAAGGGGTTGACCAAATAACTGCTGGCAACATAGCCGTCCTTTCCGGTCTCGAGTTTGCAAAGGCTGGTGAAACCATTGTTGACATAAAATATAAGGGAGTTATGGTTCCTTTCGAAAGGACTAAATACCTCTCAGAACCAGTAATGACCGTTGTTGTTGAGCCTAAAAACCCAAAAGATTTGCCACATCTAATTGAAGCCATGAGCAGACTTTCCATAGAAGACCCAAACATCATAACCATTATAGATAAGGAAACTGGACATTACCTGTTAAGCGGAATTGGCGAACTCCATTTGGAAATTGCCATGAAACTCCTTGCCGAATACTGTGGAGAAGTAGAACTTTCAGCATCCAATCCAACAGTCACCTACAGAGAAAGCATATCAGAAAAGGGCAAAACCGTCGCAACGAAGACACCGAACAAGCAAAACATGTTTCGAGTGCAAGTGGAGCCATTAGAGAAGGAAATTGTGGAGCTAATCGAGAAGGGCGAACTCACAGAAGAAATGGAACCCAAACAAATCAGCAACGTATTAAAAAGTATGAAGATAAAGGGCTTCGAAACAACAGAAAAAATTTACGCCTTAAACAAGTATGGGAACGTGCTTGTAAACTTGACACACAACATCAGTATAGAAAAGGTGAAGGAAAGCATAATTTTTGGATTCCAATGGGCATGCAGCAGAGGACCCCTATGCGAAGAACCATTAAGAGGAGTAAAAGTCAATTTGATAGATGCCCAAATCCACCAAGACCCAAAACTGCATGAAACAGCCCAAGTCATGCGAGCCATAAGCCGCGCCATTTTAGGCTCAGTTCTAACAGCCAAACCATTGCTTTTGGAGCCTATCTATAAAATTGAAGTGTCTGTTCCAACCAGATGGTTCGGCGCATGTTCAAACATTATAACCCGCAGACGCGGAAAAATTCAAGCCACAAAAAACAGAGGAATCTTAACAATGATTAAAGGCTACATCCCCGTTGCAGAGACTTTCGGCTTAACCGCAGAACTGCGTTCAGCAACATCAGGACGAGCCTTTTGGCAATGCACCTTCTCCCATTGGAAAAAAACTCCCGAAAAGGTTACAATAGAAACCATTAAACAGATCCGCATCAGAAGGGGTTTGCCGCCAAAAATTCCAAAACCAGAAAAGTTCATAAACGAAACCTAACGACGTGAGGTTAGCATGAAAATTCGGATAAGTTCTTCATGCCCATTCAATTTGGATTTGACTTTGTGCTGTGGACAAGCTTTCAGATGGAGCAAGCAGGGTGAATGGTGGCATGGCGTTGTTGAAGGAAAAATTTTCAAAATACGTCAAATTGGCGAAGAGTTGGAATTTGAGAATGCAAATGTGGATTTTGTTAAAAACTATTTTGGATTGAATGAGGATTTACCACATATTCTTTTGGAAATCAGCAAAGACGAACACATAAAACATGCAGTTGAAATGTTTAAAGGCTTAAGAATTCTTCGCCAAAATCCTTGGGAATGCCTAATCTCCTACATCTGCGCCACATACAAAAACATTTCAGCAATAAAGCAAATGCTGTTTAACATTTCAAAAAAATTCGGAGAAGAAATAAGCTTTAACGGACAAAAATTTTACACATTCCCAACGCCAGAAAAGCTTGCGAAAGCCACAACCCAAGAATTAGCCAATTGCGGGCTTGGCTACAGAGTTAAGTATGTGTCTGAAACAGCTAAGATGGCTTATGAAAGTCGTTTTGATTTTGAAGGTTTAAGGAATATGAGCCATGAAGAGGCAAGGAAAGAATTGTTGGGCTTTCCAGGCGTAGGCTTAAAAGTGGCGGATTGCGTTCTCCTCTTTTCTTTAGGAAAGTTTGAAGCCTTTCCAGTGGATGTGTGGATAAAACGGGTTATTCTCGAATATTATGCAGAGCATTTTCAAAAAGAGTTTGTGAAAAAGATTTCTGGCAAAAGAGGGCTTAGTAATGCAGAATATGAAAAATTGAACATTTTTGGACGAAAATATTTTGGAGAATATGCAGGTTACGCTCAAGAATACCTCTATCACTACGAAAGAACGAGAGGCTAGATTAGGTTCTTCTCCTTTAAGGTTTCAGCCGCTTTATTCCCATTGGTTGTTGTAATGGATATTGCTTCAGAAACAAGCGCCATGACATTGGCGTAATTATGTTGTTTAATGTTATTGATTATTTCTGTAAGCTTGGCATTAACATTTTGGAAGCCCTCAACCTCAGAAGCGTTTGCGGCAATACTAACTTCTTGAATCAAAGCATTAAGATATGCCACTAGAAGTTTCTCTGCTCCCGCTATTTCCTCATTTTTTATATCGTTTAAAATTTCCAAAAGGTTAGCGGTTATGATTAAATTTGACTTTATCTTTTCTGCATAGTGAAAAGCAATTATGGCTTTTTTAGTTTCCGACAAGGCATTTTCTCTCAAACAAAAATGAGCCTATGAATGGATAAGCTTTATGTCGCCAAAGCCCTCTTTTTCCATCTTTCAATTCTCTTTGCAACTTCTTCCTCAAGCTTTTCCTTGGAAATGAGCCTACCCCTAACTATAACCTCATCGTCTAAAACAATGCTTGGAGTACCAAAAATTTCAAGGGCTAAACCCTCCTTGAAACCCTCCTCAGTCGCCATATTCACTTCCCTAAAAGAAATTCCAAACTTATCCGCAACCTCTTTCGCCATAATTTTGGCAGCTGGACAAACGCCACAAGTTGGCAAAGTGAAAACCTTCAACTCCATAACGCTCCTCTCTCCAAAACACAATTTTATAAGAGAACAGCTTTTAAAATCTTCCATAGCTTTCGCTCAAACGCAGAAAACGTTTAAATTAAATTGAAAACAGCATAATTAAGAGGGCCCGTAGCTCAGCTAGGTTAGAGCGACAGGCTCATAACCTGTTGGTCGGGCGTTCAAATCGCCCCGGGCCCATCTCTTATAATTCTTTTAGTTTTGTGGCAAGACTGGCGACTCTTTTCCCAAGGGTTCTACATTGCTCTAAATCTTTTTGATTGGGAGCGCCAACAGCTGCCGCTCCGTAGTGTTTTTCGTTTGCCCTTCCTTGCACTATCATGCCATGAATCAGCATGGCGTTTAGTATAGACAGCAGTGTGGTTTCTGCTCCTGTGGCTGTTCCGCCGGAGCTGGTGAATGCTGCGCCAACTTTTCCTTCAAGTTTTCCATGGATTTTAACAGATTCATCAATGAGGGCTTTAAGCTTGGCAGACATTTGCCCATAATATGTTGGTGAACCCATTATTATTCCATCAGCGTTTAATAAGTCGTCAAGGCTTGTCTGCTCAACTTTTTTAACAACAACTTCAATGGTGCCTATCTGCTTTGCGCCTTCAGCAACAGCAAACGCCATTTTCTCAGTGTTTCCAGTTTTAGAATCATAAATCACAAGAACCTTCACCATCACCATTCACACTCAAAAATAAGGCTGTAAATCTAGGTATTTTAGTTTTATCAAAGGATTAAGCGGAATAGAAGATTTTTCCACAAGCTATAAGTGTTTAAAATTGTATTAGGAATTTCGTGAGGAGAATGGCAGAAATCTTATGAGGGGAGAAAGGAGAGAAGGGAGAAAAATTGTTATTCTACCATTCTCCTCATACATCATTCTTCATTATGCATGCACATGTTGCTTTTAAATTTTTCTTTGAATTTCGGATTTAACCTTCAAAATAAGCTCACTTTAAAAGTTTTAGCCTACAATTCATGCCTATTTTTAGCGGTTTTTGGTGCGGTCGCCGGGATTTGAACCCGGGTCGTCAGCGTTCTGCTGCCTTGGCAGGCTGATGTCCTAGACCAGGCTAGACTACGACCGCTTATGAGGCTGGTTAAAAGAGATTCTGTTAAGGTTCTTATTTTCTTTTCTGATAATGACTATATTTTATATTAGGATTTTCTGTTTCTATGCGAATGTTTGCTTTTTTGTAGTACTTTTTCGAGGTTTTCAATCTTTTTTAGGATTATGTCTGAGTGGACTGTTATCCATGGGCTTGGGGTTTTGATTTGACATATGCAGATGGTTTGTTTATTTTTGAGTTTGGCGTAGAAGAGTTCCATGCATGTTCCGGCTGAAAGTTTTGGAAGATAGGCGACTAAAATATCGCATTTTTCTATGTCTTCTAAATCTCTTCTTATAAAGTCGGCTGCGGGAACATTATTCCACCAGTCGTGTTCGGTTCCTCTGTAAATGGTTTTTTCTCGTTCCCATGGGTCTATGGTTTCGTAACCGTAGCGAGCGCAGATTTCATGGATGGTTTGTCTGTAGGATTGTTCTTTTTCCATGCATTGGATGGGGCCTGAAATGAAGATTTTCTTTTTCATATTTAATCATCATTTGATAGGTGGATGTTTGTCTGTTTTAGACGAAAAAATTAAGAGTGGGGTGGATATTTTGCTTTTTCTAAACATTTGGTGAAAGTGAGAGTTAACAGATGGGATTTGTAGATCCTTTAGTGGCGGTTATTCTTACCTTTTGTTTTCTTGGGGTGCTGTTGTATAGACGTGTGAATCTTGCGATAACGTTGAATGTGACGGCTTTGCTTTTGGCTTTGCTTACGGTTGATTGGCAAAGTATTCCTAAGGTGGTTTTTGACACTACGGATTTTTCAACGGTTGAGGGTGTGCAGGCGGTTTTGGTTGTGTTTGCAACTTTTGGAATTACTTTTTTGAGTCAGCTTTACAGTGAAACGGGGGTAATTAAGCGTTTAAGCGAGAGCTTGGGTAGGGTTGTTAAGAATTCAAAAGTAATTTCGAGTGTGCTTCCAGCTGTGATTGGTTTTTTGCCTGTTGCTGGTGGAGCGTTAATGTCTGCGCCTATAGTGGATGTTGAAACGGAGAAGTTGGGGTTGACGCGGGAAAAGAAAACTTATGTGAACTTGTGGTTTAGGCATACTATTTTTCCAGTTTACCCCATCAGCCAGGTGTTAGTGGCAACTGCGGCGCTTACTAATGTGTCTATGTTTTTGATAATTTTGCGTCAGATTCCGGTTGTTGTTGTTATGGTGGTTGTTGGGTATTTTGTGGCTTTTTGGGGAGTTTCAAATGTGAAGGGTGGAGAAAACTATGAGGGAGATGGGTTGGGTTCAAACTTGTGGAGTTTCTTTGTTTCTTTTTCTCCGATTTTGTCGACGATTGTTGTGGTTGTTTTTTTGGGTTTGGTGGGGTTTAATTTGTCTCAGCAGGGTTTTGACGTTCTTTTTGCGACGGTTGTTGGGATTTTGGTTTTGATTCTTGTTTCAAGGGCGAATGGGAGGGTTCTTGTAAAGCCTTTGAGGAATAGGGGGATTTATGGAGTTACATTTGCGGTTTATGGTGCTTTTTTATTGAGGAATGTTATTAAGGCTGCTGGGGTGTCTGAAGTTTTCAAAAGTTTTGTTGTGAATGGAAATGTTAATGTTGTGGTTTTTTTGGCGGTTATTCCGGGTGTTTTAGGGTTTTTGACGGGTTCGCCTTTGGCTGGGGTGTCTATAAGTGTTTCGATTATGGAGGGGGTTGTGCAGTTTTTGCCTAATGTTGTTTCGCTTGTTTATATGAGTGCTTATCTTGGGTATGTGATTGCGCCAACTCATTTGTGTTTTACATTTACGGCGGATTATTTCAGGTGTTCTATTGGGAAAGCCTATAGGTATGTTGTTCCCTCTTTTTTGGTGACTTTTGCAGTTACGCTTTTAATTTATTTTCTAATTTGAAAAATAACCACAGCCCTAGGTAGCTTCTTTCCCTCTAGGTTTTTGTCAACTGAAAGGTTGCGGATTTTCGCTGGGAGTTGTGGTTGATGTGTTTGGCGACTACATGCCAAAATTTGTCTGCCAAAAGTCCATGACAGTGCCGAGGGCCGGGTTTGAACCGGCGACAACCCGGTCTTCAGCCGGGCGCTCTCCCAGGCTGAGCTACCTCGGCTAGTTTTGGATTTGTTTTTGGGGTTTTTTAGTGTTTCGGGTGTTTTATGTTTTTGGGGTTTGTGTTGTGGTTTTTTGTTCTGGTTTTTTGGTCTAGATTATTGTTCCATGGGTGCTTATATGTGGTCGTTTGTAGATATAATGTTTGGTTAGGCGATTTAGCCGGCTAAGTGTTGGTTGGGCCGCGGCCTAGCTCGTGCCGAGGGTGGGGCACGTTAAAGATAACCCAAAAAGAGGAGAAAAGGAGAGTGATAAAAAAATGAAAACTAAAAAGATTATGGCAACATTTGCAATATTGATGATAGCTTTAGGCATAGCAGGATACGCATATGCCCACTGGAACGCAACCATAACAATAAACGGAACAATAAGAACTGGCACATTTCATTTGACCCCATCATTCAGTGCAACAACAAATGACGCAAAGAATTACTGCACAGTCACTTCGTCATTTGATTCGCAGACTAATACTTTAACTGTTACTATTGATAAAGCGTACCCATGCATAACCGTCACTGGGAAATTCGACTTAAAGAACGATGGAACAGTTCCTGCAGGGCTATATAAATGGGTGATAGATGTTCCGGGCGCTGGCGTTGGCGGTCCGTGGACAATCTTTGACGCTACAAACATTGATAATTCCATTATTAAGCCGAGCATGACTGAGGAGCAAGTGGAGGCTGCGCTTAAGACTTTTGTGGAACAAGCGGCACATGGGGCAGTTACTATTACTATCGATTTTAATGGCAGCAACTTCTGGCAAATAGACCCAGGGGAAAATCCAACAGTGACCTTTAACATGCACTTCGAGGAAGCCTTGCTACAAGGCTATACAGCCCAGTTCACTATGACGCTTGAGTACTGGAACTGGAACGAAGTCGGATACCTGTAAATCGCTGAAACAGCGACTCTCTGACGCTTAAACGGAGGAACATAAAAATGGACACCAAAAAATTATTCGCAACATTCGCAATACTCATTATAGCCCTAAGCATAGCAGGATTCGCATACGCCCACTGGAGCGAAACCATAACCATAAACGGAACAATAAACACAGGAGAACTCTGCTGGGAAGTAACAATGGTAAAGTGTGAAGATGACCAACCCGGTGAAAAAGACTACCACTGCTATGACGGTTTCCAAGGTAATTACTATTGGCAAGGAGATAAAGACGTAGGAAATACAAGCATTCAAATAAAAGATAAACATACAATCGAACTGAACCTAACTAACGTATATCCTTCCTACTTCACATCAGCAGGCTTCTATGTGCACAACTGTGGAACAATACCCTTGAGAATCGATAGAGTTCTCATCAAAAACCAAACACACACAGTAGCTGAATTAAGAATAGTACCCGCACCAGTGGTCAGACTTGACCTTAATGGAGATGGCAAGGATGACATTGAAATCTTGTGGGGCGACAATTTCGGAGCACAACTACACCCCTGCAACACTTCACCAGAGATCAGCTTCTGGGTTCACATTCTTGAAGATGCGCCTCAAGGTGCAACACTTAGCTTCACCATCGAAGTAGTGGCAATAAACTGGAACGAATACGTACCACCACAACAATAAACATAACAACACAAACCATCCCCTTATTTCCCATTTTTATTACATTCTAACAACATTAGACTCATCAGGATAGAGGAAATTGCGAAAAACATTCATAATTCCCATATTAATCTTAACCGTTTACCTACTCACTAACCTGCTTGTTCCTTTCGCCTTCAGAGGCGAAATGATATTTATTGTAGACACCCTCTTATGGGCTTCGATAATACCCTTAACGCTTATAATATTCAAACTATCCCAAACCAACATTTTCAAGACAGACAAAACCCTAATCCAAATCGCCACAATAATCGCAGTGTTCCAAACCGTCCTATCAGTTTTCATGGCTTTCTTCATAGGTTTCGGCAAAAACATAAACGTTTGGACGCCATCCGCTTTAGCCATATACTTTCCATTCTTGCTTACGCCATTCTTGGCTGTGGAGTTTTCCCGCGCCTTATTAGCCCAAACAGTAAGCAAACACAAACCAACAATGGCAATACTCACCATAAGCCTATTCTACACGCTACTAACGCCAACAATACCCGCCTACCTAGACTTAACAACGCCATTGGCAATAGCTGAATTCCTAATACGCACACTAATCCCAACCTTAGCCACAAGCCTACTCGCCACATACTTCGCCTACTTAGGCGGACTCCCAGCAAACATGGCTTACATGGCTATACCCGCCCTAATAACATGGTTCAGCCCCATACTACCAAACATCCAATGGCAAACCAGCTCAATACTAACAGTAACAGCCACAACAATAGGCTTCATAATCCTAGACACAACCGTAAAACCCCTACCAACCACAGCCAAAGAACGCCACCACATCCGAAAAAGCCTACTCACCAAAAAAGGCAAAAACCAAACAATATACTGGACAGCCATAGCCCTAATAGGCGTAATCGCCGTATGGTCAACAACAGGCTTACTAGGCTTTACGCCAACAATAATCGCCAGCGGAAGCATGCAACCAACACTAAACCCAGGCGACATCGCAATAGTCGTATCAACACCACCAAAAACAATCAAAATAGGAGACATAATCCAATACCAAACAACAGCCCAAACACCAACAATCCACCGCGTAATAGAAAAATACGAATCCGCCGGCCTAACATGGTTCATAACCCAAGGAGACGCCAATAATGCACCAGACGACCCAATAAACGAACGCCAAATAACAGGCAAAGTAATCCTAACAATACCAAAACTGGGCTGGA